>LFCJ01002639.1_pt1 | contig 12974 bp, 6 predicted proteins | sample 643141 | NCBI WGS metagenome assembly LFCJ01 (sample SAMN03766243, study PRJNA286221) | soda lake metagenome | biome: soda lake; feature: Kulunda steppe; material: water; isolation source: sample B1-Br-g2 brine of Lake Bitter-1 | place: Russia: Kulunda steppe | collected 2010-07 | reverse complement strand
TGCACCCCCAAAAGTATAATATATTTTGCAAAGAAGAGAAAGCTAGCGCAATTCCTTGCTGGTTTAAGAATGGTCTAAGTTGCTTACTCTATTAGTTTACCAGATCTGTTTGAATGTTGTTACTTGTGAGAATGTTCCTTTGCTGCTCCCATACCTTTCACCTTTCCTCCTCAGCCTCCCAGCCCCCCGGTCTAAAGAGCTGCTGATGAGTGCTTGCATTCACCATGCTTGCCACCTCTCTGTTGCCCATCTTGCTGTGCACACCCAACGTTTGACCCAGTTATTTTACTCCTGCACCGCACACTTCCTCCTTCAGCCCTTATGCCTGCCAGGGAAGCTCACCCTTGCTTTTATCTTCTCTTCATTGCTGGGTAGCCTGCTGGGCAGGGTGACCGACCCCAGCACCACAATCGGCCCTTTCTCTCCTGAGCTGAGGGGGGCCTCCCCTTCACTGACCCCCTCCGTGTTGCGCTTTTGCTGACGCTCACAAGGTTTAGTTAGATAAGGGTGACTAAGTGCGCGCACCAAAATGTAAACACCTAAGGAGCCTGCTGCTGGGCACCTGCCGTCAGTGTCCCATGGCGCTCTTTCACAGTGCCATGAAAGGGAAGTTATTCGGCAAGCAAACAGCGCCCTACAACGGCTTGCTAAGGACCCGCATTTGGCGGGGTAGGCTTCAGTAGGGTCTTTTACATCCCGCGGCTTGTTTGTGAAATTTGAACAGGTTTGCTGTTGTTATCAATCTCAACAATATTGATCCTTATTCTGGACTCCGCCTAATACACAAATCAGTCAAACTCATGTGTCATCAGTGTGTCTTGTTTAGGGAAGAAATGTTGTCAAAAGCAAGACCTAAACAGTCAAATTTTTTCATTTCTCATTGTTCAGGCACTTCGAGGGGGCCCAAACCTTTTGAGCCTTATTGATGTCATCCATGTGGATGAGCAAGCCATTGTTTCAAGTCTCTTACCAGTGGCTCATTACTATCGAGGTCGTGGTAACATTACTGGAATTGTGTACCAAATTACCCCATCAAGGTTTGTTAAGTTTCATTCATTGTCGGATGATGAAAGACGACACTATGTGCGGGACATCTTAATGGCCTTTGCTTTTGCTCATTCACGCGGAATACAGGTTCGTTGACATAAAGAAGGCAGGGCTAGTAATTGGTCTATGGCGTGCGTTTACTTCTTCTAACTTAGCATGCTTGGCTTGATCTGGCTTCTCCAGAAGTGACATGTAGGGGAGGATATAATGCTTTCATAAGCCAAGAATGACAAAATAATGTTTTATTGCTTTTATTGTAGCACATGGACTTTACCTGGGGGCAGACTGTCATTGATGCCAAGTAAGTTTACGCGCGTTTGCATGGTGCCATTTTGCCTTGTATTTGATGATGAGAGTCTGGGCAATATTGCCCTAGAGTACCATCATTAGTTAGTGCTGTGGCTGCATCATTGCATGTGTGCATGCTCAAAGACCTTCAGGAGAACAAAACACACATATATTACACACACACACACACACACACACACACACGCGTGTATGCAAATACACACACATGTGCATGAACACACACACATATGGGAAGAACGGGATGCCCTTGGTTGTGCTTTGTTGGGTCGTAGGGTTTGCTTCGCAACCAATTGTTGCGTAACTGCTTCAAAGCATAGAGCAGGCGCTTTGAAGCCAGAAGCAGGCGCTTTGAGCTAGCTGAATTGTGCCCTTTATGGACTGCAGAAAAGTGTAAAAATAAGTGTGACTGCAGCCTTCACATATATTAGAAAATAAAGTACGTACATATATAGCATAATGCTAGGGAGTTATCTTTTGATCACTTCACTTTTAGCAAAATCAGCCCTTGGGTCAAGCGCTGCATGCTGTGTGAGATCGGTGATATACATCCATCGAAAAATAAAGCAAATATGCTATTTAGTGCAATATTTATGACGTAGTGGACAAATAGTCGACATCTGGGTTGAGGCTGGTTACTTGGAAGCAGCCAAGTTGGAGTGCCTTGTCACGTATTGCGTATTTGCTTCCTACTCAGCGGCAGCCCTTCACACAAAAAGACAAAACCTCAATTTTGACATTTGCAAGTTATTGGACCCTCAAGTGACCCATAGCTGTATCCTGACCGTATCCCACCGCCATGGCTTTTAGCATAGGTGCTCTGTGCTAGCGCAGAGCAATGGGTATACACTAAAAGGATGAAAACAATACTTTGGAAGGTCATCTGGGGTTGAATCGCATGCCAGAGTTTTGCTTGTGATGGAAAGATGGCGAGGCAGGAGGTCCGCGTACAGTCCCACATGGTCATCTGCAGGCGCTTTCTGGCCTTGGACTGGCTGGCGGCAAATCCTCGCAGTTTACCCTGGAGTGTCACGGCCAAGCAAGGGAGGGCGACACGCTAACGGCATGTTGTGGAACTGATAAGCTACGAAGACACTTACGAATAGGACTGCTATATGATCAAATCCTAAGCACATTGGTTATCTTGATATCAACCAGGGGCAATTTTACAAAAGGAATAAACGATAAGAGGGCGGTCAACTGTGTATCGTTTTATTTAAAATACTTAAATTTTGCATTTCTATGGATTTTGCCTGTGCAATAATTGAGTTGTGGTTATTTCATGCGGCATTAATGTTTGCATCCTTACTTACTTGCCTTTGTTTGGAAGTCGTTAGACGCAAGGCAAAACAAACCCGGCTACTTCCCCACCATTTTCCCAAAATGCATTAACATCTTATTGAAAAATCCAAGCGAATACCTGCAGAAAAATATCTGCCCTCTCCTTTTAGTGGCCTGTGCCTAGCACAAATCAGATGAGCAGCCCTGGTGAATAAGCCCTTATCAAGAATCTAAGTAGAGAACATGAATGGTGAGGTGAGCATCATCTTTGGAGCCATGAAAGCCTTCTTGGGAGCCATGAGAGTATGGGGTGAGATGCACCTCCCAGGCTTTTTAATACGGATGGGCTATGCGCAGCAGGGTGTACCAAGTTGTTGTGCCGAGTCCTTGCAACTTCAAAACTCTGTGCGGGTATTTTGGACTCAAGCTTGTTCTCATACTAAGCATATTATGTTATTGAAGCAAATCGTGCCATGGTCAACAGACGCTCATCCAAAACTAATCTTGCCTACCTGATGGCCCTGCCCTTTGTCTCCAGTGCTGGAAGCAAAACATTCCCTTGTAGAGCATGACCCTGCATGCAGTTTGTGGAGAAAGATGCCTTAAGCAGTATAGGCTGAATGAGCTTGTCAATCTACACAGTGTCTATGTGTGCGAGCGCGAGGTTGATGTCCATGCTGGGAGGGCTGGCACCTGGCTTTGAAAAAGCTGATGCCTTGAGCGTGCATGAGACAAAGAGGCTGGCCAGGAACTCGTCTGGGGCTGGCTTGTCTCAAATGATATTACAAAGGTGCTTCCTTGCTCTCATCCCCTGCCCCTTGGCCTCCTACCCCTCGCCCTTGCCTCCTGTCCCAAGCTCAAACTTGTAGACAGAGAAAGTCACAGCCTGTATGGCTACACATATTGGTAGCCTAACATTAGATAAATGGGTAGAAAGGTCAACACAAGTATCTCCATGACCCCCCCATCTGCAGCGCGTAAGCAAATAGTAGGCTGGGCCTTTACTAGCTTATCTCAATCAGGGAGGTCAAGCCAAATATAATTGAGGTCAAAATCAAACTCTTATTGAGCTTTCTAAATCGGTCAATCTTATATTGTCCACCCACATGACCTGCAGTGTTTTCTTATTGAAAGCAATTAGAAATCTGTTTTCTTCTTGCATGGACTTCTTATGTTTTATGAACCGGCAAGCAGTCAGTCGATTTGACTAGAGGCCTTTCTCATAACTGACTAACTATGCAAAGCAATTTAAAGCTTTTTTTCTTGCATGAATTCCTATTGTTTAATAAACAGGCTAGAAGTCAGTTGGTTGGACAAGAGGCCTTTCTTGTCACTAAGAGATGTAAATGGATCACAATGTCATGCTAAATCACCGTCATGAACAATTGGGTTTCAGGAACATGATATGTGTATGTAAAGCACATTCATATGGCGTTTTTTCTATATAAATGTGGGGTTGGCGAGGGGAGGCGGTCTCGCCTGTCAAGAGTAGCCTTAAAACCATGCTACAAAGGACCTAGATTCAACACTGTGTGCACTAGCTGGATCTGGGCCGGGGCATATGATGCTGCTGCCACCCATCCATATCCCACAGGCGCCTCTGCCTCTCTGCTATCATCCTTACTCAGACCCAACTAGGCTCGTGTTGCATGGGAACGCCAGGTCCCTGGCCGTGCGGCCAGCGCCTCTGGGGAGTGGTCTGGACTCCAGGGAGGAAGGTTACACTGCATGGAAGCGAGTAAAATCCAGTCAAAACGACAAATATCAACCATCCAATTAACCGCAAATGATAAGTGACACTGATTCTGCATTGATACTTATCTGGCAAAAATTGGCAAATTGTTTGCATGGGACAAATTCTGATTTTAAGTATTAGGTTGAAATTTGATGTGACTGGGGGTCTTGCAGGCACAGGCTTGCTATGAAACCCCTCTCCTCTTATTTTGCTGCAGTTAGGTATCTATCAAATTGTATTTGAAGCGTGATTACCTGCATTTTTATGCTTTGCTCTCTGCCTCACCACCAAAGTAATCCTACTATTGCGGGTATTTACTTGCAATGCTCTTAGGCTCTTATGATTACCTGGTACTGTCCGGACCTTTGCATCTAAGCATCACTATCGCTTCTGGCCTTGCCCGAGGCCATTTGGAAGCTAGTTTGGGTGTAGATGGGCAGAGTCTGGAGCTAGGAATCTAGTTGCAACTGGGCTTGTTTAGTGTATGTTACACTGAGCACTGTTATAACTATTGGCACACAACTGGGGGTGCCCAAACAGTTTTTCAACACTAGTTGTAAAACTAGCCTACCTCCCCTCAGTTGTGCACCTACAGTTGAAACCAGACAAAACTATTGGCCCTTCCCCCTTTGCTTTGAGTGTTTGAGTTCAGCTTTAACAAACTAGGTTGGGTCATTTCTTTTAAACATGTCCACAATGCTTAGAGAAAAGGGGAAGGAGTGGAATCATGTCGTGATCATTGAGCTGAAACATAGGACGCAGGATTAGGTTTAGGGTAAAGGTTTTAGGTACCTAACCTTAAACCGGTTTAGGGTAGGATAGAGTGGGATTGGGTAAGGGTAGGCTAGGCTAGGGTAAGGGTAGGGTAGGGTAGGGTGGGGTAGGGTCAGGGAAGTCGGTTAGGTGTAATGAAACATTCATTCCCCCTTTTTTAAGCATGCATGTCAGGCGACAACTGGATGCAATGTGTTACATCGTTGAACAGGGCAGGGTCCAAGATCCACTGGTGTCAACAATTCAGGGCAAGGCACAAGTTTGACACAAGTTGGTCAAAGGTTTGAACTGTGATGTGCAACTGGGACAACAAGGACAACTTGGGAGGGCCAGTTGCTTAAGTTTGCCCAGTTTGCCCCTGGAAGAACTGGGGAGGGCTTGTGGCCCCAGTTTGCTTACTCTGCCCACTTTCCAGGTCCCAGCAAAACAAATTGGCGGGGACCCCATTTGCCAGTTGCACCATCATGTTGGACTAGGACAACTGAGATAACTGGAGAGGGCCGCTTGCCCCAGTTTGCCCAGTTTGCCCAGTTTCTGGGTCCCGGCAAGGCAAAACGCTGGGGACCCCAGTTGTCTCAATCTGCCCAGGTTGCCCCGTTTTCAGGTCCCAGCAAAGCAAAATGGCAGGGACCCTTGCTGCCAGTCGCACCTTATGGTGCAGTCAGGGAATTGGGGAGAACCAAACGCCCCAGTTGCAATTGATTGTTGAAAATGATGAAACTCCTGTTCTCTTCCCCCTCTGCCAACCCTCTTTACACATAAACTGGGCATCTAGAGACGCTATCCTGTAGTTCCGCCTCCAAGCGCCTGTAGGAGTCGACGCCATTGGCATCGACAGAGGTGCCAACGGCGCCTACAGCACCCACCTCCGCACCCCCCCGCGCGCCTGCGGCGCCTACAGCGCCTACAGCGCCTATAGCGTCTACAGGATTTACCGTCTCACATCAAAAACTACAGCGCCTATAGCACCTAAAGCGCCTCTAGCGCATATGGGCTTTCCACCCTCGCCAGCGTACAATGTAACTTACAAAACAATCTTTTTGGACATCAAATTCAAGCTATATTTATACACAATAAAGCGCGCCCAACACCCATCGCGAAGCAGGGGGGTGCAGGGGGTGAGAGGCCCCCCTTGCTAAACATCATCAAAATGCTCCTCGGTTTATTTTGGCTAGGGCTTGGGTTAGGGTTAGGGTTAGGGGCTAAGGCCAGGCGCCCAAGCCTGTCGGCGCCATAGGTGTCATAGATGCCGTAGTTGCTCTAGTTCCGGGGGTCCCCCAGAAATTGCTGTAGACACCGTAGGCGCCATAGATGCCATAGTGGCTCAAGTTCTGGGGGCCCTCCTATAAATTCCTGTAGGAGCCAGAAAAATGCATTTCAGCCTAGAAAAATGCATTCCTTGAACTCTCTCACACATGTGCTCTATCCGTCTGCACAGTTATCCACACCCTCCACCCTTACCCGATGCGCAGACGGGTCCATCTTTGTAATAATAAGTATAAGAGGAACAATTCCTCTGGTAAATCTTGAGCAGACCTTTTGTCCTGCAGTGTTACACCGGTTACAGAGTGAGACAAGGTGACTCAATCCGCACACTACACTCCGGCAGCCACGAGGTTCAAGGTTCAATTACCAACACATCAAAAATGGGAAAAGCGATGTGTTACCTGCAGACAAGCTTGAGCATCGAAGCATTAGCATTGAAGTGCAAAGTCCTGTTCCACTCCATAGGCTTGCTTTTGAGAATGCAAGCACATGTGGGTGGGGCAAATGAAAGGACTATAAGAGATTACAAATCAAGGTAAACATTTGAACTTGATTGTTAACTGATCATCAGTAAGGATGGGTAGATAGGATGGTACAGTCTGCCAGAGAGACTCGCCGAGGCTCAGCAAGGCTTTTGGTAAATGGGCAGGGCCTAGATGGGAGATTTTTGTCAGAAAAATGCTTTTCATTGGTGCCTCATTCCGACCTGAAAATTTGCATGTTGCTTATGATTAAAGACAGATTAATTATGTATAAGATCGGGCCTCCCAGAGGCCGTAATGGGTCGTATGCTTTTCTTTCCTCTTCCCCCTTCCAGCTGCTTGTCCCGCAGCTCATTCATATGCAACCCATTTTTGTTTATAAGCATCTATAGGCTCCAGGTCATCCCCTACTATGCCCCAAATGCTTCAGCGGATATGCTCCTGCGTACACTCGGATGCGTTCAAGTGCTTGGGGAACAGTTGCGGTGCTCCGTGTGCAGCTGCCAGGCTGACAATTTAACCCACAAGCACAAGTTGAGATGCAGGCCCAAGCCATGGGATTCGCTTCAGCTGCAGTGTGATATGAGCAGCTGCATGGAATCCCTTTAAAGCCTGCAAGCCTGGCTGACGCACGGGGCTGGAGACCATTTCTTTCTTCTCCTCCCATCATCTCACTTTTTGAGGTGACATCAGTACGGTGCTAGCTCCCTGGAAGGATGGTGAATTCTTTCCATCACCTTGACAGTCATTTGGGAGCTCATCACCATATTCTGCATTACCTCATCCCTCACTTCAAAATTACATTTTTATATTTTTACCATTAAGGGGAAGATGCGGGGATTGTTGGCTTATTGTTGTTGTCGTTTCCGGTGATTTCCGTGTCAAAGAGGTGACAAGCTCGTCACTAAGGAGATCTTGTTTGTTCCCCCCATCCCTCAATTAGACTCTGCAAGCTTCGTATTTGGCGACAGTGAGATTACTGGCAAGACCACTGCCCAAACTTATACCCATTTTGTCATGTCCATATATGTCATCGCCTTCAGCAATATTTTGCCCCTCACTCATAGAATTATTTCTATGTTTCTAACATTAAAATGGGAATTCGAGGGGTCATTGGCTCATCAGTGGATTTTAAAGTGATTCACAACACACAAAGAGGTAACACCTGACACCAACAATGGTCCTTCCCACTCCTCAAAAGTTTTACTGAGTCTTGGCGAGAGCTCAGCCCAACCTAATTCACTAAAGGAACATTTTTCCTTCATGATAACTCGAGCATACATTCTACCCTGCTGACTTACAAGCCTACTAGACATCAGGAACGGAGGCTCTCTTCAAAAGCTGTGTGCAGCGACTGTTTGGAGCACACGGATGGGGTGCCTGACCTATTTTTTTTGTGAAATGCGTAAACATGTGCATGTGACTTGTTATATTCTAGTGGGACTAGACATCATGAAAGCTTCTTTTGTGCCTAAGGTGCTCCTCAGTTGTTAGGAGGCAATAATTTGATTATGTGAATGGTTTACCCTACATTTCAATCACCCTTTTGTTTACTACATGCCTCACATGCATACTTACCTTCTTGCTCTCTCAGATAATTGGCACGTCATAATGTTGACTAGGTTTGCATCATTAATTTCTTCGTCTAAATTTTTATGAGGAGTTAAGTTCCCATCAAACTTTATTCGAAGCAGAACCTCTCCAGACCAGGCAACCTGATGGGTGGTGACCCTCTTTTGATCAGTTGTTGAGTGACAATCACATGCTAAATTTGAACCTTAAGCTTGGTGTTTTAGTCCATAACTCTTTTCTGTACTCTTGATGGATGTAAAAAGGTGTTTTTGAGATGCAACAATTCAGCTGATAATGGGAAGCATGCATAAAGATTTGTTGCATCAGTAATAAGCAATCGTAAGGTTCGGCGCTAGCTGGGTCGCTACATAGGGGAGCGTAGTGCTAAGTGTACCCTGGATTTCACAATTGCCAAATTGGGATCCTTTTGGCTCCTCTCAAGTTTTCCTTGCAGCAATTCTACGATTTTACAGATTTGGGCTTATGTCTGACCTAATAAAAAAAGCACTAGGTTGTTGCAATGACGTACAAGCTGGGCAAGCCGCACGTCATGCGTTAGCCTGAAAAAAATCAGGGACTCAAGGGCAAGAATTGGGTACAAGCAGTGGCAGGTGCTGCAGTGTGAAACTGCGCATGGCATCACAAGTGCCATTCGGCGCAACTCTCACCTTCTCCCCCCCCCATTTGATTTATCACATTTCATCACCTTGCACAAAGGCAACATAATTACAAATCTTCTAGCTGCTCAAGCATGCAGATGTGCATGCTCATACACGCCAGTGCAACTGTTCTACATGCACACGCACGAACACGTGCCCAGACAAGCTGGGGCATGCATATTCTTTCTTGCGGCATGTTTGGATACGCCAACCAAAGAACAATGCTAGCAAAATGGAGGTGAAGTAATGCTGAGAATGATGGTGTGAATGGGCACTTTGCCCTTACTGGCAGCACAGGTGCACCAAGTTGAGCGCCGTGAATATGCGATTTTGTAGAAATTTCAACTTTCAGCAATCATGTTAATTTTCACTCAATGTGACCAGGGCTTAGACAACAAAGTACTGATTTATTTTTCACATTTTAGGTGTCGTACACTGTACGTTATTGACTTTTCGGGGAAAAACCTTGACATTAAACAGGTATGGAAATCTAGGCAGTGTGATTCATCCCCACCTAAGATAACAAATACCGTGGCCCCTTCTTTGTTGCTCAACTAAGAAGTCATTCAAGTTCTTCATCCATTCATACTATTTTCAACCTAAGGTGTGCATTTTTTGTGTACGGCAATGCTTTTTGCAGAGAAGTCCTTCTTTTGTGCAGCCGGTCATCTTTGAGAAGCACACTCATATTTTTGATGTTCATGACATGTGGAGGCTTGGGGTAGTTCTCATTTCAGGTGTTATGCCACGATTTTCATTTGCAAGTAAGTTATGCCACTCCGTAATATTGTAATGTAGTTACAATCACACACAAACACTTCAGTTTTATGGCATGCACTTTTGAATGCACAAGTCAAATCTTGAGCATGATCATGCACGCTTGTGTGCTTTGGTGATTATGCACCTTTAGGCAAGCTTTGGGCCTGAACATCTTGTGCAACCTATTTTGAGCTAGGAAATTTGCGGATCTGCAAATGTAGAAGCCAACATTGCGGGTTTGGCAAGAGTCCTTGGAATTGATGACTTAGAACGTTATGTTGCCAAGTACAGCAACAACGTGATAGATACCAAGTTGGCATCTAAGGTAAGAAAAAAATGTGTGTCAAATATGTAAAAAAGAGCATGTCCATGCATCAAGTTGACAAAGCCCTAACTCAGGGCTGTCCTTACCGGATGACCGGTCCAGACTGGCTCAGAGTGCTGGCACTGTTCGTATTATAAACTTTTTAACGGCTCGGTTTCTCACGCAAAAAAAGTGTGGAAATCATTCCTTCAGAAACATTGTGATTACTTTTAGGCTTGGCAAGTGGTGTTAATGACTGCCTAGCTAGGCTGTCGACATGCCTCTGGAGGAACCTGCAATGCGCATTCATGGCACATGTCTGCAAGGCTATAACCCTCCAACATGTGTGAATCACATGTGCCTTTTGAAAGTAGGAAGTGAGAAATAATAAACTTGCTAGTGGATGGATGAAAGCTACACGCACATGGGTGCATACGTAAGCGAGCACTCTTTAACCAGTAAACGTTCCCAGCTGCATGTGCCTGTGCATACAGTATAGCTGGTGTTTGATAAGTGCAGCAGCGCATTGCTCAATCTGTGGGGCACTTTGTGCAACTGCTTGCTCTTGTTGCCTGTGTACCAGCTCAGCATGTCTTTGAACATGCACAGCATGCGCAAGCAACATGAGGCTTTTCCAACCTCCTACCCAGATGTGCCTGGAAGTTGCAACTTGCCTAAACACCAATAATCTTAAGAGATAGCATCTAGTCTCTTGCAGTTCACCCTGGCAGCTGCCTTGTTGTGATGGTACACCTCTGTGCTGATTGGCAATCGCAGATCCAAGACAGAGCCCTGCCTTTATACAATTTGGTATCGGGTGGGGTGCTTCAGAATCCTTAAGCGGCAAACCAGAACAAATCAGATGCGGGACTTCCTTACCTGGACAGGGGGGGGGGTGTAACAACACATGTCCCAATCAATTGGCAAGCACGGTATCCAGGATGAATCTCTGTCTTTTTACGCTTTTGCCGGGCCAAGTTCTCTCATCATAAGCTGAGCTCTCTGTTGCTCTCGATCCAATTGATGCAAATAATTTTATTGCTTTATATTATATAGATAAACACCAAGGCGAGGGGATACATTCTCCAAATGGTCTCTTTCTTCTTTGGCCCCTGGACCCCTTCCCACTGGTTTGAATGGTCCGGTCTGTACCCATTATGGTCAAGGATTGGTACGAGTCGTACTGACAACCAGAAGCCTCTTGTTGTCCTGACAGGATAACCCTGCCCTAACTCAACCAATGGTTATTATTTTTCATTGTGCGAGGAAAAATCATATATTTAACATGCCATGGTCAAACACACTTATCCAGGGTTGGGTCATCCGTATTATTAAGCATTTCATACTTTGCATATTCACGCATTGCAAAATTCCAATGTGTCCAATACGGAACGATCTCCCCCCCTCCCCGGCGTTTCCCATATTCATGCACAGCCTAGCTTGGCAAAGCACTCCCCTGCACTCCTTGGCGGTTGTGAGGCATTGCTCGCAGTTGCTGACGTACTCCTGCTAAGCTGGTGCTGCGCTGCTGCTGCTGCCTTGCTCTGAGCATTGACGGGCTCTCATCTCATCCAGCCCAGGTTCTCATCTCGTTCAGGATGGGCTGCAGGACTCCTTCATCCACTGTGCACTTTGCTACCCCCACACGATGAATAAATGTGCAGGAAGTGCTTCCTCATGCGGAAAGCACCAGTCACAAAGACAAGCTGGCAGTACTAGTGCTGGTGCAATTTGCCTCTCAGCTCAATGATCTCAATATGAACCAACTCCATCCCCTTTTTCTTGGTGCCATGATATACATGTTTGTGTGTGTACATGTAAGATCACATTAGTGTGGTAAGCATGGGGGACAGTTGGGGGTCACAGCCCGCCCCCTTACCCCCCCAACCTCTACCCTCAGAAATGACCCCTAAATACGGCCAAATTGATGTTTATTATGCGTATTGTTCGTATCATACGCGAATTGGTCTGGGCAAATGGTCGCTTGACGCAACCATGATTAATCTAACCACTGGATTACCCTTTTCTTAGGCAAATGTGGCCGAATAGGGTCCTCAACATACAACTCTGCAGCCACCGCACTGCTTCCCAACCTGAGCACATCATTGGATAGCTTGAATTTATTTGATTTTTAATGGTGCCATTGGTGTCCAAGTTGGTGCCATGGGTGAAAGAAAATCTAGGGAAAACATAAGTGAGCATGGAACAATCAACACAATTTTCTGCACACAACCTCAAAATTCGACCTTGAAATGCCTGCTCATGTTCAAACCTGGGCCGCACTATCTGTGTGAAATTGGGCATGGGAAGCTCTGCTGCTGAGCTGTGCGCTTAGGAGAGGTGCGAAAGTGGGTGAACAAAATATTTTACCACCGCTTTCCACCCACACCCTCAACTGGCTCCATCATGAATTTATTTTAATTTTTCATGCTTGGCTGCAATCCTCAGGCTTGGGCCTGCTTAAAAGCATGCAGGGTTTGTGGGGATTTTGCATTTCCTGTGTTGGCATCCACTTCCCCAAATCCAATTATGGAACATAAAACCTTCATGCATGTGCAGCATAAGTCCTGGAAAGCAGCAGGATTGGAGCAAGAGTGGGATTGTGCCATTTTCCTGCTTAATGGTGCAAAATGGTGCCAGAATGGTTAATGGCATGCACACAGCCTCCACCTTGCACTGTATTACACAGCCTCCACCGTGCCCTGTATCACACAGCCTAATTGTCTTCAACTTATGTACATTTGATGCATGGTTAAGGCTGGCAATGGGTCAAGCAGGGGAGAGGGGGG
>LFCJ01002638.1_pt1 | contig 12981 bp, 25 predicted proteins | sample 643141 | NCBI WGS metagenome assembly LFCJ01 (sample SAMN03766243, study PRJNA286221) | soda lake metagenome | biome: soda lake; feature: Kulunda steppe; material: water; isolation source: sample B1-Br-g2 brine of Lake Bitter-1 | place: Russia: Kulunda steppe | collected 2010-07 | reverse complement strand
GTAACCAACACCCCTCACTCACAGTAGCTCTCGAGGGGATTCATGGGCTGCTCGGGCAGGGATGGAGCCCCCCTCCCCCTCCCTCTTCCTCCCCCTCTCCCTCTGGCGTTCTTCATCGCTGTTGCTGTCTTGTGCACCCGGACGGGTATACCCGGGGGTACCCGTAACTGATAATTTAAATATTAACGGCCCCCCCGGAACGCAGGGGCTGACGCCCCTGCGTTTTTACCGGGGGGCCCGGAGGTCTCCCGGCAAAATCTTAACGGTATTCCAGATGGGCTTTTTAAAGTTAACGGTTCCCGTCCGGTTTGTACTTCCCTGAAATGCACAGTGACCCACCCTGTCAGGATTTCTTTCATAGGAGCACTCGAGCTGGGGCTGCACAGGGCTCAATATTCCTTTTGCTAGCACCTCAGCCTGGCTACGCTAGAATCTGGGGAATCAGGGCCACTCATGTAGGCAGGCAGGAAAAACTTGCCGGCAGGCCTCAGCTTCTGCTCCCAGCCAACCACGGCATGCCATGCTAGCTGCCTGGCAGCCTTATCATCCAGCAGCAGCAGCAGCAGCAGCAGCAGCAGCAGCAGCAGCAGCAGCGGACCTTCAGCCCTGCCGCCCGCACTTGCACCGGCAGCACCAGCACAAGTACTAGTACTGGCGGAAGCAGCAGCGCCAGCAACAACAGCATCTGCCCTGCAGCCCACACCACCACAGGCAGCAGCTAGCTACCTTGGGTGCAGGCCGACGACCCAGTAAGAGAAGAGGGCGAAGAAGAAGGGCGGTAGGACACGCAGCGGCAGCAGGTCAAATAGGACAACCTACAAACAAGGTAGCAGGTCAAAGGCAGCAAGTAAATCTGGCAGCAGGTCAAACAGGACAACCTACAAACAAGGTAGCAGGTCAAAGGCAGCAAGTAAATCTGGCAGCAGGTCAAACAGAACGACCTGAAATGGTGGCAGGGACAGGCATGCGTCACTTGCGCGGCCTGATGCAAACCCGGGCATGCACCACTTTCATGGCATGAAGCGCCGGCGGGAGGTAAAAAGATGGCCAGCCAGGGGGAAATTAAACTCAAGCACGCGCTGCATGAAAGGCTGGTGACTGCAATGTGAGCCAGCAAGCAACCAGAGATGTGGACAGGGCTACCAAAACATCACTCAGGGCGCCTTCCCCTGCACAAACACCCTAGCTACCAGGAAGGGTAGAGCATGCGCTTGGATCCTCTTGAGGACCCAAAGTCTGGCACACACCCAAAGCATGCCTTGCTTCAAGACCTGCATACTCCCTCCAGCTCAAGCACGCACGCGCATACACATGCGCGCACAAAGGCAGAAAGAATTGTGCATTGCCACATCAAACCATACCGCAATGTAGTACGCAGCACTTCCATACGCCCCGCTGTCCCTCTCCCTGAAGTACAGCAGCCTCTCCTCCCGCCACACAGGTAGGGATGACAAACTCATGAGGCTGAGGTACAGAAGCATGAAGAACAGCACTCCTAGGCGGTTCTGGATGCCGCCCGTGTCCGTGCCTGTACACAGACACAGCACAGTAGCAGACGCTTGTGTTTGCAGGATGCCACCCGTGTCTGTGCCTGCACACAGAACACAGAACAGTAGGAGATATGTATGTTTGCAGGATCTCAAGGAAGCCAAGAAGTCCTCAGAAGTCGTCATCATCATGATACCCAACCATGCAGGATGGGAGGGAACCTGGTGATGCAGATGCTAGCCCATGGGTTGCATGTCTGCTCCCTAATCTAACGCAAGAAGACTGTGTGGCTTCAACGAGAAGGGCTCTCATCACCATAGCTTGCGCTGACCGCCTCACCAAAAGCATGCGGGCACACTTGCCAAGTTCATGACCTCATGCTTGCATGATGCATGCATGATGCTTGCATGATGCTTGCACAGCATGCCACTTGTGTGACAAGCGCCAAAGCCCGCGTTTCCGCGGGAATTGCTTCCCGTGGGTGCACTACAAAGACATTTTTCTTGCATCCTTGCCCACCCGCATACATACCTGCTTCAGTGCTCCAAAAAATCCTCCACTTATGCACTCCTTCCCATTCCTGTACCTCTTCTTCCACTTTGTACCCTGCACCTCTCCCACTTTGTACCCTGCACCTCTCCCACTTTGTACCCTGCACCTCTTCCACCGCTTTGTACCCTGCACCTCTTCCACCACTTTGTACCCTGCACCTCTTCCACCACTTTGTTCGCTGCACCTCTTCCACCACTTTGTACCCTGCACCTCTTCCACCACTTTGTACCCTGCACCTCTTCATCCACTTCGTACCCTGCATTCTCATCCTACCTCTCAGTACCTGGACCCTTTAGACTCCCTGCATTTTCCTGCGCCCCTGCCTCTCTTGCATTCCCTGCTCTCTCCGCAACTCCTGCACCTCTTCTTCTCAACACAACCCCCACACTCTCACAGCCCCCTCATCCCAGGACTCCCTGATCGCTCTGCACAACCTGCGCCTCTTCCTAATCTACTGCCCTGCACCGCCTGCACTCCCTGCTCACCCGCGTCTCTGAAGATCAGGCCCACGGCAATGGCCGCGCACAGTGACGCCACAAAGTTGAGCAGAACAAGGAAGGGATGACGGTAGCAGTTGCGCATCAGGCGCATGGACAGGGCCCGCAGCTGCGGCGGGCAAGGCACAGCAGATGGATTGGCACCACGGGTCTCGAGCAGCTGAGGGAGGGCTTCACGGGACAAGGGGCATATGTCTGTTGAGGATTGTCTGTTGAGGATTGTCTGTTGAGGGCTTCATGGGACATGGGGCATATGTCTGTTGAGGATTGGCCCCATGGGACACATGCAGCTAAAGGCCTGGCTCCGGAACACACAACGTCACGCACAAGATGTGCTTGAGTCTGGCCCATTCTTACACGCAGCCTGCGATCCAGCTGGCTGCAGCTGGCACGCCCACCTGTGTCCAAAAGGAGGGAGAGAACTTGGAGGGAGGAAGCATACCCGGGCTGTCTGCCAGGCTGCATGCCCACGCATCGTCTTTCTGTGCAATCCTGCGCGTGCAGGCACACACATTGGTATTGTGCTCCTGTGGGGCTACCTATGCACATGCGCATGTGAGTGTGTGCGCGTGAAGGGCTTGGGTTTGCTGTTGAGCTGTGAAGATAAGTGTGTGGAGGGGCCATGGTCATGCCCAACTTGACTGCGCAAACGTGCGTGCATGAGCGGAGGGGTGACACTGGATGTTTTTTTTGGGGGGGGGTCTTTACCCTAACCTTTTAGGAGCCTTAAGGCTGCACCCTTTACAGTTACTCATGTTATGCTCCAGAAATTGCCTTAGATCAGAGGCAGGAGGACTGGAGGCTAGCGAAAGCTGCACTCCTTGCGTGCAGACCATGCCCAAGGAGCCGCAACGGGTGGCGACTTTGCACCCAAAGCGTATCATTGTGGACCCTATGCAACCCTAAGTCCGTTTGTGAGGGAACACCCCAGGTCTGGAGAAGAGTTCCGTGTTTGGCGCCCAGGGACCATGCCTTTGATACATGACCAAGACGCACATCTCCTCAACCCCTGCACCTTCTCATTCCCAATCTTTTTCTCCAGCGCGCTCAACTTGCATTCATGAGTGTAGGTTGCAAAGAAAGCTTTCCAACGGTGCGCCCATCATATCCATGCACTCACTGACCAATCTCTGCCCATTAGGGCGCGCTTGTTTCTATACACTAGTGGCAACCCACTGGTGCATGAGTGGAAATGCAGAATGTTGGGTCGTGGGTTAAGCAATGACAAGACTGGAATGGGTGCTTCCATGGCCACAAGCGCATGCAGCTGCCACTGTGCACGCAAGGCACACGCTGTGCATGTAGGGTACAAGCAAAATACACAGGCGTGAGGGAAGCCTGACACAGGGCTGGTGGCAATTGTAAATGGAAGCCATGGAATGTTAAGTGCTGACATGATTGTTTGCAAGGTGGAGGGCAGCTTGACGACGTGCCTCCTTACTGCTCAAACGCAGAGATGCAGCCAGCTTCAAAAGGACGGCTCCCTCCAAAAATCACCGCATGGCGAGGATGCTCAACCTTACGGTTACGCACGTTTCAGGTCACATTCCAAGTCTCACTCGCTCTGCATCACCGCCCAAGTCTTAGCAACTCTGTGCCATACCCTGCCCCTCACTCCCTGCACAAGCAACTCTGTGTCTTGCTCTGCCCCTCACTCTCTTCACTCTAGATGATCAATTCCAGTCACAGAAGGCGGCTACCACTGCCGCTCCAAGCCTCATTCACTTCAGATGCACACTCTCTGACACACCCAAACTCACTTCAGATGCACTTCAGATGCTCTCAGATGCACTCCAGATGCACTCAGATTCACTTCAGATGCACACTTTTTGACACCCAAACTGGGTCACACCCCAACTCAGGTCTCGCCTCTGAATCACACACACTGAGCCTCACTCATTCTGAGTCATGGAAGGCGTCCATGAGGGCCTCACTCACTCGCTCTGGGCCACTCACTCATCCTGAGTCACAGAAGGCGTCCACGGGGGCCTCACTCACTTGCTCTGAGCCACTCACTCACTCCGAGTTCTGGAACACATCCACTAGAGCCTCATTCACTCACTCTGAGTCACGGAAGGCGTCCACTAAGGCCACAACCACATCCCTGCGGCTGCGGATCACGAGGTCCAGCATGAAATCGGCTGGGGAGGCGGCGGCCGCCGCAGCCGCTGGCATGGGGGCCGCCGGAGACGACGACTGCCCCATGAGGGCCGCGGCTGAGTCGCTGGCGGCCCCCAGATGCTGGCAGGCATGGGCTGCCGGGCCTGAGTACACCACCTGCGCGGCACGATGTAAGATATAATAAGACATAAAAAGATAAGAGGATAAGACAATAAGATGGGCACCACATCAGGTGGGCTGCTGGGCCTGAGTACACCACCTACGCGGCACGATGACAATAAGATGGGCCTGAGCACACCACCTGCGCGGCACGATGACAATAAGATGGGCACCACATCAGAGCTGGGCTGCATGGCATTGCATGGGCTACCGCGGCATTGCATGGGCTACTGCAGGGGGCACACGGCTACCGCAGCATTGCATGGGCTACTGGGGATGAAGCTCCCCCCTTGCACAACAGCCAGCAGGCTAAGCCAGGGGGCTGAGCAAGGGCTGGGCAGGGGGGGAAAGGGGCTAAGCAAGATGGCAATGCAAGTGGGCAGGGGCTAAACAAGGGGGCCCGGGGGAATGAGGGTGCACGCGAAGCGGACGTGTGTATGCATCCTTTGCTTGGCGCTTGCAAATGTCCTGCAAGGAGGCATCCTATACAAAGCAGCTCTTCTGTCAGGCCCACTCAAACAAAGCAGCTGCACTGACAGGGCTTCCTGAACAAAGCAGCTGCTCAGTCAGGGCGCCCTCGCGCGTGCGGTCAGTCAATTCCGCACCTCCCCGTTCGCCGACAGCAGCATCGCCCTGTCCATGAGCCGAAAGATGTCCGGCCGCGGCTGGTGGATGGACATGAGCACTGTCACGCCCTCGCGCGCAAGCCGCGCCAGAATGTCCACGACGCGCGCCGCGTTGGTGGAGTCCAGACCGGTGGTGGGCTCATCCAGCAGCAGCAGCCCCGGTGCGCTCAGCAGCTCGACGGCGATGCTGACGCGGCGCTTCTCGCCGCCCGACAGGCCGCGCATGAACGCGTCGCCGATGAAGCTGTGGGCGACCCGGGTCAGGCCCAGCTGCCTGATGACTGACCACACCTGTGCAGGGGCGGGGGGGGCGGGGACATGTGTGCGTGCGTGACCATGCATGCAAGTGGTCATTGTGTGGGACAGACGTGTTGTGAGTCGGGTCGTGAACGTGCGTGGGACAGAGCCCGCGTGTGGGACGCTGCCACGTGTGAGACGTGTGGTCAGCGGCCCCTGTGTGAGGCGCTGTTATATGTGTGAGGCAGATCTTGAGTTTGGGGCACTGCCGTGAGTATGGTCAGCGGCCTGTGTGTGGAGCGCTGCCACATGTGAGACGTTTTGTCAGCTGCCCTTGTGCAAGGCGCTGACATGTACGTGAGGCAGCCATCCTGTGAGTGGGCTGCTGACCACACACATGGTGGCTACCACGTGTGTGGTCAGCGGCCTGTGTGTGGGACGCAGGTTTTGTGAGGAACGGGTGGGGCTTCATGTGAGGTGGGAGGTACATGTGGGGTGGAGGCTGTATGTAGGGTGGGCTATGCGTTCAGCAGGGGCATGTGGGGTGCGGGCTACAAAAAGGGTGGGGTTATGAAGAAGAGTGGGGGCTACATGAAGGGTGGGGGCATGTGGGTTGGGGGCAAGCATACAGGGTGGGGATATGTGGGGTGGGGGCTACACATAGGGTGCGGGCATGAAGGGTGGGGGCTACATACAGGGTGCGGTCATGTGGGGTGGGGGCTACATGCAGGTACATGCAGGGTGAGGGCTGCATGAGAAATACGCTTCTGGCAGTGGAATGGGCCGAGGGGGCGCGAGGGGTGTGCCACGAGCAGAGCACAGACAAAGCCACTGAGGCATGTGCTCGTGTGTGTGTGTGTGTGTGTGTGTCCGTGTGTTTGCGCACACGCGCCATTTCACAGTGTCAGCCCAAGTGTAAGATTGCTTGACCAGGATGGGTGCAAAATAGACACCGCAGTCAAGCACGAGAGGAGACTACACTCAACATGCAAGGGGCATTAGAGCGCCAGAGCCCCATGCACAAAACCAGGGCAAGATCAAATGTTAGAGCGAGGAAAAATCCGCCCTTGCGCATGAGGGGGCCTTCCTGCTTCTGTACATGGGGAGCGTGGGCGTCGTCAGCGCAAGGAAGGTACACATGCTCGGTGCGCAGGGTTACAAGCACACACCTTGCCAGCGTGAGGGGGGCTGTCCCCCTCCCTGCCACTGCCAGCTTCGGCAGGGGGCAGCTTCAGGGATGCTTGGAATGCCAGGTACTCATACACTGTGAGCGTGCCAGGGAGCACGTCGTCCTGCAGGTGCAGCGCATGAAAGCACGCATAAGCTCATGCACGCTGCCTTACACTGGGAAGTCATGCGTATGAGCGAGTACAGAGCTCATGCGCACATGTGTGCACAACCTTGCAGCACACTGGCAGCACACCAGCTTGGCATGTCTCCTATTCAAGCCGGGCTAAGGTAGCAAGCAAGCTCCCAAGTCCGGCAAGTACAGTTAGGCAAGAGAAACCTGGCCTTCGCTTGAAAGCAACACAGTTGATTCCAAAAACCAAGATTCAGCGTCACAGGTGTGGCCACAGGGGTGACACAGCAAATGACAAGATAAGCAGATCACAAACAGCAAGCTCTGAGTTGCAGACAGGCAGGAAGGGTTGAAGCCCAGACACATGGAATCGCACAGTCGTCAAGGGAACAGAGGCAAGCCACGGCAAAGCCATACTTTCAAACAGGAACAAACAGAACTGCCCTGACAGCTGCACCACAGCAGCGAGTGGTACACCCAAGCAGTGAGTGCACTACCAAGGCAGCAGATGGCTTAACAGAAGGCTGCGTAGCAGCACACTACGCTCAAGCGGTGTATGCCACACTAATTCAATTAAATATGCCACAGTGTAACACACCACACCATGCCATAGCACCACCACCACCACCACCCCCGCCACCCCTACCACCATAACAGTAAGACCAGCATCATGTAGCTGCACATCACCCAAAGCTCTGAAGATAAGTAAATTTGAGCGGTGCACGATAAGGAAGGACAATATCTATGGTATGGAACAATCACGGCAGGCAATCACCAAGTTCCGGTCTAACCGGCCCACCTGCACCACGCAGCCGCACAATATGCCCACAGCTTTAAAGATGAGTAGTACGAAGGGCGGCAAGCAACAACAAATGACCACATCACATCATCCTACTATATGGAAACGGTCATGGCAGAGGATCTCCATGTTCCAGCCTCATCAGCCACCTGCATCACGTAGCCGCACATTGCCCGCAGCTCCGAGGCGTCCACCTCCAAGCCATTCACCCGGACCTGCAGCGCAGCAACAAATAACAGACAGGCCAGCCTGTCCATGTGACATCCATCCGGCAGCAAATCGCGTGGTTGGCAATATTTCTGAGCTCTTGAGTCAAAGTCCTGCATGCGGCCCTCTGCGGCGTTGCGGACATAAAGGGCATGTCATGCACACCCTTCTCAATCTGCAGTGCAGCAGTGAGGTGCACAAGCAGGATGCCCGTGTAAGCTAGGCCCAAGAAAAGGATTTGTGCAGGCAAGGAATGCGGGAGCAGCATGCGCTCCAGCAAGGATTGCCCGAGCAGCATACCCTCAAGCAAGATGTGCTCAAGAGCAATGTGCTCAGGTAAGATGTGCCCAATCAAGACGTGCTTGATTCATGAATTAGTGCTTGAACTTCAAATGCCCAAGAAAGAAGGCTGGGAGCGCAATCCATGTGTGTACGCAAGGGCTGCGATGAGTGTGCAGCAGAGGCCCATTTTGAGTGCCCCCCTTAGCAGACAGAGTTCAGGGCAGCTTGGATCAGGAGGGGCGCCAAAGCAAAGACAACCCCAGCAGACAGTCAGGTCAGAGTGGGAGGTGTGGTAGGTCAGAGTGGGAGGCGTGGCAGCTCACGGGGGGAGGCATGGCAGCTCAGGGTGGGAGGCATGGCAGCTTAGAGCAGTAGGCTTGGGGAAGGAGAAGGGGGAAGGGGAAGGAGGATATCAAGCTGTTGGGTAGGAACAGGCCTGTTTTGGACTGACTTCTTTCAGATCATCAAGGCAAGGCGGTTTTGGAGGTGTGCCTGACCCGATAATACCACCACCCCATATGCCTCGCCTAGGAGCAGCAACCGACTCAAAGCGGCCCCACCTCTCCGCGCACACCCTCCCCGCATCTCCGCCCGCCCAGCACATCCAGCAGCGTGGTCTTGCCTGCGTGTGTGCGCATGCATGTACATGCGTGTTGTGAGGGGAGCCGGCTGTCCTGGACAGAGGCCCTGTGGATCACTCTGTGCAGGTGAGACCCTGTGAAGGTGAAGTCAGCCTGACCTTCGCACACAACGGCGTGCGCGGATGCGGCTCCCCAACGCGCTCCCGCCCAGATAAACATGTGAGGCAGCTTGCCAAGACACTCTCCCCGCACCCTCAAGCTGCTTTAGAAGGCTCAGGGGGCGCTCGAACCCTGGCTAGGGTTAACCACCCCACCTCACCACCGGACAGCTCGACCGCAACACGCAGGCACCTCCCCGAACTGGCCTGGCCTTTGCCGAGCGTGCACAACATATCCCACAGTTCTCGACTGTGCTTAAATAACTGAGGGGCGCTCACTTTCAGACCACGGACGCGCACCCTGCACCGCATCCAGACAGCACAAACACAGCACACGGGCGCCCCCCAAGAATTCAAAGCAGGGGCGAGAACCACACTCGCAGCCGCAAGCACCTGCACCTTTGTCTTGCTGGGTACGCCCACTGGACACTGTGAAATCAAGCCTCTCGTGCAGGTGTGAGTCAGTGGTAGGTGGGACGAGGAGGCCCTGCGCACCCTTAAGGTGGCTAAACCTGTGCACCCTTAAGGTGGTAAAACCTGTCCCTAAAGCCCCACCCTGAGCACACTTGCCCCTAAAGGTCCCGAACATGCACCTGCCCCGGAATGCTCCTGAATGCCCCTGAAGGTCCTGAGCATGCCCCTGAATGCTCCTGAATGCCCCTGAATGCCCCGGACCGACCCTGAGCGCCCCTGAATGCCCCTGCATGCCCCTGAATGCCCCGGACCGGCCCTGAGCGCACCTGCCCCTGACGGCCCCAGTATGGCAAACAGGCAGCCCTTGTCCGCGCACGCTTGCGCCTCCGCAGCACACGCCGCGCCGCCACCGTTCTCCTTGGGCCCCTCCCCATCAGCCAGCCCCACAGCCGCGGCCCCCAGCCCTTGCACCGGCTCCACGCACTCCGCCAAGACCCTGTCGCTGCCGGCAAAGCTGGCGTCCTCCTCATCGCCTCCCTCCAAGCCGCCAGCCCCCCTGCCCTGTGACTGTTGCTGCTGCTGCTGCTGCTGCTGCAGGCGCTTGCGCGTGGGGGCAAATGCGGAGTGGGGGGAGGTCTCCCTGTGGTCGGGGCCGTTGTCGGGCGGCAGGTAGGGCGCGGTGTCGTTGAGGGCGCCGGGGCCCGCGACCCCCGACACGTCCCTGTGTGCACATGCGTGCGAGTGCCCACACACTCTTTTGGCCAGCACGCAATGGCATGCGCAAGCTGCTCCCTGCATGTGTGCATCACCACCCACGCACGAGGCGCGCACTGCGCCCGGCTGGCGCGCACGCGGAGTCAATGATGGGGTGTGCCTATTGGCTGCAAGCTCCCTTGGGGCTGCGGCTGCCCCACTGGGGGTGGCGGCACGGCACGCATGCATGTGCCAATAAAAGCAGCCCCTACAGACAGCGGGCGGGGATACGTCTTTGGGCGTGCGCCCGAGAAACAAAAGGATAGTTTCTTCAAGGCAAGGCAGCGGCACCTGGCCTTACTCATACTCATAAATGAGCACACACGCGCACGCACACGCGTGCACATGCAAGGGCACACCTTATGGTGGTGCGCACACATGAGGATGGCCCACATGATGATCATGCGCGCGCTTGCACACACACACACACACACACACACACACACACACACACACACGGATGGGCAGGCGCACCTGAGGATGGTGCGCGCCTCGCCCGACGGACATGTCACACGCACATGAACGCGCTGCCACGATAGCACAACCGGGCCTACAGACGGGATCAGATCATCCAAGAAGCCCTTAGAGCCACGCCTCCGGCCCTCGGAGGGCGCTGCTGCACGCCCACCCGCGCTGCCCGTGTCACCCTGTGAAGCACAGGCGGCGCACAGGTGCCTCTGTTGCGCTGCCTGCGTTGCGCTGTTGGTGTGCTGTGTGGCACGCACATGGCTTGCGTGGCCACCTGTTTGGTGCACATCTGCACCACAAGTGCAGGGGAGGTGCGTATGCGTATGCACAGGTGCCTCTGTTGCGCTGCCTGCGTTGCGCTGTTGGTGTGCTGTGTGGCACGCACATGGCCTGCGTGGCCACCTGTTTGGTGCACATCTGCACCACAAGTGCAGGGGAGGTGCGTATGCGTATGCACAGGTGCCTCTGTTGCGCTGCCTGCGTTGCGCTGTTGGTGTGCTGTGTGGCATGCACATGGCCTGCGTGGCCACCTGTTTGGTGCACATCTGCACCACAAGTGCAGGGGAGGTGCGTATGCGTATGCACAGAAGCATGTGCCCACCTGAAGCGAGCACACGCAAGAGCGTGCTCATGCACATGCAAATGCAGGCCCCCCAGCTGCGCATGCTAGCCTTGCGTGGCGCTGGGGATGCAATCACATACACACATGCACAGCAGACAGGCATAACACATGCACACACACACGCGCACGCACTGACAGACGCACCTGCTCCTCAAAAGCAGGCACTGCGCACACGCATGCACACACACGAACATACGCACCTGCTCCTCAAAAGCAGGCACTGTGCACACACATGCGCACACATGCACACACACGAACATACGCACCTGCTCCTCAAGCAGGCACTGCGCACACACATGCACACACATGCACACACGTGCACACACACACACGTACATACGCACCTGCTCCTCAAGCAGGCTCTGCGCGAGGCTGGACCGAGATGGCGGCAGTGCCATCTCCTGCGCATCCCCTGCACCTGCCCCTGGGCCCACAAGTGCCCACGCCCCACCCTTCTGCCGCCCGCTGGCTGCACTGCCTGCGCCGCCCGCCTGCACGTGTGTGTGTGTGTGTGTGTGTGTGTGCGCGCGTGTGTGTGTGCATGCGCGCGCGCATGTGCGCGCATGCGTGTATGAACATGTATGCGTGCGTGTGCGTGCATGGTGCGTACATGAGCGAACGCGCATGCGTGTGGGTGCACGTGTGCGTGCATGCGTGGCTCTTGACGTGAATGATGGCCGAGTCTGAGAGACATGCAAGGAATACACCGAGATTTCCAAGTTTCTGCCAGCACCATCGCACACGGCGTTCCAGGTTCTGCCAACACCATAGCACAAAGCGTTCCAGGACTCTCCCAACACCATCGTACACAGTGTTCCTGGTTCTGCAAGCACCATTGCACACAGCATTTCAGGTTCTGCCAGCACCATCACACAGCGATCACAGCTGTTGTAGCACAGTGATCAATGGGTTAGGAGCACATGTCCACTTGCGCGCGCACACACACTCGCCCACTGATAAACAAAATACAAAGACACACAAGCCCACGCAACCAGCAGCGCACTCACCGCGCCGCCGCCGCCCAGCTCTTGCTCAGCACCATCCTCGTCCTCGGGCACGCGCGAGTATGCCATCCACGCCGCCGCACGCCGGCTGTCCTTGTAGCTCATGAATACGGCCAGGGCGATGACCGTGCCCACGCCTAAACCCAGCGAGACCAGCAGGGTCACCTGTGCGCGCGCATGTGTGTGTTTGTGTGTGTATTTGTATGTGTGTGTGTGCTGCATGTGTGCGCGCGCATGTGGGCGTGTGCGTGCATGCGTGTATTGAGTGGGTGTGGGGGGGTGTGGGGTGTCATGCATGTGCGCGTGCGCGGCCTTTTCTAAGGCCCCTTCTGTCTGCGCACATCCCAAAGCGTCGCTGCGCGCAGGCATGCCTGCCCGTCACAGGGGCTGGCCAACGGACAAGCAGCCCTCTGCGTACCTTTCTGTTCTGACAGCACTATCACAGCAGACAGTGCAGCCAGCACAATCACAGCAGACAGTGCACCCAGCACAATCACAGCAGACAGTGCACCCAGCACAATCACAGCAGACAGTGCGCCCAGCACAATCAAAGTAGACAGTGCACCCAGCACAATCAAAGCAGACAGCACAATCAAAGCAGACAGCACAATCAAAGCAGACAGTGCGCCCAGCGACCTTCCACCTCACGCCTCACCTCTGTGTGCAGCTTGGAAGGCGGGGGTGGCGGCGGCTTGGGGGGCTTGGGGGTGGGG
>LFCJ01002636.1_pt1 | contig 12988 bp, 7 predicted proteins | sample 643141 | NCBI WGS metagenome assembly LFCJ01 (sample SAMN03766243, study PRJNA286221) | soda lake metagenome | biome: soda lake; feature: Kulunda steppe; material: water; isolation source: sample B1-Br-g2 brine of Lake Bitter-1 | place: Russia: Kulunda steppe | collected 2010-07 | reverse complement strand
GTGTGCGTGTGCATATGCGCGTGCATGCTTTTTTGTTTGCGCATGTGCGCACGCTGCATGCATTATGCTCTTACGGGACATGACACTTGTATAAGCACCAAACACATGTAGAAGGAGACATACCTCGAATCTGTTTGCAAACTCCTTGTTCACTTTTAGCTGTTCACCTTCCGAGAGTGCAGGCCCCTCATCTTCATCCAACAACTGCTTTTTGCCTGGCATAATTGGGGAATGAGCCCTGTGCCTAATGCAGATGAAACATCAAACTTTAAAGTGCCTGAAGAGACGCTGATAATCCTGGCGGCTCGAACAAGTGACAACAAAATGAATACAGATTATGTTAACCGTTGTTAATTGCACCGAAAATGTTTTACATGTGAGCATGCGTGTTTTGAACACCTTGAGACAGTTCAGTCCTTGAGCGGCAGATATTGTTCTTTTGTATTTTCAGATATGTATGTATTTTCAGACATGTTATCATCAACAAGTACATTTGCCGTGGACATGGTCAAGATCATGTACATCTTGGGTTGCAGGCCTGACAGGCTTCAGCTATACTTCCCTCATTCAGAAGATAAGCTTTGCAAGTTACATCAGTGTACTTGTCGTGATCAAGCTAAATAGTCAGGATTGTTCCGGAAGCCACAGCTATGTACTAGTAGCTTATACATACAACTGCCACTTTATCCTTCTTGTTTAACTCTATTCCCAACGAAAGATAAATCCATTTGCCTCGAAATTGTTTCGTTGAGTTTCTGCTTTGTTATGTAACATCTCTGGCATAAATGTCTCAATCGAAAAGGTGCAAGTTGCTACGAAGTCAGTGAATGAGTGAGAGATGAAACTTCTGCTGCGAAGTCTGTATGAGCCGCATCCAGCCCCTCTCCACACTGGACGCGCAGGTACTGCGCCAGCTTAAGTTTCACATTCACAGCTTTTGATAACCTGCAAGTCAAGGATGGAGAAGTAGATCGCTAAGTGAACACACTCCTTCTGTCGCCCTGTGTGTACACAAGCCATATTTTTTGCTGATTGAGGACCTTGCTCCTCTCACAAACATATGGGGTTGTTGACAAAGTCCTCAAACAATTTCTCGTGTATGTGGCGCTGTCTGAATGAACCCTGTGACAATGAGCCATGCTCAAGTGTTTGGGTAAAGCTCAAATGGTCGAAGGGCATGACCCAACAAAGTCGTCACCTTTCAAGAAATTCCTGCCCGGTTTTCTCCTGGGGCTCACAAACTGACCAGTGCTAGCATCAATAAGTAATCTGCCGATAAATCCTTGGAGTGATACAAGTGGATGAAGGAGCATGCGCTCGCAGTTACCCTTGCTCATGTACAGTCCGGTTTGGCAGCACGACCAATTCTGACCAACTCACCTGCTAATGACCTCCTTGACTTTCATGCTGTCATCAGCGATGAATCTCTGCTCAAGAAACACACACTCCTCGAAGTATTTGGCCAACCGGCCTTCCACCATCTTATTGATAACAGCTGCTGGCTTGCCACTTGAACCAGCCTGCCAAGGGGAGTACAAATGAGCACCGTATAAAGCCTGAAGCTGTTAAGAATACAGGCGTCTGGCCTTGGCCCTTCGCCTGAGCCCTATCACATCATGACACAAATCACATCCTGTCTGCACATCCCCAACGTGCACTTTGCAAGGACTTGGAACTGAGATACATGCAGGCGATGATGGTGCAGCCTGCCAGCCATGCCTAGACCCTAACCCTAGCTATTTTGTAGACACAGACAGCTCAGGCTACTGTGAGATCACTGTCCTGCTCTGTGTAAAGCCTTATGAAACACACCCCAGCAGCTCTTTTGCTGAGTTGCTCAGTAGTTGCTCAGCAAGAGAGCTTTGGTAGCAGAAAGCTTTGTCAGTGCCTTACAGCCTCAGGATGGTTGTGCGAACATGAAGGATGGTTGTGCCCAACATGATCGCGCATCGTTAGGGTTGCTAGAAACTGTATGAGTTCCCCCTAATAAACTGGCACATCAGCACAGAAATCCGCAAATCTAATGCCTATATATTCTGTTTTCAGCAATCCTACTCATTGTGCATCCTCTTCCTTCCTGCTGTTCCCCGTTTAGCAGTTGGTGTTGTTGTGAGACATGGCTTACATGCGTGTGTGATTGCTTGCCTTTCCAAGGCCTCAGGGTTCCCACCTGTTGCCGGAGCGTGTTGCGCTCGTGGTCAAGGATTTCTTCTGGCACAGAGCCTTGGTCAAGGAACAGAGGGCGCATGCCCGCGGCATGCATGGCAAGCTGCTGGCCCACTGAATCCACCTCTGCTCTCACCCCCTGCTCGTGCGTCCAATTTAAACGCACATAGGAGCAGTTGAGTCTGTACATAAATCGGGCAGCAGCAGCAGCAGCAGTAGCAGCAGCCCAAGCCAAGCACTGCAACGTGAAGTGATAAGAAGCACATGGCAGAAGGCCAGCAAACACACTGATGACTGCTAGATGAGCATGCTTTCTCGTAAAACCAGTGACTCCATACCTGCTGCAAAGGCTGGTTGTCCTCAGGCTCGAGCACAACAAGGGAGGCAATGCGGCCAAGCCCAGGTCGCAAGCTCTGGTGCAGGTACGAGGATATACATCCTGCACACAAGGATGGAGGGGATGGCTGGTGCCATGTGTCTCCTGGGCAGCAGGCTTGCAAGCCCAACATTTATTGCATGCTTTAACGTCAACTCTTCACCAAAAACATGAACACCTTTAACCTATTGAAACTGCCTCTGACCTGTGGCCGTCTCAAGCTTGTAGGCGCGCCTGATGCGCACATTCTCCCTGACTTGGCCAGCCACCTCAGCGCATGCTTCTGACATTGCATTTCCACTGGAGGTCGGGGCTGCTAACACCTGCAAGCCGTCAGGTTATGGCCACAGCATGTGTATGTGTGCGATAGCCCAGGGAGTGGGGTGCCGTCCAGGCGCACACAAAATGTCTCTTTGCCGCAGGCAGTGCCACCTGAAGCAAGGCCCCGACATTTAAGCGGCACATCCACCGGCACCCATTTCACCACACAATTGCTTGGAGCACGTGCAAGGCCAGGCAGCACAGGCGTGCTTGTCGCCTCTTGAACACGGCATCTGCCATGCTTGTTCCGAACCACCTCCGCACCCACGAGTGCTGCCTGAGCTTTTGCACTGCTGCAGACCTACCTTTTGCAACTCCAGTTCCCGGGGCTGCCCTGAAGGATTGGCAGGGAGGTTCATGGCTGCATGTGCCAGCTTCAAGACCAGGCCCTGGAACAGCTCATTCCGGGCCACAAAATCCGTCTCGCTGTTCACTTCCACAATGGCTGCAAGCGTGAGGCAAAGGGGTGGGCATGAGGAGTACACTGATATCTCTCTCTCAACATCTATTGTTTAAACAAGCAACATGTTTTCTATGAGAAGTGCTTGACCTGTGATTAAGGCAGCGAGGTGGCCATGCTTGAGCCTTACTTGCTGAATTTAATCCTGAAGCTGAAGCCAAACCCACAAGGCCCTCAGATGCATGGCGGGAAGCTTTCTTGACAGCGGCAGCCATGCCTTTCTGTCGTAGCCCGTCATATGCTTTGTCCAGATCCCAACCGCTGGCCTCCAAGCATGTCTGCATGCATGGATGCGTGATGATGTGCTGAGAGCTTTGAAGAGATTTGAAACAGAGGGATTCATAATTTGTAACATGGAAGGCACGAGACAGGGAAGTACTTTACACAGCTCGCTGATCCATGTGAGCATGCTTGCTGCAGTACCAGCAGAAAGCTTTATAAACAAACCTTCACATCAGATATGGGAGCTCCACTCATAACACGCAGTTTCTTGATCAAGGATGCATGTTCTGAGCTGCTTGCAAAGGCTCTGAAGCCAGGCTCGCATAGATGAGCGACTTTGCCCAGTTTTCGTGACAACATATACATATTTGTGTTTTTAAAAATTGAAAATGCAGAACAGCCAAATACCTGGTACTTGTGCTTCTGCCAACCGACCGTTCTATTTATTTGAAAAATAGATAATTAAAACAGAATTCACGTCTCATTTTACATGAGATTTCCATTCGAATTTACAACCAACATGTATCTATAAACTAACTTAGATCAAGGTGGAGATTCTTTAACGTAATTTACAACCAACATGTATATATCACGTAGATCAAAGTGAAGATTCCTTCAAGTTTTCAGGGACAGCTATGTAACCTAACCTTTAAATTCTCTTCTGTTCGCGGCCTCCTGCCAGTAGAGTGCCCATCGTTGCCCCTATAATATTTAATGAGGGGAAAATGTAAACTGTAACTAATGTGCTGATGCATTGGGCCCTGTCTAACATCGAATACGACTGAGGCCTAGAGCTGATTGATACATCACAGTGGCCATTTAATGAGTTACTAACGACAAACAACAATCATGCATCAATCGCAGCGAACTCTTGTTGTGGCAGCTAAGCTGCCCTTGTTCATTGTAATTACAAGGTATTATAATCTTACCTAACCTCATAGTAATGTGACATGCAGTAGATGGGCATGAAAGTGTTCAGAGTCAGTTGAGAGGACACAGTCAGATGAAGCACTCCAGCACAGCTGATGAGCAGGACACTTGTCAGATCTGATTTTGAGCTGCTTTCCCTGACTGTCTTGCTTATGACCGCCACTGGCACCCCAGGCAATAAGTTAAGCAGAGCCTCCCCAGAAAAGGGAAAAAAGAATGGTCTATGATCTGAATTCCATAGTTTCATAGGAACTCCAGACTTGGTCAACTCATCCATTTGAACATGGAAATTTACATTGTACCATTGTGCCTGCCTTGAGCGCAAGTCTGCCCAGACAATCAGGCTTCCTTTGGGCTAGACGTTCCGTTTGAGCGTGCGCTGCTTGGTGGCCACTTTGACCACCTTCTCCTCCACAGCTAGTCCCTTGCGCCGCCTCACAGCGTCCATGAGCCGGCGTGCCACATTAGCTGCATAGCCCCCCACGCCCTCCTCCCCGTGCTCCTCGCGCTCTTCCTCAGTGGTAGGCACGAAAAAGGGGTCCACCTGCAGCACAGGCACAAGTATGACGCTAAGATCGGGCCCGCTGCTGTCAGCATGCTTCACCAGGCCCCTCATCGCCATTTGCGTAAAGACAACTGCTGATTTGGATCCTTGTGGTGCATTTTGTCATGAGTGGGATCACATGTGTGGCACACGCCTGCTGCCCCGGCCCCTGTTCCCATAAACTGCACTTGAAGCGCAGCAGCAAGCACGCTGCAAAACGCCTCCTGTAAGGTGGCAGCGCCCGCACCTGCAGCCGCTCCCAGTGCGACAGCAGCAAGGAGGCCGAGGCAGCACCGCTGCTGCGCCGCCTCATCTCGTCGGCGAGTCCAAACGAGGCCTCCACAGGAAGGTATGCGTGCACCAGGAAGGTGTCACTCCCCTCACGCATCTGCGGCGGGCAGGAGGACAGGGGCATGATACCTAAACCCTGACCTGCACGCGCATGCTCAGGTCTGATCATCACCAGTCAGCATGCAGCTGCTTGAGGAGATGCTGTGACACAAGTAAGCGGGGATGTGGGGACAGGCAGCCCTGAAGGAGCAGCGGGGTGAGGGGCGTGTCAGCCTGGTTGGCAGAAGTCGTCCCAACTGGGAGAGGGGCGCAGAGTCCTCTATCAAGGCTGCACCCTGTTTCTACACTTGAAAGGGTAGAAGGCATGCCCGCTTCTGAGGGGATTGCAGACGCACACTCTGTGCACAGGCACGAGAGCAGAGGGTGCCCCTACAGCTGCATAGTTGCTGGATGGCGATAGTCCCCTGGCAAAGCATCCGCAGCAGGCAGCGCACAGCGCGTAGTAACCATCCTTTCCTGGCAATTTTGTGGACACTGCAAGCCTCCCTCTACACCAAGAAATCAGCGTGGCTCGGCAAGCTTGCAGCTGCTCAAGCAAGCGGCCGCAGCTGTCACACCCAGCATCTTGGCGGGCACGCACCTCCTCCCGCAGGATGCGGGCACGCCTCCGGCCCAGCACTGCGTAAGTGCCGCTCAGGGCTTCAGCAGTGGTTTGCACCTGCAGAGCGTGGATTGGATGCAGGAGGGTGCCATGCGGGTGGGTGGAAAGTGCCTGGAGCACAGGAAGTCACTGTGGAAGCCTGCGCCTCAGAGCCTGAGAGCTTTCCCGTGCCATGCACGTGAGTCGGCAGGTGGAACTGCTGGCCAGGCAAACAACTTGCTGAGCTGGGCAGATCACAGCATGCGGCGTGCAAACATGGCTAGCATGATGATCCATTTGCAGGTTTCCTCCAGCTGACTGACCATAAAATTGGGGGATCTTGTTACACTGGCATTTCCATTGTGATCCCCCAACACAGTAAGTCGTTTCCACTGGCATTTCTATGCGCTCGCCCGACACCGCCCGATTTTCACCAGGCATTCCCGTCACCCACCTGACATAAGTACATGGCCTCGACAAGCCTTGGGTCTGCTTCCAGGACTGCCCGTCTGCACGCTGCTGCCACAGCTGTCATCACCTGATGGTCACGAGCGTTTCAAAGCGTGCATGTTGCAGTGGTGTGTGTGTGTGTGTGCGCGCGCGCGTGCATGAGTGTGCATGATTGCACATTGCTTTGGCCTTCTGGCTGTCTGTACAGGTGCGTGCGCATTTGTGGTACTTGCACATGGTCCGCCTATCATGAATGGACCTCCAGCATTGGCATAGCAAGCTATACAATGCGAGTTCATCTGTCCTTATCCAGCATTGGCCTTGGTCCGCCCGCAAAAATCTGACTGCCGCCGCTTATGCTCATGGCTGATCAGGTCCTTGCCATCCATGGCCAGCCACGCATGCCTGCGCATGCATGCACCCGCACACCAGGCCAGGCCCTCACATGCCCTCACCTACCCCCACTTGCCTTAATATGCACACACACACACACGCACGCGCGCGCGCGGCCCTCACCTGCCCCGAGAACGGCCCATACACGTCCTCCTGCAGCTCAGCCAGCACAGGGCTGGGCTCCTCTGTGCTTCCCTGCTGCTGCTGCTGGCCCTCTGGTGACCCCCCGTTCGCGCACCCCTGCGCGCTGGCCTGCGCTGCCGAGGCCGCGTGGCCGTTGGCCCCGTGCGTGGCGCTGGCCGGCAGGACAAGGCGGGCATCAAGCTCGAAGGCCACGCCCCAGATGGGCTCCTCACACAGCGGGCCAGCCGACGTGGCCCACTGGAAGCCCGCCACAGCACCTGCAGCCAGCCAACGCTTGCGCTCCTCAGGTCCAGCGCGATCAAGGACATGGCGTTGATTGCAAGCAGGCAGGGCGCAGCACAGTAAGGATACGCCGGAGGACAGCACTGCATGGGCAAGCAGGGGGCAGCAGCAGGCGTGCTGGTCATACGGTCGTGAGAGGGAGATGGAGTGCCGGTTTGGCGTGACAAGGGGGGCAGGCAGGAGGACCCCCTGCAGGCACAGAAGAGAGATTGGCTGGAAAAAAAGCCAAGGGCTGCAGGTGGGCATACGGCAAGCAGGTGTGGGTGTTTCATCATAGCAGCACAAGCATGTAGCTCGTCCTTGCTCACACATACGCTGTGCTTGCGATTCCGTACTACGTGTCGTGGCGCATGCAAATGGTGCGCATGCTGCTTGCATGCAAAGCACGCTGAGGGCGGTGGTCTGGAGGCAGCGGCGCGGCTGCTTGGGGGTGGGCGGCTTGCGTGCTGCTTCCCTTCCCTCTGGTGCGTGCAACCGTGCGCCCTGCGTGCCTAGTTGCGCGGCCACCCACCCGACTCCACAGCCGCCGCTACCGGCTCCCAGGAAGTGGGCAGCTGCCCCGATGCCACCGCTGCCGCTCCGCCGCTGCCCCAGTGGCGCGCCGCTGCTGCCGTGCCCGGCTCCAGCACACCCAGCGCTGTAGCCGCCAGCGGCCAGCCCAGCCGCAGGTCCACTACACACTGCTGCTGGTGCTGCTGGTGCTGGTGCTGGTGGTGGTGCTGCTGCTGATGATGATGTGGAGGCTGATGTTGCCCCTCTTGGGCCACCCCGTGCGGCTGCGGCAGCTGCAGCGGATCGCCGGCCCCTGGGCCTGCTGCAGTGACCACGCCCTGCCGCCCCACACGGACCACCCCCGGCGCAAAGGCTGGGTCAAAAAGGCTGCCGCATGCGGTCGCACCCTGCGCGCCCAGCCCACCTACTCCCGCGCCTTGCGTGCCGCACACAGCTGGGGCTGCGCCGCCCGGGGTCAGCACGCGGCCGGCCTGCCCCTCTGCGGGCGCCTGGGGCGTAAGCAGCATGCACGGCCCCATGCCGCGCGGCCCCAGCTGCCACGCGCGCGCCACCATGGCTTCCACTTTGGGCCCTGCCTCCTGCACCACCGCCTGCACCTTGCCGCGCAGCGCCTCCAGCTCACTGCCGCCCCGACTGCCGCCGCCCGACGCCTCTGCCGCCGCCCCGCGCCCCTCCCTGTGTGCGGCGACCACGCCCGCGCCCGCACCTGCCTGTCTGTCCACCACAATCCCCCCGCTTGCAGAGCCATCTGCCACACCATTGGCCAGCCCACTTACACCTGCCCTGAACTCCAGGCCATCCGCTCCCTCCCCACCAACCCCTTGGGCCCCCTCAGTACTTCCAGCGACCCCCTCTTCCGCCCCCTGCGGCAATGCACCGGCACCTGTGCCCTCCGCCGCCTCAGCTGCCACGCCCTCAACCGCGCGCTTCACGACGTCTGGGCTGTCCCCCAGCGCGGATGCCAGCGCCGCCGGCAGCGGCGAGGCACGCACCCGTACCTGCGCGCATTCAAGTATGTTTGTGTTTCTTGTGTGTGTGCATGTGTGCGTGCGTGCGTGCGTGCATGTGTTTGTGCTTGTGCGTGTGTGTGTGCGTGTGCTCGTGCATGTGTGCGTGTGTACATGCATGTGTGCGTGTGCGTGAGTGGGTGTGGGTGTGGGTGTGTGGGGGGATAGATACTGGCCTGGAAGTTTGACAGCCAGTCAGTATCCCTGGGCTGATTTTGAGATAAGTCAAGAAGCGCTTACATGCGCACACAAACCCATGTCTTACGCTTGCTCCCATGCAAGCTCCGGTAGGCATCCCAGATCTATCTTAAGGTCCCAGACCTTGTTTTTGGTCTCAAAAGGTTTGGAAGGCTAAATGAGCCCAAGCCACTTGTCAATGGACCTCATCTTTTTGTCCAAGTGGCAAAGGGATGGGACATGGGGCCAAAACGCTGCAGCTGATTTGTCGTGCTGCATGATTCATGCACCCTCCCTCCAAAAGCAAGCGCATATCGCGCACGATGCCTGAAGAGGTCTCGCAGGCCAGGCCCGCACACGCACCAGCAGCACTCCATTTGGCGTGGCTGCCTCAACCACGCGCGTGGCGGCCGTGCGGGCTGCGGCAGCAGCAAAGGCTGTGTGGCCCCCTGCTGATGCGTCAGCTGCTTCGCTGGGGCACATCACTGATTCGCGGAAGGCCACCAGCGGGGGAGACACCTGCACGTGGACACGCGCATCAGATGTGCACACTGGCAGTTTGCATGCCGACAAATGTGTGTGAATGCATGCACGTGTACCTGTTTGCAGGAGTGTGCACAAGCATGCGTTTGAGTGTTTAGTCTGTTTATGTGCACGTACATGGCTGTGGAGTGGAGAGTACTGCTTGTTGCTGGTGTGCAGGGCAGCCATGCTCACCTTGCTGGCGTACCTGTACTCAGCAGGCACAACCTAAGACTAACGGACCCCGACAGAATCAACAGGCGCAGCACACGTCGAGAAATGCAATGGGGCCATCCTGCTACAACAGCCTGCTACAACAGCTGCACCCAGGGCCACATCAAGCCTTCATTTGTACAACCAGCAGCAGCAGCAGCAGTTGCAAGAGCAGTCGCCGCAATGATCAGGTGTTGCAAGCTCACAGGAGCTGGCACGCAGCCACCTCCGCCTCACCCATAGTTCCACGCGCACAAAGGGCGTGTGCAGGCCTTTGACATGCAAAGCTCGTACTGAGGCCCTCAGCGTACTCACCTGCAACTCCACCCGCGCAAAACGCATGCGCAGGTCTTTAATGCACGTTTCCAGGTGCACCTCGCCTGCAGCGCCCAGCACGTGCTCGCCGCTCTCCATTACTGACACCTCCACAAAGGGGTCCGCGCGGTTCAGCAAGCGCAGGCCCTCCACCTAAGCACAGGCAGGCGCACCCAGAAGCAAGGCATGTTTAAGGTTTGAGGGGCGCAGGCCCTAGATCTAAGCACAGGCAGGGGCACCCAGGGGGGTGTCACGCCTGTTTTTGGGAGGCTCGATTTCCCAAACTTTTCTGGGGCCCAACGGCTGCAGCTTGTAAAGGCTTTTCAAAGGCATACCCATCATTTGCTCAATTCTATACAGATTATAAGGAAAAGACTGATAGGCAGAAAGTCCCTTAGGTCAAGGGGCAAAAGGGTTGGAAGCTGGCAAATACTGTTTTTTAGAAACATGCAGGCTGCCCAAAGAGCTCCAACAGGTGGCCTTTTTGCACCCAAAAGTGCATCATTGTGGACCCCTACGCAACCAGAAGTAGGTTCAGAAGGCATTTTGGATTTGGGAGGGTGAAATTTCCACCTGGTGGTGAACGAACAAAACGCACAACTCCTCAACCCCTGCATCTGTTCATCCCGATCAGTGCAATTTCATGAATAAAAATGCCCCGCATAAGGAAAAATGACGTGGTTTGGTGCTCTGTGTGATCCACAATGTCGACATTCCTTTGATAAGCTGCTCAAGTTCAACCCTACATTAGGCGGCTTTAGTTCGTGAGTGCCACGATGCAGAGCATAAGGATCTTAATTCCAATGGTGTGCCATTCATCCTAACACATACTAAAAATCTGCCCAAAAGCGCGCCCAAAGTTCCACACACTAGAGAGCTCCCCATAGGCGCGCCCAGCAGCAGCGCATATACAGCTTCCAGACACTGATTGTTTTTAGAAGCCGCGGCACAGACACATCATTCATAACCAACCTCACACACAAGCACAAATCCAGAATAAGGAGAAGAACAAGATAAAAAAGATTAGGAAGAGCTGAGTAGGCTGTGGAAACAGTCCCTCTATCCATAAATGTTTCCATGCGTACTTGCGACACGTATTTGTTGCGCAACAAATCCAGTAAAGACCTACCAGGCGTGGCATGTCTGAAGGTAAAGCGGGCTCAACAGCCACTTTAACAATGGGTGCAGCCTGCAGCAGCGGTGATGTCCCACAAATACAAAGGGTGGACAAGTAAAATTTAAGATCGAGAATTGAAACTTGAGAATGTTTTTTATTTCTGTGCTGTGGCCCAGCACTCTGCTAACAGTGCTTGGGCAGTGCTGCTTTGAGCTCTGGGAGGAAAAACACCCAGGCTCATGGAAGGCAAATGCTGAAAGCCCTGCATGCTAACTACTAGAGTACGGTACGTATCATTTCAATTTCTGAATTATGGGCAAATGCTGCATCAAGAGCCTTGATCCCTGCTGGTATCAAGGGCCTTCTATGGGTTGAAACTTGAGCCAAAGACCAATGCAAGCAAGACCTACCATGACCGAAAATTTGCCTGGTTGCACTCACATCTTTTGACTACCCAGCAGGAGCCCCCTGTTTGCCTTGGCAGGCTGCAAATGGGCTAGCTTGGGGAATGGCAGGGACCCGCGGAGGCGCAGGCACTCACATAAGATGCATACGCACCTGTGCGGCCTGTACAGCCAATATAGCAATCTTAAACATGCACACATGCACGTGCACGCACGCACAACTACCTACACAACAGCATCTCCATGTACATGCGCAAGTGCAAACACATGCACACAATCAAGCACACTTACACATACGCATGCGGGGACATGCTCAAATACGCAAACGCACACGTACATCCCACCCACATGCACTTACACCCGCGTATACACATGCACACACGCGTGCACGCGCGCACACACAGCCAAGAAGCGAGTACTGCAGGTGTGCCTGCCTGGAAGGTCATTGGCGCCAGGGGCCGTGCTAGGGGCGTGCTGGACAGGGTGGCGCTCTTAAGGATGGCAGCATCAAGCCCTCCCATGGCAAGCACGCTTCCTGCCGGCACCGCCTGCGTGCAGCGTGCAGGGGCACACAAGCGCGGACGGCACACTTTTTGAGGGGGGTTGCTTTACTCAGGGGGGAGGCGGCTGCTGGTGGGGGCGCAAGCAAGGCCTGCTCCGGTGTACATTGGTGCGGGCGTAGCCTCTGCTGTGGCGTGAGAGCTGGAAGCTTTTGCGGTGGGGTGCGCCTGATTGTAGGACCGGGGGCGTCAGGGCAGCAAGGGCGAGTGGCAGGTAAAAACATGCGGTGTTGAGGTTTCATTTGTGTACGCGTGGTTGTGTGGGGATGTGTGTGTGGCTGCGTGTGTTTGTGCGTGAGGGAAGGGGGGGGATGCCAGGCTGCGTGTATGAGGCTGTGTGTGGGTGCGCACATGTGTGTCAGGTTGAATGCGTGTGGGGTTGGGTGCATGGACGTGTGTCCACAACATACCCTGCAAACCATGGAGCAACGGCGCAATTCAACATGCATCATCGGCTGAGGCTGTCAGGCGGGCCAGCTTCCGCGCCGCCCAGGGACACAGTAAGGCTCAGGGGCACAGTGAGGGACAGAGTGAGGGACACAGTGAGGGACAGAGTGAGGGAGAGTGAGGGACAGAGTGAGGGACAGAGTGAGGGACAGAGTGAGAGACACAGTGAGGGACAGAGTGAGGCTCAGGGACACAGTGAGGCTCAGGGACACAGTGAGGGACAGAGTGAGGAACACAGTGAGGGACACAGTGAGGGACACAGTGAAGGACAGAGTGAGGGACACAGTGAAGGACAGAGTGAGGGACACAGTGAAGGACAGAGTGAGGGACACAGTGAGGGACAGAGTGAGGGACAGAGTGAGGGACACAGTGAGGGACAGAGTGAGGGACACAGTGAGGCGGGGACCCACCTGCAGGCGCTCCAGGGCGCGGCCCATCATGAGGTACAAGCCGTTCACGACGGCCGTCGTGCGATGCACGGAGTCAGGCATGGC
>LFCJ01002635.1_pt1 | contig 12989 bp, 13 predicted proteins | sample 643141 | NCBI WGS metagenome assembly LFCJ01 (sample SAMN03766243, study PRJNA286221) | soda lake metagenome | biome: soda lake; feature: Kulunda steppe; material: water; isolation source: sample B1-Br-g2 brine of Lake Bitter-1 | place: Russia: Kulunda steppe | collected 2010-07 | reverse complement strand
ATGTAGAGGCACTCCTGTACCACAGGTCCCCCCTCAAACTGAGACAGAGGGCATGTAGAGGCACTCCTGTACCACAGGTCCCCCCTCAAACTGAGACAGAGGGCATGCAGAGGCACTCCTGTACCACAGGTCCCCCCTCAAACTGAGACAGAGGGCATGTAGAGGCACTCCTGTACCACAGATCCCCCCTCTAATTGAGACGGAGGGCCGGACCCTGATTGGCTAGAGCTGGAAGGCATGCGAGCTGCACAGTGCACAGAAGCACGAGGGCTCGCCCAGCTCTCCTTGCCATACATTACCTTGCAAGTGCCAGGCTCTGACTCATCAGCATTCACCACAATGTAAGAAGGCCTGCCATCAGACACCTGTGGCCATCAGGGCGAAAGAGTGAAGCACGGTCAGCGCTGTACACACATTTCACTGTAACTAGCCAGCAGCTGCAACGTGCACATCAGGCGTGCGCATCTTGCACGGAGTGCAGCAGCCCACCTTGCATACCTGACAGTGCGCTCGATGCAGGTGTACCACACAGGCGCTCACTTTTGTTTGACCTTGCTCCAAAAGCGGGGGTTCCATGTGGTGCACATGGCAAGTCTGCTCGCGCTAACACACCCAACTGGGTCCAAGGCAAGGCAAGGTTATCAAGTGCACAGCAGGCCTGCGGCCCCACGGACCTTGGGCATGAAGCTGTACTTGAGCCCGGTATTGAACCCCGCGCCACCACGGCCTCGCAGGCCCGACTTCTTAATCTGGTCGATGAGCCAGTCACGGCCCTTGTTCAAAATGTCCTTGGTGCGGTAGTAGTCGCCGCGCATCTCGGCGCCCTGAGCAGCAGGATCGTGGTGTTCCGAAAGTCAGTCCCTCATGTGTGAACGTCCAAAGCACACAAGTGCCACACAAGTTTGCCAGGGCATCCTGGCCCAAAACGGAGGGAGCCCTGGAATTGCACTGGATATCATGTAGGCACACGGCTTGTGCTGCAGGTGTTCAAGCGCCGCAGCTGGGCACCTGCTGCAGGGCCCCGCTCAGCACTGACAGGTATCCCAAGGGATGCGTACATGCAGGCCTGCATAAGGAGCCGTTGCGGAGCTGCTAGCACATACCTTGCAGCTACTACACACACCAATCAAGCATACGTGCAAGGACACTCCTCACGCAGGAAAGGCACCTCGGTGTGGCTGGTCTATCGCACACCTTGAGGAATGGGTCATGCCGGCCATATATGTTTGTGAAGATGCGGTCCTCGTCCTTGAGCCCTCCAAACACATTGCGCTCAGGCGCTGGGGGTGCAGCAGCTGCTGCCTGGGCTGCTCCTGGGGCGCTGGTCGCAGCCGCAGTGCTGAAAGCGCGCAGGACACTGCGAGGAGAGACGGGCGCAGTCAGGTCAATACTTGGCAACCTGTCCATACAAATCAGCTTCCAGACTGACATAATGAACTTATACATGGAGATTAAGTTCGGGAGAAGTGGGCTGGGCACGCAGAGTGCGCAGGCCAGCCATGCCAGGGGGGGATGCTAGGGCTTCTCATCACTTGTGAGTATCAACGACTTAGGCACAACCCACAACCCGGTCTGGCCAAGGTCATGTACAGCATGAGCACACCCACACACCCACTCACCAGGCCCTCAAACCCAAGGCGGTGGTGCGCCCAGCGGGCAACATGGGGCTCCCTGTGATGGACGATACACTCAAATGACAGGCTTTCGTACCCGCACGTCTGCGATAATGCTTAAGATTATAAAACTAAGCCGATGCAAATAGGTCAGCGGTGAATATCTATGATCGGAAGATCGAATCAATCGAAATAACAATACTCAACAGATACTTGAGTCGATATTTGGTAAATTTGGTAAAGACACAAGATGCTCCAACCCTTACAACCAAGAGCGTCATTCCTACAGCAACCCAGAGTGGGATGCTTGCAAAGAAAGAGCAGGTGCTGCCATGGGTCTTCCAGGGTGATTATGCAATCTGCCTCCCAGCAAGCGCCTAATGTGACGTTCCCCCAGAGCTACGAGCAGGCCGTCAGGGGAGTGACACTTGCAACCCAGGCCTGTTTGAAGGATGGAAAGAAGTTGTTAGAGGTAAGGGCCTTTTTGCTCTACATCATACAACACCATCATCCGCAAGTTTATCACATCAATATGGCTCATTCCGCAAATCACAGATTGAATTCCCGCCAAGTGGCCTGGACTCGGTGCAAGGTAGGCACCGCCATGTCTCAGGCGCAATTGTGCATGTAATATGCCTCTAAGGTGCCATCTTTTTGCACATGAGAATGAGGCAACAGCATACTCAGAAAAATTAAATCAATCACGCATGATCAACTCAATCAATGCGCTTAAAGTAGGAAGAGCAGCAGGCTGAAGTTTGGCAATGCCGCTCAGTGCGTTGTGCATGCATGTGCGTCTTTGCTGCATAGGCGATGGTGAAGGATCAAACGAGATGACTGCTAGCATGAACTACATTAGACAGTGAGTGCAAAGCCCTTGCACTACTGTTTCCAGCGCACCAAGGCAGCACTCATCCCGTGTTTGTCCTTGAGCCTCAAAGCCATGCTCAACTAGCTTATAACTTCATCCAACAAACCTTTGGTTTTGCTTGTGCGGCCAGATTTGTTGGCGCAGCGTTTAGAGACAACGCTGAGAATACCCGGATCTTCTGGTGAGTACCGTACCTGTGACCATTTGCTGCGCTCGTGACGTCTGAATATCAAAAGCTGTGCAGTGTTAAAGTTAAGCGGGGGCAGCTGTCCTGCGCAGGCACCCCGTTCAAACTTGAGTGTGTCAGTGCCTGCTCAAGTCTGAGCATCTCATGCTCCCAACCCGCTCTGATTGCAGGCCTGACTCCGGCGAGTTGTCAGTGGCTCTTTCCGGGCAAACAACGGACCCCAGTAAGTGCAGCAGCTACTGTGCAGTGTCGTGGGGTAAGAGTGGGCTTGAAGAGGACGGGCAACCTTGTATGTCTTAAGTGTGCACATGAGAGGCTGTTTTGCTGAGTTTGAGCAGGGTTCATGGTGCCGATCAACCTAGTTTTGACGATGAGGTGGGAGTATGCCAGATGTTGGCACAAGTTGACCTCGTCGTGTTGGCAGCCTCCACATTTCAAGTATTCAGGACTGCAAGGGGGACAGCTGCCGCGATGTGGCCATGCAACGCGCAAACGTGTACTCACACTTGATGGATCACGCACCCTTCATGCGCGCACAAGGTGCACACAAAAAGGCATATTGTGAAGATGTCAGGAAGGGGCGTGCTGTGTGTCCTCGCGCCGTCACCATTTGCAACACCCGCGGCCCTTTGCAGTGGCAGGCAGATCGAAGACGGAGCCGACCTTTGCAGATGCTGTTGGGAGCACATTCAAAATGGGCTACCTCACAAAGCAGGTGTGCCCTCGTGCCCGACGTCCGCCTGCACGCATGTGCCGTGTGAGTGGCGCTCTGCCGCTGCCGCTCAGGCGCATGCGCAAAGATGTGCTTGTGCCGTGGGGCAGATGTTGACGTGCTGCCCCTGCCTCGGCTGCCTTGATGCTCAAATACGTTTGAGGCACGCACAGAAGGGATAAGGAGGGGTTGGAGGAAGCCTGGCGCTCTTAATGTGTGACTGAGACTATCAGAGCAGGCCTGCACTGTGCATGCTCACACATTACTCGTGAGATCAGACATCTTTTGGCTCAATAAGACACTGCATCGCAAGAGAAAGGAGAATGCTTTCATCAACCTGTTGGCATTTTCCGGCCATCCTGAGAAAGCTACAGCCTGATCAGGCTGCAGCGCACCACAAACTTATGCTCTCTGTGCCTGCACATGTGCCCACGACCATTCTCTGGCTTGTTCGGGATCAAGCTGCATCATGTACACACGCGCGCGTGCGTGCATGCATACACAGTCGTGCACACACACCCCACTCACCCTCACAGTCATGCACACACACCACACACACCCCACTCACCCATGACATACACAGTCATGCACACACACCACACTCACCCCACTCACTCACCCTGCGCTGTGGCTGTCATTTTGGTGCATATGCAGAACGCCATCTGGTCCGCCCTCGGAGTCAACATCGGCTTTGGCCAGAAGTTCAGCCCTGTCCAGCAGGCATGTGACGCGTACCCTCCAACATATGGTCACACAGCACCCCGGACACCATGCCGAATCCCACATGGGCGGCTACAGCCGCCCTTGGAAAAACGTGCAGAGAACACACAGCATGAAGGCGCAATGACAGCGTTTCACAAGGGCACTGCCCCCCTGGCCCCGCGCAGCACCACACACAGCACGAAGACGCATGCACCGCATGCCACTTGGCCGCGCAGCTGGGTGTCATGTAGCACCCAAGCACAGACCGTTATTGCATCCGCCCCTCCCCATGCTTCTACATGGGCAATTTTTTGGTTTTTGCCACCAAGCACATCAAGTTGAAAGTTGCCATTCCCATGGAACTTGCAAACGCAGCATCTCCAGAGTCTCTGAAGGGGCAATGGAGGCACAACTCGATTCATTTTTGCAGAGACAGCACCAAATCCACAATGGCTACATGAGCTTAGCTTGCAATGACTTCCCTTCAGACACGTACTGCTTGCTGCTGAGTGTTGGCTGTTTCTTTTGAGAGTGTGTACGTTGTGTGCGAAAAAGAGGTACTACTTCTACTTTATCCTCGCCCCTTGCGCTTGCGCTCATCTCCACCTTGCATGCTGGCCAATGAGGCTCAAACCTTCATTGTGGCCAACAAGTAGAACATTCTGCTTTTCAGTGTTGGCTGCCAATAATGCAAACCCTGCCATCTATCGGGCTGCTGTATGAGCCTCTTCTTGAGTTGCTATGTATTGAGCTTTGACTTGCTGGCTGCCATCTGTGCAACCTCTGCCTCCGTTAAGGTCGCGCAGTGCATCCATGAAGGACCGCCCCTTGTTTTATATACGCTAACCGTGTGCCTGCATGATTCCTGTATCTTGTGCTCAGGTGGCTGAGAGTGATGAGGTGTATGTAATTGCGTACCCACACTTCAACCCGCGAGAGGAGATGGGGGCTGTGTATGACATCTACCAGGTGAGTCAAGCATGTCAAATGGCACATCGTGCCGATGTTTGTCCGCAAGGAGGTATTCAAAAATGTCATGTATTATTTATTAAGAAAGGGTTGATGCAAGTACGACAATCCCAGGTTCACACAGCTCCCTCCCTGTGCAGGGCCATGCCGTGCAGTGATTGTTGCAGGTCCTCAACCATTCCTCTGAGTTTTGTACTAAGTGGTCGCCGCGCACGGCATGTACGGCATGTGCTGCAGGCTGTGGCACAACCTAGAGGCAAGCCTATCATCGTGTTCAATGGGGAGCTGGATAGGCTACGTGGTGGCTACTACCCAAGCTTGTTCTTCCCTGAGCTTGCTCGGCTCACAAACGAGTTCCTGCCCAAGTTCGAAACCGCTTACTACATTCACAGTGAGGGCCCAGAAATCAGTGCACCTGGTGCTTCTGTGCCTTATGTACTCCATCAAATCAGATACAAATCAAGCTGGCCAGGGGCTACTGTGCATCTGGTCTGGGTGAACAAAGCACGCTCCTTTGGCTGGCTGGCGTGCGTGAATGTGCACTTGTGTGTGCAGCGCATGTGCATGAACTCCGCACAGGCAAGTGGCAGAGCAGTCCCTGTGGCCTCTCATTGCAGAGCATGCTTGTGACATCAAATCTGCTTGCGGAGCTTGTTTTGCAGCAGAACATTAAGGAATGCTCTGCATATAGAAGCATGACTTATAGGAGCATTTCAACTTGTAGCATGCCTTTCCCAGACATCCAAGTGTGTACACATGCTGGGACTAGGACTTATGACTTATGACTTATGACTTATGACTTATAGGAGCATTTCAAGTCGCAGCATGCCTTTCCCAGACATCCAAGTGTGTACACATGCTACGAGCTTGAAGCGCACCTCCCATTGTAGCGCGCAGTTGTGCAGCATTGTCTCCCGCTGTGGGGAAACATACAGCGTCACCTTACATTGCAGAACACCTTTGCAATATTGCCTCTGAACGCACAGCAACCATGCAGCTGCAGCGCAATTTCCGGCTGTCATGGCAAAGCACCTTTTCTGGAGCGCTTCTCATTGCACAGCATCTTTGCAACACTGCTGCTCGCTTTTTGCAACGAGCATATATGCAGCCTCCCCCTTATTTATGATGCGGCAGCCCATTTGAACCTGCTGAACCTTAATACAGGGTAAGTGGTGAGGCCTTGTGTGTGATTTTTCCATCCCGACCCTCTATCCCTGCAGATTTTAAGGGCACCAGGCCAGGGGTCTTGTTTAGAGCTTACCCCGGACCATGGTGAGTTTTGGTTGCATGTTCTTGAGGTGCGTGATAGCTGCATGTTTTGGGTATTTCTCTTACATTATAGGGCAGCACGATCAATTCTTGTTAGGGCAGCATGAAAATGGTGCGGTGTTTGGCTGAACATACCAGAGCAGCACAGTGAGTGGATAGTGATACTAACAAGAAGACTGCATACGCAATGCAAGCATGGGTTGGGTTAGGCAAAAAGCCAAATGCTCAACAAGGGGACGCTCAACAAGGGGACTCATTAACTCAAAAGCATTGTGCGCTGAAGGCAATAGCGATCATATGCCTGGCATGTCCAAATCGGCCTGACACGTCCAACCGCCGCGGACTGATGCAGCATGTGCACTTACCCCTCTGCAGGTGCGTTTATCGCCGCAGCCCTCAAGACCCCTCTGCTCTGCGCTTGGTTCACACCTCTGAGACAGCGCCCTCCCTGAAGCAAGTGTCATTAGAGATCTTGCCAGGGAAAGGGAATATGGAGCAATGAGGCAGCCAAACCTGTGCTATGCAACCATTTTGATGTGTGCAGCGCAGCTGCAGACATGTGTCAGCGCCAGTAGGAAGCTCACTCATGGGCTGACATTCCACTAGTTTGTGTCCCTCCCTCAAGCCACCAGCCCGAGGTTTGCACCATCTGACAAAGTCACATCATATCTTGCCTTGCATGCACTTGTGCTTGTGGGATAAGGTTTGGGTTCGAAGCCCGAGGCTGCAGCTGAGCTCCCCCATTGGCAGGGACTGCGTAATCCTTTACCCAACTGGCTAAGGTCGCTTCATTCATATGAATTAAGGTGTACAGGAAAGAGAGAAAGACCCACAGTATTAAAAGCACTCCTTTCTTTTGGTGTGCGTGCAGCTGAGCACGAGGTCTGAAAGAAAAGTACGCATGCGGGTGAACCCCCCCCCCCGTATCAATGAAGGTTACAAGGTTACAAGGATGAGGCCTCAGTCAAGTAGTTCGACTGTTGGCCTGCTAAGAAAAAACCAATCTCCTTATCAATTAACACATTGGTCAGAAGTACCATACGCGAAACTCAAACCAAAGACAGACAAGGAGGTTTGATAATTCTTGGTCCTCCAAACTCAGCTATTTCTTTTCAGACATTCTGAACTCAGTTCAGAAAAGTAGGCTACTTTTCAGCTGGCAATGACTCATTCTCGGAGACCAATCAGCCTTACGGGCAGGCTGGCAGGTACCCCTTCCTAGAAAGAAAAGAAAAGCTACGCAAGCAGCAAAAAGCTCCTCACATCAATTTAGGAAAAGGGGCCACTTGGGAAGAAAAGCCCCTTCACCAGAAAAGGTAAGGTAAGGTTCAAGGTTACCTTACCTTACCTTACCTTCACCAGAAAAGAAAAGGGGGGGTCAGTGAGGATCAGGAGGGTTGCGGGCAGACAAGTCAGCAAACCTCTCCTGATTGGTTTGAAGGTGGGGAGAATGCTCAAGAGAACGTCTGGTCTGAACAAGCTTATGGGCATAGTGCACAGAACGAGCATGGAGTTTGAGAGCAAGTTTCTTGACTCTTTGTGAATCAAGGCCGATACTCTTCAAAGGAACCAAAGTGTGAGGAACGTAAATAACACCCCCTACACCTAAGAGAATAACATGAAGAACATGGTCTCCTGCAATGCTGCGTCTACGATGACCATGTTGAGCATGGGCAGCTTGGAGCTGCTGCTCAGGGCGAGTATCTTCACAGTACTTAATCTCAATGAGATGGGTGGTACGACGCTGCCAAGGGAGATTCTCGGGGCGACTCTGTCTAGGCCTGTAAGCTGTGGCTGGTGATGGGGGTCTGCCTACAGCTGCGGTGGCTGCCGCTAAAGAACCCTGCCCCCTACCCAAAACCACCCTCCTTCCACTCAGTCAGGAGGCTCCTTAAAGTAAGGCCTTGATCATTGGGATAGTTCTGTTGATTTTGGGAATTGATACTGCATGTTTTCTTTGGAGTTACTAAAATGGCGTCAGGGCGAGGGCCCCTTATAAATGTGGTGGTTACCGTGTGTGATGTAAGCTATGAAGGATTTGCCACACCTCCACGTCTTCAAACAAAACCTGCTGGATTGTGAACCCATTCATCTGTCATTTTGTTATGGATCTCAGGTCCAGGCAACCGAAATATCAGGGGCCTTTCTCCAGCACACACCCAAAAGAGGGAAACAGTAGACAATGGGCTTGTCACCAGCAATGCATCTCCACCTGTAAACAGGTCCTTCAAGTTGACTATGATGAAAATATCAAGAAATAAGTTCTTTTGGTTTCAAGTTGATATCGTTCTGATAGGCCAGTTCGTTCCTTCATTCCTTTTCAGCTCGTTCAGTGTATTTACGGTGGGTGGTGGATCTGATCACAGTCAAGGCCATATATCTGGCACAAGCACCTGGCAGGCCTTGACCATCAAAAAGATACATTTGTGGCAAAATCATGATCATGATGATGAGGCAGGCTGAGCGAGAGGATGCTGCTAGCCACCTATCAAAATTTTCTTACTTCCTGTCAACATTCTGAGACAGGCATGTATCCAACTGTGTACGCTTCGTGGCCTCCTAGAAGAGAGAGGCCCTTCTGGGAAGGAAGATGGGAAAAGGCTTACACAGGATTCCTTCCCTCCCCCAGGAAAAATCCCAAAAAGCCCTATCGCGGCGTCCCTTGCACCTCCTACTGAAACACACAAGTAATTTATAATAAAACTAAAACGAGCGGGAACAAAAAAAGATTTTCACCTATTCTTGGAACCAGTAATATGCGTACCTTCATGGTAGCAAGCAAAGCGAATCAGACCACGGCATCTGTCACCGTAGCAGCGGTGGCAGTGGCTGTTATGTACGCATTTAATGCATGCAAGCCGTTCACCCATGGTCAATCATTGACCTGGCATGATGCCAAGGTGGAGTAGCCCATGGTCATGCAACTGCAAGTTCTCCTGTGGGGTCAAGGTTGGACTGATCCACCCCTTGCCTATGCACGAGACATATGGTGGGGTGGGCCTCCACTTCATGTCCACCCTGGTCAGATCAAAGAGTTTGGTCCGGTTTGCCTGTGGTTCTTTCCAGCTCAGGCCATCACTTCTTGTTCTTCTTGGTCAGCTCGAGGAGGATGGGTAGGTTAGCCTGGAATTCTGTCCATCCCACTAGGCTCCCGGACCTTTTAGGGTCCCAGCTCGCCGACAGAGCTCCATAGCTGATCCCTGCAAACAATGAAGGGCATGCATATGTGCTCCTATCTTAAATGTATGCACTGAGCTGCTACCCTGACACCATCATGCACAAAGCTGCCCTCGTTTGGCAGGTGAAGCCATGTCACACTTCCCTTACCTAAAGCAAGAAGTCGAGTGTATAAGCAAGGGGCAAAAACATTGCGATCTCGTTGCAGTTCCTCTCTAAATGTTAGCTATCCAGTTTATCCCTGCCTTGTCCATCCTTCCACTCTCTGACATGCAACTCTGATAAAGCTCTCCTCCAATGTGCAGCTGGAGAAGACAATGCACACCGTGGCGGCTAGATGCTGTCCCTCCATCCCACACAGCAATCCTGCACAGTCCTCTACAGATGCTTGAATGGGAGGATACACAAATTCCAGATTCAACTGCACATGTATGTTGCATTTGCAAGCTTGCCACACACAAACACACACGTACCACACCACGCTCAGTGCGGATGTGCATGCTATGCACAAGTGCACCACAAACCAGGCTTCAAACCAACCACTCACCCAACAAGCCACCACCAAAGCAGATTGTTTGAGACACGTAAGCGGGCCATAACGGGAAGTCATCACCAAAATGCTTCTTCAAGAAATAGAAGCCAATCAAGAGCAGGATGCCAAAGAACACGGGTAGGAACGCGCACGTAACCATCCGTGCAAAGATGCGATCAACTACCACCTGGCCAAAGAGAAACAAAAAGAAATGCAGGATGGTGCTCAGTATTAGCACTGCGGACTCAGCATGAGTCAAATAACGTACATGCAGGTCTGGTTTTTTGAACAACTAGGTATTTGCAATCAAGTGTAAACGGCAGCGTGGTCTAAAATAAAGCAACAAAGAGCATCAATACTTTCGCTCTCAATCTCCCTCATTGCATACATGCAAACAAATAGTCCACATGGAGTGCAACAAGTTTTTGCAAGGTGAACAAATGTTGTGACCGCCTGCTGTTTGCAATGAAGGCTAAAGATCTGACAAGACCAGTAGCCATACCTGCAAGCTTTATGGAAAGAAAACTGTATGGAACTGTACTGGCAAAACACAAGCACCTATTTGGTCTGAACAAGCTCAACATGCTATCCTGGAGTGCCCTACATGGCGCCAAGTATTGTCTAGGATGTTTGCTTCACAGGCCTGCGTGCTCCATCCTCTCCAACACTTTTGATGAACATTAGCATGATGCTATCCATATTATACACATTTAATGAATGCTATGGAAACCTGCTCCAAAGAAAGAACCTGCAGGCAAGGATTAGCTAAAGGCCCAGGCAAGCCAGGGCGGCGCTCTGCTTGCCCTGTGTACCTGAGGCGTCTCTTGCCGTGCTTGTGGTATCCTGGGCGGAGTAGAGGGTGCAGATGTGGAGGCTGGGCTGCTGCTCGTGCTGGTCTGCAAGGTGTTGGTGGCTGCCAGTGGTGTGGGGGACGGGCTCGCTGGCATCGCTCCATTTGCTGCACTGCTTGGAGGGCTTTCAGTCTGCGCCTTTTGCTTGGCAGCTTTCCTGGCTTCCTGAGGAGGGATGGTTTTGGAGGGGTTGCAATCAGATATTTTGTTTGGCAATCACCAGCACATCAGCGTCAGCTCTCCAGCGCCACGCCGCACCTTTGCTGCTTTCCTTGAAGCCCGAGATATCACAAGGCACCTTGGAGGCTGTCCAGGCTGAAATGCAGGTAGAGGCTGAAGCTGGCGTGGCATAGATGGAGCCATGGAGCGCGCACACGGCATTACTTGCATTATTCAGATGAAGCGATATTTGAAACAGTTTAGTTTTTACCCCAAATGTTAAATGTTAAATGTTTTAGCCAGAACGAGCCAATTGAAGCTTGCAAAAATCGAAGTCTTTTGATTACTTCTAAAGCTCGTTTGTAACACCAAAAACACAGTTGATGCACTTTCAACTGGGGAGGACTCAGCTTCGCTTGGATAACACAGAGCCTGCTCGAGCAGAGGGAGAAGGAGGACAAGACTCAGGGTAATGCACTGCCAGATGTCCATGTTGTGCCTAAAGTCTTGGCAGACTTGGCCATACTCTCCTACCTCGGTCTTCGCAGTTGCACAGATCACCGCATCTCCTTCCGAGCCCTTCTGTTGCTCTCCGTTGCCCACTTGATTCTTCTGACATGCTTTTGCCATGAACGCAGGCCTCAGAGCTAATCCCTGGTGGCCACAGAGGCATGGCCCACTCGTGAGGGGATTGCACAGGCCTAGGACACACAAGAGCTCAGGCGCTAGCTTGTGCATGCTCTCATGAACTTTGCTGGGATATGGGACCAGCTGGTTGATTGCATCTGCCGTCCACCAAGAGGTACGCAGACAGTGAGGCACTGTGGACTGCTTGTACTGTTCAAGTCATTTGACTATCATGCAGGAGGGCCACCACCTGCAACCGCGTTGCACAATGAGCATTGTCGGTTGTGTGGAGCACATTGCACAAGTACACAGGTCCCACATAGGCCAAAGTGGATTGGTTTGAGGTCATGTGAGGGGCATGCGCCAAGCGCGCGGCACATCACACAGGCAGCTAGTCTCAGGGTTTGGGATAAGGTCTGTGCCCATGGAGCCTTTGGATTGCAGGGGTTCCCTTGTGTCTGCAGGTTGCAAAGCCAGGCCCTGTATGGCTCATCATCGTCAGTATCAGGCCTTGTATGGCTCATCATCATCATCATCATCATCATCAATATCAGGCCTTGTATGGCTCATCATCATCAGTATCAGGCCTTGTATGGCTTGATCAGGCCTTGATCAGGCCGTGTATCTTGGCCTTATATCTTGATCAGGCCTTTTGTGGCTCAATGTCAGTCAGCCCCACATAGATGGAGGCAGCCCCCCCTTCCTCCGCCTTTGCGCACACATGCTGCGTCATCGCCAAAGTGACTTTGACCGACATCCTGCAGCTTATTCCCATCCTGATGAGCCTGTGCCTAAAAACAAGGGCTCTGCAGATTGCTTCCACACCCATGTGCGCACCAAATGTATACACATGTGTTTGCCTGCAGATGTGTACGGCATCCACGAGCTCATTGGAGGCCAGCATGGCGCCTTCAGCGTGGGCAAGTACCGCGGCCGCAGGGAGGACCTGGAGCTGGTGCGTTTCAAATGAGGAAGCGTCTGCGATGAGGCATAAGCGCAGTGTGCGCGCGAGTGCAGTGGCGCCGCCTCTCTGTGCACAAGCATGCTTTGTGCTGCGGTGTGGCCATGTGCATGCATGACCCCTCCTAACGATGCTTTCGCATCTGTGCAGCGTGCGCTGGCACGTGGGTTATGGGTGCAGGGGCAGTCGGCCCCGGGGTGTGTGCCTACATGCTGTACCCGGGGTGTGCCTACCTGTGCCTACCTGTACCTACCTGCTGTACCTGCTGTACCCGGGGTGTGCCTACCTGCTGTACCCGGGGTGTGCCTACCTGCTGTACCTGCTGTACCCGGGGTGTGCCTACCTGCTGTACCCGGGGT
>LFCJ01002632.1_pt1 | contig 12992 bp, 13 predicted proteins | sample 643141 | NCBI WGS metagenome assembly LFCJ01 (sample SAMN03766243, study PRJNA286221) | soda lake metagenome | biome: soda lake; feature: Kulunda steppe; material: water; isolation source: sample B1-Br-g2 brine of Lake Bitter-1 | place: Russia: Kulunda steppe | collected 2010-07 | reverse complement strand
CAGATCAAAGCAGCACGAGCCAACCGTCTGTTTCTGACAATTGAAGAAGTAACACAATTTCTCAGAACAGCGATTTCACGTCTTACTGTGCCGCAAGTGTATCATTACTTGTGCTAATGCCTAATAGTGTTCCTCTCAGTCGGCCGCCCAACTAGGGGGCGCTTCTCGATCGAATCGATGTACACCGCCAGCGGGTCTTCATTGCCACAGATAACGATTCGCTGACTCGGCGCTGCGGTCGCAGGTCGTGGGTGGCGTCCCGCGCCGATCCCAGCCATCTAACATGTTCGAGAGAGGGGGAGTACGCGGAGGATGGTGGCGACGGCCACGTCATAGCGGTGGGCGACCAGCTGGTTCGTGTACGTGACCCCGTGGACGTATCGATTGTCCAGACGGTAGCCCTCTGAGCGTGCGAAGCCAACAGAGGTGGACACTGTGCAGACTCGGTACTGCGTCGGCAGTGGTGATCGCGTAGTCGTCACTGCCAGGAAGGGGTCGGCGGTCGATGACTACGTGGTGGCCACTGGTGTTGGGTTGTTGGGTTATTATCTTCGTTCGCTGCGGGACCGTCCCGCTTCGTCGGGAGAAGGTTGGACGTGGGTTTTGTGATTGACGGGTGGTGGGCGGTCGTTTTTCCGTGTCGGTGGACACGTTGCGGGAGTTGGGAATGGTGTCACGCCAGGCTATTGGTTTGGAAGCGGGCGGTGTGGGTGACAGCGTGGTGGTTCCCAGTGTCGAGGGGGCGGGGGAGGGGTGCGTGGATGGAGGTGATCACCTTTTACGACACTATTAAGTATCCCACAATCCAGCGTCAGAATATCATGAAAACGCTTCTCGTCTTAGATGTTGACGGTGTATTAACCGACGGATCCATCAACATCGGCTCGTCTGGAGAGGTGTTCAAATCTTTCAACGTCAAGGATGGGATGGGGATCGGGAACTGGTTGTCCACTGGGCGTGAGGTTGTGATAATTACTGGTCGTGAATCCGAATTGCTCACCCGACGTGCAGCCGAACTCGGGATAGAAACTGTCTATCAAGGTATTTCGGACAAAAAATCAGTGCTCAGAACCGTCACAGGGGATCGTGAGGTAGAATTGAGCGAGACGGTATACGTTGGTGATGACGTAAGCGACATCGAGGCGATGGAACTAGTTGGATTGAGCGTTGCGCCAGCTGATGCGCATCCAACCGTGCAGAACGTTGCAGATATCGTCACGCAAAACGTAGGTGGAGACGGCGCAGTCCGAGAAATAACCGACTCCCTTCTCTCGAGTGAACAAACCGTGTTAGGGGTTATTCCCGCACGGTACGGCTCCTCACGGTACCCCGGCAAACCACTAGCAGAGATCGCAGGGACGCCAATGATCGAACACGTGTATTCCCGCGCGAGTGAGGCCACGGCCCTCGATGAATTGGTGGTTGCCACGGACGACGAGCAGATACTCACAACCGTCGAGGATTTCGGTGGTGACGCCATTATGACGGCTACCGACCATCAGAGTGGAACCGACCGTGTGTACGAAGTAGCAACGAAAGAGAACGCGGATGTGATCGTAAACATACAGGGAGACGAACCGCTGATCGATCCGGCTGTGATCGACGAGACAGTCAACTCGCTCGTTTTAAGTCCAGCGCGAATGTCGACGCCGATCACCCGGATAACCGATGCGAAGAATTTCACCGACGAGAACACTGTGAAGGTCGTCTTCGACACAGATGGACTGGCACTGTACTTCTCTCGAGCACCGATCCCAACGCGGTCAGCGCCGACAGAAGCGTGGAAACATATCGGTCTCTATGCGTTCGAACGTGATCTCCTGCTGGAGTATCCAGACTTGGAGTCCACGCTTGAGGGAGATGAGGATCTCGAACAACTTCGAGTACTGGAACAAGGGTTCGACATCCAGACGGTAAAAGTTGATTACGATGGGCCAGAAGTGAACGTACCAGCAGACATCTCGACGGTAGAAAGACAACTCGAAACCAATGACTGAATTAAAAATAGACGACATACCAGTATCGAACGAAGACACACAGTTTCTGATAGCCGGACCGTGTGTGCTGGAAGGGAAGGAACATGCACTAACTATCGGCCGGGAGCTCAAGGAAATCTGTAGCCGACACGGTATCGAGTACGTGTTCAAAGCCTCCTTCGACAAAGCAAACCGGAGCTCGATCGATTCCTACCGCGGTCCAGGTCTCGAAGCGGGCCTCGAAACACTCGGCGAAATCCGCGATACACTTGGCGTGCCGGTACTGACCGATTTTCACACACCGGAGCAAGCCGACGCCGTCGCTGAGGTCGTGGACGTACTTCAGATTCCGGCGTTCCTCTGTCGACAGACCGATCTCATCGTCGCTGCCGCAAAAACCGGCCTCCCCCTCCACATCAAAAAGGGGCAATTTCTGTCGGCCGAGGAGATGTCCAACGTCGTGGATAAAGCCGCAGCCGCCGGAAACGAACAGGTAATTCTGTGTGAGCGTGGTGCGCAGTTCGGCTACAACAACTTGGTCGTCGATATGCGGAACCTCGAGATAATGAAAGAACTCGGACAACCTGTCGTCTTCGACGCAACGCACTCAGTCCAGCGGCCGGGCGCCCGCGGTGAGAGCACCGGTGGAGACAGACGATTTGCCTACCCGCTCGCGAGAGCGGCGACGGCTGTCGGTGTCGCCGGCCTGTTCATGGAAGTCCACGACGATCCACCATCGGCAAAATGTGATTCGGCGACACAGTTACCCCTCGATGGAATCGAACCGATCATCGAACGACTCGTCGAGATCGATTGCGTGATGAAGGGATAACGAATGCGAGGACTCATCCAACAGACACTCGAAACCCAGGCGGAAGCACTGGAGGCCCTCGTTGAAACGGACACTATCGCAGAGATTGAACGAGCAGCAGAGCTCATCCACAACGGGGAGGGACGGGTAATTCTGACTGGGATCGGGAAGTCCGGAGATATCGCGAAGAAGATTTCCTCGACGCTGTCGAGCATCGGGGAGTCTTCGTTTTTCATCCACCCGGTGGAAGCCCAGCACGGAGATCTCGGGGCGATTTCGGTCGCAGACATCGTTATACTGCTATCGAATAGCGGTAATACGTCTGAGGTGGTCGAATTCGCGTTCTTCGCGAATCGATTCGATGTAAAGACGATTGCGATTACGTCCGATCCGGAATCGGAACTCGCGGACGTAGCCGACGTACACGTCGATACTCGTGTTGCTGAGGAGGGTGCACTGGTCGATCTGGTCCCGATGGCGAGCACGACCGTGACGATGGCGATCGGTGACGCCATCGCGAACGCGATTATGTCCCTAAAAGAGTTCGACGAGGAGCGGTTCGCGCATTATCATCCTGGAGGGACTATTGGGAAACGGCTGCTTCTGACGGTTGAGGACGTAATGTACACCGATCTCCCGACAGCCAGTCCAGACGAGACGCTTCTCGAGGCCGTGACGAAAATGAGCGAAGGTGCGAAAGGTATCATCGTTGTTACTGACGAGGACCGGGAGGTATTGGGAGTGATAACGGATGGTGACCTACGCAGGCTTGTGGAATCATCACTGAATTTCCGTGAATCGACGGTTGGGGATGCAATGACACTTGATCCAATTACGATAGAGCCGACAGCTGCGGCTGTGCGAGCGCTCAACGTGCTGGATAATTACGGTATTACGCAAGTGATCGTAGCCGATAATGGCCGTTTCGAAGGGATTGTTCACTTCCATGATTTGGTAAGTGAAGGGATCAAGTAACATTTCTTCGTAATATATGGGCCAGAAGAAATCCGATAGATTCTCAAAAAGTGTTTTATATACTCTCCAGAGCCAAGGAATAGAAGGGTTGCTTCTACAATCCCTCAACAGATTTGGAATTGAATCTCTTAATCCACTCTTCATCAAATACAAGTGGGGATTCAAAGAAGACGTAACGATTGAGGATTTGGAACTCATTAGCATACCTCCCAATGAGGTGAAATATTACGACGCATTTCCATTTCAAGACACTGGAATGAATGCTGTATTGGGAACTGGAATGGGTTCTTGGGACAATTACAAAAAACCACTCGAGGACATTCCTCAGTATCAGGCTATCCATAATCGATTCAACCACGGCGTTTCGTGGGGGGACACAGAATACTATAACACCAGTTTAGATCGGATAAAGAAGGGAGATGTCGCTTGGAAATCCAGTACTGTCAGGGCATTAGATGCGTACTGCGAGGAGATTGATTCGCTATTTGAAAAAATTAACTCGGAGGGGTACCGTTCCCAGTATCAATTATATCAAAAAGGGTCAAGTTATAATCAGACTCGGGTGAACGATTATTTTATCCCTGATGAGTTACGAGTTGCGGTTGATCGGAAAGGCGACTTTATTCGAGTGAGTGGTGGCTTTCATCGGTTAGCAATAGCTAGAATATCAGAAGAAGTTGAACGCATTCCAGCAATACTTCAAATCAAGCATAAAGAATGGAATAATGAGCGAGGTATCACACGAGAACCGTTGACATTAGACCACCCATTGGTTCAATTGGCTAACAATAACATGTAAATTAGGTCATAATGCCGATTGTGTACCACTATGGGAAGAATTATCATCAGCCCCTATGTCTTTTAGTTCAGACATAATATTATCAAGAGACGAACCGACTTCGACGATTTCACATCCCTCAGATGACATTTGAGCTTGACCTGATATCATATATGTTTCTAACGCTTTTTCTACATCACAGTGATTATTGAGAAATTTTACACTATTGACAGGACCTAGTTCCTTTAGCCCGGTATTATTTAAATCTGCAACTATGACTGGAGTTCCAAGAACGCTAGCTTCAATAAACGCAGTTGAATTATCTGTCACAGCCACCTTCGACCTAATAAGAGCCGAATCTATGTCCTTGAATGAACGTATATAGTCGCCCATACCTTTATTTTCATACCAATGATTATCCTCTCTAGGATGAAGCTTGATAGCAAAATCCCATCCCTCAAATTCGCATTTGTTTATGATGGTTCTAACAAAAGACTCATATTCAGATGTGAGATCTACTGACACCGAGTGTGCTTGGCTAATAAATAAAACATCAATATCGGGTGAGCTCTGATGGTGGCTATGTTTTTTGGAAAGATAATCGTACCATGGACTACCTACTGAAATAATATTAGAGTCTTCATGAGCTACTCGTTGGAAATGGTCAACCCAGGTTTCTCCCCAGACAAAGTATGTGAGAGGTTGATAAAATGGTATGGAGGTTTTGAAGTCCAGTCTATCCTCATTCGGTTCAAGACCTGGCCAGCAATTGCCTGAAGAAATTGGCTGAGTCCCATACTGATAAACAAATACTTTTCCACGGTCTGTAGAAGATATCAGATAAGGCATAGGCCTGTGAGTATGAATGGATGGGTTTGAGGATGTTAATTTATTTATTGAATTGCCTTTAATACGTTCTAATAGTAATAAATTATAGGCGTATATCCAATCGCGCAATGTAATATTTGAGTCTTTATCCAAATAACTGTGTAAGCTTTTGATATTAAGAAATGATTCAAATGGCGATAGAAGAATTTGGCGAAGAGATAATGTTTTATGCAAATCCGTATGATTAATCACTGAATTATTTTCTTCCCATTCACTGCTTTTATTTTCTGCGCTTGGAGTGCAGAGTATTATTACATCTTCACCCTCTTCTGATAGAGATCTAGCGACTTCAGCCAGAGTGTAGGACCTATATTGACTAGTTGATGAGATAGAAACGATATGGTCCCATTCAATATTTTCGACGTCACGAACAGATTTGCCCCGGGCAAATACCTTCGTATAAATTAAATAACAGATTAATAAAGGCGCGAATAAAACAGATCTAAGAAAAGGAACAGTTTTTTCCTCAGCAAAATTTGTATTGTTTCTACGTTTATATAGTGCTCGGTATGCTGCAAAGTAGTAGGGATTGCTATAAAACAGGTCCGAAATATCTTCGAATTGTGATTGGGAGAATGGCACGATCTACCTCACAAAATATTCCATGTCTATATTAACCAACTCATTGCCAGCCATTATTTGAAGCTTGAGAATTTACGTCGGGATGATCAAAATCCACGGAACTGTTGTAATATTCTAATAGTTTTTGAGCCCAGTGTTTGTGTCGGGCAATAATCAGTACTGGGATTGTTTCTAGGTTGAGGATTTTTGCAATGGCTAAACGGTGTCTTCCATCCACGAACATAAAATCCCCATTTCTCGAGATGTCGACTGTTATTTCATTAATTTTAGCATTTAAATAACCCAAATTTTTTAAACTACATATGTCACCCGATCGCAATAATTCGGTTTGAGTTTTATATCCCTCTCTTTTTATACTGTTATAAAGGCGATCAATATATTTGCATCGGTTTAAAATATCTTCCTGGGTATTGCAACCATGCCATCTTAAGTCATTACTTTCAGCCAACTCAAAAAATGATTGGACTAGCTCTGTGTTTTCCCATGGCTTATTTTCTACAAAATGTTCTTCCAAAGATTTATAAAATATAGTGTTTGAGAATCGATCTGTTTTGAATATAGGTTTTTTGTCATGAGTAACCCGTAGGTCCCAATCACCTCCAATAATAGCACCAATATCAAATACTCTTTCAGAAGCTACATTAGGCAATTGCGAAAATCTTTCTACATTGTTGGGGTCCACATAACGAAGTGCAAATGGGTTAACTCCATCTATTTGAATACATATTTCTGGTTTTAAAATATTTTTATAAAAATTTGGTGCGAAATTCAAGTATCTGCGTTTCAAATAAGGAGTCTTTAAGAAGATGACCTCTATAAACCGACAAGATTTATACACCATACCTTTCCGAAAGAAGTTTTTCTTTAACCATGAGTCAGAAAGATACATATTAAAGCTAAACGATTATTATTTACGGATTATTTATGAGTTATGCTCGTAAAAAACGAAAGGCATCGGGGCCAATTAAATTTGTCGTAGTTGGATAGCAGTTCCATAACCAGACAATTTCTTAGCAGTCTCATAGATAGTTCACCAGTACTGAGCTATTGTGTCGCTGGGGAGTTGTGAATCAACGGAATCGATAGTACTCCAGCAAAGCTTTTTTATAGTTGGATTTGAGTGAGTGCTAGTTGAAAGTACACCCCAAATACAGACCTATTCAAATTTACTTAGTGCAGATTGCTGGACAGAAGCGTAACCGGCGTCGGAAACTCTTCTCAGATATAATTTTTCATTTGATAACTCGGGGCAAAATTAACGACGAAACACGAAAACAGCCAACCATTGACGAGTCCTGCGGCCCTTCCTTTCGCTACCAGGAAAAGGTATTCAGACGCAACCCATAGTCCACGTCCGGGAACTCCAGGTCCAGACTGATACGGCTGAGCACCACCGTTACAGCTCGTCCACATACGAGTTTTACTTGACCACTACCTCGTCATTATCCGATCGAGACTCTGGTCGGCATCGCCTGTGTTCAGCATAACTCAACTGTTGTACAGCAGGTTGTCCATCATCCAGAGGAAGCGTCTGTAGCCGAGGTCGCGGGACCGCGTCTTGGCGGCAAACTTGCTCTTCTTGTCTCGGAATGCAGTCTTGGGTGTCACCAGTAGCTGAATAGACATCAGCGGCGTCTTGATACAACGAAACGATGGTTGAGTCAGCGACAAGAACGTCTCGAAAGCGTTCGAGACGGCCATTGAGGTCTCTTCATCCAGTATCGATATTCTCGAGTGTATTATCGAGAATCTCTCGAAGAAGTGCGACAAAACCGGGTTCGAGCTAGTCGTGGAACGATACATAAGAGAGCTCGTCGCAATCAGCTATCTCAATGTACCGTTCAAGAAATGCCTGTAAAAACCGATCAGATCCGGCTACAAAGCCAAATGAGAGTGTGTAGAACAGCGCGACAATACCGAACTTCCGTTCGCGTAAATCACCAGAGGAACCGCTCTTTATATCCGATTAACAATCAATGAATCCGTTGGTGTATAGGTCATACTCTCCACCGGGTTTCTCCGACAGGTAGTTACAACGATGTCTGATCAGGTGAGACTCCGCTAAGCTATAACCGAGGCTAAATACGAAAGATATATGATATTTCCAGTTTTTAGTAGCCGTATGAAGAATATGATTGAATCGCGCGTAAAGAGTGGCCTGCGGAGATTTGGAATCGACATCAGTTATGTGTATAACGGGCACCGCAACCCAAAAATGTATACAAACTGCTTAAAAGGTGCCATTTCAGTAAGAAGCCCCCTGAATATTATCCAAGTTGGTGCTAATGATGGAAAACATAATGATCCGATTTATGATTTTGTAAAAGATCACAAAAGCTCAACTAATATTATTCTGGTTGAGCCAATAAGAACTGTTCTTCCATATTTAGAAGAAAATTATTCATATCACCCTTCAGCAGAAATAGTTAATAAAGCTATTGGTGGTCAAGAATCTTCGTCTATGCGGTTATACGGGATAGATCAAAATTATTGGGATAATATAAGTGCAGGATATGGAGAAGATTGGCCTGATTATCGAATCCCAACTGGCGTGGCTACTACAAATAAGGATCAGTTGTTACAATGGATTTCGGAAAATGTCCAGTCTGATGATAGCCCAGAAAGTATTATAGAGGAATTCGATGTGGAAATCGCTCAGCCCAATTCGTTTATAACCCAATCACAGATCATGAGTGATGTCCAGCTGTTACAGGTGGATGTAGAAGGACTTGATGACGAGGTAGTCTTTTCATTTTTTGAAGCAGATGCATACCCAAATATCATTAATATTGAAAAGAAACATCTAAGCCAAGAAAGTCAGGAAAGATATGATCAAAGATGCAAAAATGAGGGTTATGATGTGTACAACTATAGCTCTGGTGAGAAACTTGCGATAAGGTATGTATGAACCACATAGAATTTATCGGACCTGCCGGCAGTGGGAGATCTAAACCGAGCCAGAGCGAGACCGATGACATCAAAATCTACAAACGCCTCACCTTTCTAACGCGACTCTGCAACGGTGCAACACTTCTTGAAGCCGCTGAAGACGTTGGCGTCTCAGAGGGGACAGCCAGCAATTGAGTCAGGCGCTGGAAGGAAGGAGGCCTCGAAAAACTCACCCCGAACTTCGGGAGCGGTAGTACATCGTAGAACATTTGAACAACCGGTTCTCCGCAACAGCATCAACAGCCACTCTATGACGAGTCTTCAAATCGAGTTTCTCAATAGGTTTTCAGAGGTACTGCATATGAAAAAGTTGATTTGCAAGGAATAACATACGTGCCCATATGGTTAAAAGTGTTGTATATGCTACCGACGATAATTATTGGATCCCTCTTTACGTGTCAATATATTCTTTGCTCTATAACAACCCTAAAGACAAATTTGACATATTCATAATGTGCAAGGATCAAGATGACGAGTTTACCCAAAATATATCCACACTGAAAACTATCCATGATGATTTTACAATACATTATGTGGAAATAGATAGAGAATTTAACAGTGTGCCAAAACCACGGTATTTCACCGAGGGAATATATTATAGATTGTTAATAGATGAGCTACTTCCAGAATCGCTGGACAACGTTTTATATATAGATTGCGACACCATTATAAACGGATCAGTTAGTGACATATTTAATATCAATATGGAATCCAAAATTGTTGCAGGGGCTCCAGAATTCCATGACAAATTAGAATTTTTAGGAATAAAATCATCCAAGTCGTATTACAACACAGGTGTATTATTGATAAATTTGAATGAATGGCGTTCAAACAAGATATCAAAAAAGTCATTTGATTTAATGGAAAATAAAAACGACACATCATTGCCAATTCAATATGTGTTAAATGAAATAATCAATGATAATGATTGGTATAGAATTGAGCCCGTTTATAATTTAGAATTGGGGTGGGCTAATCATCACTACATAACCAACCTTGATTTTAATCCAATAGTTATTCATTATACTGGTGCTTCAAAGCCCTGGGATTTTGATTGTGTCCACCCTTTTAAACAATTATGGTGGGTTTATTTGGAAGAAACCCCATATAGTGAATTATCCCCTCAAGGTAAAGGTGTCAAGGGCTATTTTACCAAAACCAAAGGTGCTTTTGAATTGAAAATGTCTAAAACTTTGTATCCATATCCAAGAATCTACGACATCTGTTCAAAAGCGTACAACAAACTAACTCCTTAATTTAATTATTAGGTAATATTTTAAAAAACCACATTTTTATTTAATATAACCATTGGATGATAGCAACGATCTCAAGAAAACCAGGCTGAACATCGGATACTGGACTTTGTTTTAATATCCTAATAGTTAGATCACAATTTTGTGCTCTATTGAAAATAACAGAAAGCGACAGAACTCTTTCGTAACTATTTGAGAAAATGAGCTCGAGCAATCCGTTGTTACTCTGGATAGTGCATTCTTCGAACTGAAGCAAGCTCCACAGCACTATCTCCAACGAAGTGGCCGGTCAGTGAAGACCGTCAAAGCGACCACCTTGACCGTACAGAGTCGTTATCAGTGTTGGACGTTCGCTGTTGTATCGAGCGTGAACATGATGCGAAGGCTGGTCGCGGATCGTCTGCCGGAATACGGACGACCTGCGGGGCTGTTGTCGCCGATAATGACTTTCAGGAATGGTACTTAGAACACGGGCTGGCAGCATACGATCTGGATGGAGTACCGTGTTCATCATCGTGGATCGAAACCAATGGCTGTAGCACACAACGCACCTAATCAATTGAACAACTATACGCAGCGATAGATGGCAGAAACGTCGTACTCAATAATCAAGCGAACGCAAGCTTCCGCCTTGCGTTCGCGGTTGGGGTATCGACAGTTCCGTGAGATCATTCTCACGGTTGCTCTGCACAACATCAAACAGACTCTTGAGAAAATATAATACTACCGCCGTACCGTATTTTCAATAGAGCACAATTTTGAGGAATGATCTAGTAAATTCTTCCCTTGAATATCGCTCTATTACTCTTTTTCGCCCGTTCTCCCCAAATCGAATCGTGTTTTTGGGCTCTTCAATTAGACTCCGTATTTTAATCACATACTCTTCTATTGAGCCTGGGGAGACAAGATATCCCGTCTCACCATTTAGAACCGACTCGCGAATTCCACCGGTCTCACTGGCTACAATTGGTAATCCGGTTGCCATCGCCTCAATAACAGTCATACAGAGTCCTTCATACCTGGATGGTTGAAAGTAGATATCGAACGATGAGAGATACTGTGGAAGGGATTCGTATGGAACTTTTCCGTGAAGGGTTACATTGTCGATTCCCACTCGGATAGTTTCGGTCCGTATCTCTGATTCCAGTACCCCATTCCCGATAACGTGAAAATGTGCTTCGTCTTCTAATTGTTTCGCACATTCCAACAGATAGTCATACCCTTTCTGTCTAACGAGTCGTCCTACGGTACCGATTTGAATATCTTGGTCATTGTCGAATTCAATCGTATCCTCGTATGGACGAAATTGGTCGGTATCAACCCCAACGATTGGTAACACCGAAATTTTGCTAGCCGGTACGTCTCTTTCGGAAATAAGCATTTGACGTACCGCCTCAGAATCAGCAAGTACCTGATCAGATAACCGGTAACAAAGTGAGTATAAGGCGTGGGCCGTTTTGCTTCGGTATTTACTGTTGTGTTGCCAAGTCAATATCTGCGGAACGTTCCGAATTTTCCCAGCAACGACCCCGAGAACTGATGCGTGGTACAATGAACAAACGAGAACATCAGTATCGGCTAGTGCAGAACACAAAAGCCGAGTTTTCCAGATGGCGAGTGGACTACCTATATCCAGGTGGTGAACCTCGACTGATTCAGGCAATAACTCCACAACATCTCTCGAGGTCTCTACTAAACTGATTACCGTAATCTCGATTTCATCAGCCTGATCGGATCTATAGATTCCATCAATCAGTCTGGTCATTCCGATTTCGGCACCGCCAAAATTGAGGCTGGTAATAAAATACGTGATTTTAGTTGTCATGATCCAGTGTGAAGTGGGTGATCATCAGATTGTGATGCTGTGCCAAGATGTTTTTTATTGAACTCATACACATAATATTGAAGTGTAGATTGTTGTCAGTCGATTGCCTATGTGATCCCAACTCACTTCTGCCACGGCCTCACGACTATTCGAACATCCATTTAATTCCAAATTACTTAAAATCAATTTGACCAATTCATCCTCGCTATTCCCAACCCCACTCAGCTCAACTCTATCCAACCGCTCCCGCACGTCCCCTACATCAGTACTCACCACTGGCACGTTGCAGGCCATCGCCTCCTTGACCGTATTGGGCGAGCCTTCGTGCTCCGAGGTCAACAACAAACAGTCGGCCGCGTTGTAGTAGTACGGCATCTCTTCGTGGTCGACCCCCGAAATCGTCTGCAACGAAATCGCCTGCCCCAGTTCCCGCTCGGCTCGTTCGACAACGCGCTCGGCCAGCGGGTAGTTCTTCCGCTCGTACTCCGGCGAGTACGGAAACAGGACGTGGGTGCCATCCTGCTCCCAGCCGACACGCTCTCGAGCTTCCGTCCGATCGATCGGTCGGAACCGCTCAAGGTCGACCCCACTCGGAACAATATACGCATCATCACGACCCAACAATTCACGCATCTCTTCGCTCCGAACGGTCACCGCATCGGCTCGCCATGCACAGGCTTTCGTCACCAACCCATCGAAGCCGACGACATCCGAGCCCCACAGTGTAAGAACAACAGGTAATTTGGACTGAGTCACAGCGTATGGGGCCGTCAATCCGTAGTTTGCATGAATCAGATCATACTCTCCACGACGCAACTCCCGTCGGACCTTCGGGATATACTGGAGGTACTCCTGAATGCCACGTCGACTTCCCATATCACCATCAATTTGTTCGGCTCCAGGAACGACACAGACTGTACAGTCGACACCTCTCTGCTCAAGCACGTCGATTTGT
>LFCJ01002630.1_pt1 | contig 12993 bp, 18 predicted proteins | sample 643141 | NCBI WGS metagenome assembly LFCJ01 (sample SAMN03766243, study PRJNA286221) | soda lake metagenome | biome: soda lake; feature: Kulunda steppe; material: water; isolation source: sample B1-Br-g2 brine of Lake Bitter-1 | place: Russia: Kulunda steppe | collected 2010-07 | reverse complement strand
CAAACTAATGATTCCTATCGTTTTATTTCAAAGCTTATGGATGTTTATATGATGGCTGGTGTTCACCAGCAACCTGATCAGTCAAACTACCTGGCTGAAGGTCAAACTTAAACTTAAACTTAAACTTGTATCATGTACGCCAGGGAGTTGACCCCTCTAGCCCTTGGGGGGTAACAGGCGTGGCGCCTGTTCAGTCCAGTCCAGTCCAGTCTGTCCAGGTCAAGTCCAGCGTGAGTGCATCCGATAGCAGCTGCATGCAGTGCTGACCTTGCCTATTTGCAGGCTGAAGCAAGAGAGAGAACGTGCAGGGAAGGATAAAGGTATCAGAAACTCCTCAGTCTCATCGCGGGCAACCTGTTGTCTACTTGGTGTACACTGTCGCTGTCCGCAGCCAGTCCACACACCACATTTGCTCAAATACCACGTTATGGTCATGCTACGAGTCCAGATTGGATGCAGCAGTCTCTCGGCGTGACACTTTCCATTGATTCAAATGCTCCAATCCGTGAGGATTGAGCTTCTTCAGTACCTGCTCCATTTGTTTAAACTATCTTTCGGTTTTCCAGACACCGCCTACGTAGGCACCTGCCCTCTTACGCCATGGCTGGACTACAATTGCAGGCTTCATGATTCGCAAGGATGCAGACAGGTCGAATGGAAATTTCATCCTGTAACCATTGTGACCCATATTGAGCTACCCTAATTGCGCTTTTGATTTAAATTGGCTGGAGTTTGCAGGCCTGAGCTAAGCATCAACTGAAGCTGCCTTTTTTTGGTCACAAATATGCAACCATTGCCATTTTCAGGGCACGCAGGGCATGAAATGCTCCGTGTGTGTGTGCGTGTGTGTGCGTGTGCGTGTGTGTGTGTGTGTGTCCGCACGTGTGCGCACAGCTCATGTGTCCACTCGACATGCGTCCATGATGAAAGCGCACTTTGTGGCATTATCATTGACCGTGTCATAGCAGTTATGTCCACCCAGTTTCGACTGCAGAAGCACCCTTGGAAATGGTGATACCCCAGAGCCTGCCTTGTTGTAGGCATCCGCCCCTGCTGCACTTGCAGCCACTAGCTGCAACTCTTTCTTCAACCTTGCCACAGCTGTTGCAGGATCCCAAAAGTCGACGGTTGTGTCGTAGATGCCGACTCTCACCTGTCCCATCAGTATCAAGCAACAGGTGGCAAAATCTCGACAATGTACGTACATATGTGCTCAGCAGGCCCAAACATTTTATTAAACGATGGCATAATTGCTTTTTGGGCGGCGCATCTGAGATGCATGGCATGGTCATAGGCTAATGGGTCATTGTGAGCCTTGTAGCTGAAAGGTGAGGACATGCTGAAGCAAAGGCAGAATTGAAGATGGATCTCATGCTTGTGATGCCAAAACTAGTATGCTGGCAGGCACACTGCTTGCATTGTATGAGGAGTGGGCATGCGTGTCAATTTCAGCAAAGGGCAGGGGGAGGCTGCGTCATGGGTATCACATGACATGTGTTGGCTGTACCTTTCATTTCGTAAGCGTGGGAAACATTAAAGGGAATGCAATGGATAACTCTTCCAGCAAGCCGCAGAAGCAGCAGTGGCGGCGGCGGCATCCAGCAGTCCTTTGATCATACCCAGCACAGCTCTTGCTCTATACGACCAGATAATTACCAAAATACGTCCCCCCCCCCTCCTTTGCCAACATGCCTGAAAGTTTTAAAGACCTAGTTTTTGACTGTGCACTCCCTACACCCGCCAAGCACCCGCATGTTGCTTACCAACATGTGCGGGTAGAGGGGCTGGAAGGGCTCTCGCTGCTGGTTTTGCTGCCAAGCAATCAGCTGCTCTGCAAGCGGGATGTTGCTGGCTGGGGACCAGGCCTTGACTGCCTGCATGTTGCACAAGACATGGACAAAGCTGGAAAAGACACCGAGTTCAAATGGGAACCAGGCATTGAAAGCGTGCACACACCCCCATGCACATCAACAAACAATACGAGGGGGGTCTTCAGGTCAAGAGCCGTGCTGAGAAGGCATGATTTTTTGCGCCACGCTGTGCTTGCGCACAATCCACATCTGCTGAGGACCCAGAGGCAATCGTGCCTGGCACTGAGGCAGCGGGTGTGCGATGAGGGGCGCCCATCGTTCGGCGGGCGGGCGCCATCAAAAGGGGATTGCAGGATGCGAGGCTGTGCTAGGCTAAGCACCTGGTAGCATGCTGCATTGCCACATGCGTCACCCAGCTCATCCAGGCTGTCCTGGTCGGCGAGCATGGGGCCCAGGGCATCCAAGGAGGGCACTGTCAGCACCGCAGCCTGAAACAGGTCTGGGCGCGTGTTGAGCGCAGCGCCCGCCACCCAGCCGCCTGTGGGAGGCGAGGAGCAGCGGGCAGTGGTTGGAAAGGGGCAGTGAGGAGGTAGTGAGCAGTGGGCGGGTACAGTGGCAGCGCAGCCGTCAGGCGCGGAAGAGGGCGGGGGGATTTGCGATGGGGTGTTTGAGTGAGGAGGGCGTGGAAAGGGGAGGTCGGTCTAGCTGCAACTGCTATCTCAAACAGCTCAGCCGGCAGGTCCTGGCAGATATGAAATCAAGCCGCCCTCCAGGATAGACCTCAAAGAGCCCTCGGGCCACTTTTGCATGTGCCAGTGCACATGCAGGACAGACACCCTGAAAGCCAGGGGCAAGCAAGAGGCGGTGGGGCCGTCACGAGGAAGGTGAGGTTGGCAAGGGGGAGGAATAGCAAGGAGGGGTCAGCCGAGAGGAGCATATAGCCAGGGGTGCAGTGGGATGCATGGGTGGGGTTGGTGGCTGGGGCAGGAGCCACGTGAGTGGCAGGGGGAGGGAAGGGATGGTAGGAGCTGCAGTGCGGTAGCAAAGGCGGAAGATAGGAGGGAGTGCAGGTTGGGGACTGGCAGAGGGAGTGAAGAAGTGGCAGTTGCAGAAGTGGCAGTGAGAAGACTGAGGACAGGAAGGCAATGCTGGACAGGCCCAGAGATGTGGCCGTGGTGCACAAGGTTTATTCAGATTGTTTACTAGGTGGTGCAATGCTTGCAGCGTGTGGTGCCTCAAGAGGAGCTGGCAGCACGCTGGATTCATATCCCAGATTTGCACACATCCAGGAGTGTTGCACAGAGCCAAGCGCTGATCTGCATCCCAGAATTGTGCTGCACTGCGCTGTGTGAGCCACTCCAATCAAGGAGAAGGTGGCCTGCGCACCTGCTGACTCAGCGGTCAGGCAAAGCTGACTGGGGCGAGTGATGCCCTCAGGGCCAGTGAGCGCCTGGGCGCAGGCCACCAAGTCCTCAATCCCAGCCTGCATGCCAGGTATGCAAGAGGGATCGTGTAAGAGGGTGCTATGAACGTTGGAGGTTGAAATTCCTCCTCATTTCATGGCATCTCATGCACAATTTCATAGCAAAAGTCAGAGAAAGAGTGCTCTTTATTCAAGGGCAGGGACGTGGGCAGGCATGGTGGAAGTCGAGGAGTAAATGAAGTGAAGGGAGGCTGGCAAGCTTTATGAATTTAAGCTGGATAAAATCCGGTTCTCTATGATTTAGAACTGGATAGAACATTCAGTTCTCTATGAATGTGAACTTGATAGCATAGAATAATATTTGTAGGCAAAGCTTGGTAGGGATGGGTGAGAAAATGAAATGACGCACTCAGGGTGTTTATGTGTGTGCATGTGGGTCGTGGGGGAAAGGAGTGGGGCTCGTGGGTGTGTGCGTGCCTGCGTCTTTTCATGGCGTCAAGCTCTGCTTGCCTACGCTGCTCTATCCGTCTATTGAAGTTCAGACACCCAATGACACATGACTTAAGTAGTGACCTGTTCAGCTTGCATACACTTTACATTCAGCCCCAGCAAGCTCAGTGGACACCATAGCATTGCCTGTGTGCAGCATGCTTGGGCCAGCCTGCGTAGGGACGCGTAAGACAGCGTCCTCTAGGGTGCTACATCCTGATACTTCTTATTTCCAGAAAAAGAACATCACTATCACGCATCAGGCTGTTACACAACGGACCAGTGAGCTGTGACGTGCTGCACAGAGCTTGATGCCGATCAGTGCCAATACAGGAGGGAAGTGGCACACCAGGATGAATGCAACACCAAAAGAGGACATCCCGACAACGCATCCACCTGCTTCAGGATTCCCTTGCCAGCCTCATGCCATGCAGGCCCAAAATGGCCGCCTCCCCGCACATGGGCGACAGCAACCACAAAGCCTGCTGACAGGAGAGCAGCCCTGCAGAGCAAGGCAGCAAGGGGACAGAGGAGAGCACTACTGAGCAGCAGGCCTATATGTGTCAAACTGATGCCGAGTGGGAATTCGCTTAGACTGTGGGCAAGTTTGCACAGACCAGTTGGGCAATCGACTGGGTCAGGCTGCGTCACAAGCTCTTCCAGCTCTGCTGCAGGCATTGCCTGCCAGGCTACCAGATTGCAGGTCCACTGCATGCACGCGTCCTTCACGCCATTTGGACAAGAGGCTCAAGCCCGGGTGCATGTGTCCGCCTGCTAGACGTATGCCCTAGTCGAGCATCTCGGGTCCCAGCAGCAGCAGGGTGTGAGGGGTGCTCATGCCAAGCTCTGAGTCTGATTCGCCGTGCTGTGTGTCTCGACCAGGGAAGTGCGTGAGCAACCACGTGGACAGAGGCAGCCTCTTACCGCCAAGGAGACCACTCCAGGTCGTCCGGCCTTCCATACGCCCCGTACACGCTAAGGACACAAGGCGCCAGCTGCTGCCGTAACCGGACCTTAGATGTGTCGTATGCAAGGGAGATGGGCACAGCAGTGCCGTCTGCAACACAACGGGGTAGGGGGAGAGCCAGAAGGAGTGGAGTCATGGGAGGCTTTTGGGCAGGACGGCGGCAAGTCATATGAGCAATTTGGCGAGTGCGCAGCAGAGGGAGGGCTCCCTTTGTTGAGGTGCTGCTGGGGATGCCATTTTCGGTCAACCACCAAACACCTGCAACCTTTGCTAGCCCGTACACCCCAGCCTGTGCCCCCTCTGCTGCACTGAGCATCATCCCAGAGGCCCTGAGTAAAGGGAGCTCTTCCATATGGACAGCACAAACTATCTCCATACCGCCTGCTTTTTGCGTCTTGCTCGCGTTCTTAAAGAGCATCATGTGCGCGGGGCAGCCCTCCCTCTGCCCCAGTGCTCCCACCTGGCAGACAGAGCAGACACATCCCCACCCCTACCTCCAGACATTGCCCAAAGCTGGTCATGCTTGATGGAGCTGGCGGGCAGCTGGTGGACAGGCGCGGAGCTGCACGGCTCACTGGGGAGCTGTGCGCTACGCCCAGGCAGCTGCGGATCACCCTGGCTGAGAGGCCTTGGAACTGTGACATCCCCTGGCACTCCTACTGTTGCTGCTGATGGTGGTGGTGATGATGCTGGTGTTGTTGGATTTGACGCTGGCGGCGGGACCTGTTGTGGCGCCAGCAGGTTGAGCTGTATGCTGTGCAGGGGCAGGCCAAGGCTACTAAACTGCACCGCCAGTTGTGCAGCAACCCGGGTGCCTGCATGTAAGCCTGCGTGGGTGGGGCAGCACAGACAGCAGGGGCCTTGGAGCGAGCTCCTCCTCCTGACAGAGCTCCTTCTGGGATGCCTGGATAGCCGTGTCCAGGTGTCTATAACTTAGGGCCGTTTATCCTCCTTTGCTCAAGTTGCAGACATTGCAGGCTCCTGCTAAGGTGCTCTTGTCTGGCAATTTCAGCATTGTGCAAGTCAAGCCTTGCCGTGCGCAGGAAGAATGCACGGAGAATGAGAGCCCCGGCATAAGGGGGCCATACCCTGCGGTTCACGCGGGCACAAGCTGCAACATACCCTGCGGTTCACGCGGCACAAGCTGCAACATACCCTGCGGTTCACGCGGGCACAAGCTGCAACAGGTCCACCAAACTTACTCGTGACAGCACAGGGGCATGTGCCCGTTCATCGCCATGGTGCTTGCCAACCATCATTGGTACTACATGCAGTCTCTTATGCTTGGAGGAAGGCTGCGAGTTAAGAGACCCATCTCAAGCGTTCGCATACGCATTGCTTGCCCACATACTGAGAGCTGCCCGCTGCTGCCTGGCGCACAACCGGGGCCACACGCGGGCATCCAGAGCAAAGCCCCTTGGCAAGCAGCCCCTTGGCATACAAAGCTGTCCATGCCGCGCAAATTACACATGATGCAGGTCAAGGACAGATGGGAGGAAAGTCCATCCCTAAGGGCAGCGCCCACAAGCAGGTGTTGGGCACCTCACCTGCAGCGGCGTGCGGCAGCAAGGCCGGGGAACGGAAGTGGGCAAAAGGCAGCGGCACGCGCACCTCCGCTGCAGCCAACAGCTCCATTGTTGCTGCTGCAGGCGACTGCGCCGCCCACTGCTGCTGCTGCTGCTGCTGATGATGATGATGATGCTGATGATGTTGCTCGCACATGGCATGCGCAGCCGGTAGGGCATGCAGCTCAAAACGCAGGTGCTGCACCTCAGCTGGCGCCGCCGCGCGCGCTGCGGCTGCAACTTTCCGGGCCAGAGAGGTGGCCTCCACGCCTCCAGTAGCTGCTCCAGTGCCTGCTGCTCCCCTGTCTGCCTCCTCCCCTGCCTGCGCTCCACCACCATCCAGGGTGGCCCCCCCTCCTGGGACCCCTGGTCGGCAGCGTTGGCGGCGATGGCTGTGGCGTTGGCTGTGGCTGTGGCTATGCTGCAAGGACACAAGCGCGAGGCTGCTTGTGGGAAACAGGAGATGCTGGGCGCACGGGAGGGCAGCTGCCGGCAGGAGCTGCACGTCCCAGATGTGCCAGCCCGGCCGATGTGGGAGCAAGGGCGTGGTCAGGGCAGCAGGCGCGTGTGTGGGGTTGCAGGGCTCCTGTCCCTGCTGCCGCTGCCGCCGCCGCTGCTGCTGCTGCTGCTGCTGCTGCAGCAGTTGCGCTGCTGGCGATGGCGGCAGCTGCAGCATGGGGGGGGCTGCTGCAGCGGGAGGTGTGCTGTGGGGTCGGCCGGGGCCGAGGCCCTCCAGGCTGCAGTACTCTAGGGAGCCGCCTGGCTGCCACGCGTTCCAAGCCCACATCACCAGCCCTTGCCGTGTAGGGCATGGTAGCAGCACGTGCGCTGCGCCAAGACGAGGGGAGGGAATGAGCGGCTGCCAAACGTGGGTGCTCGGGGCTGGGGGCACTTCAGGAGCAGTTGGTGCACAGTGCACTCCGCTCGTGTGGTGTGAGAGCGGGGGCGGGGAAGGGGGCAGGGCATGCGGTGGCAGTGGAGCGGGGGGAGGGCCACAAGGCACAAGGGCCCAAGCCCTACGAGCTCGGCGGTTGGAGTCAAACGCCTCCAGCAAAGGGACGCGGCAGGGTGGGCTGTGGGCTCCGTGGCTGCCCCTGCTGTTGCCGCTGCTGCTTGCGCCAGCCCCTCGCAGGCGTGGCCCTGCCACCCCTACCTCACGCGTGGTCGCAAGGGGGAGCTGCCTAAATGCCAACACAAAGCGCTCTGGGCTGCGCACCACAGCCTCGGGCTGCGCCAGCGGCGGCGCCGCCGCTGCTGCAGCCGTTGCCTTGTTTGACGGGTGCGGCAAGCGTACCTCCATGAGCGTGTCCCCCCCCCTTCCAGCAACGTAGTGCAGGCGCATGCCGCACGGCAGCCACAGCAAGGGGCCATGCACGCAGGGTATGGGCTGGACCACGGGCTGCAGGCTGGCCGCATCACAGATGTGCAGCGTGTACTGTGCGTGCTTCGCGCCGGAAGCTGGCTCCCAGTCTTCGCACTCGCTACGCAAGGGAGCACACGGGCAAGAGCAGGCAAGGCGCGAGTGTGAGCATGCCTGGCGCGCCCTGCCAGCCCCTTGAGCGAAGAGAGCACACAAGCGCACAGTGGGACAGAACTTGCTTGCCCCTGCGGTCAGCATGTGATCCCCAGGTTGTAGCACAGACAGAGCACGCTCGTCATGGGCAGTGCGTGCGCCCAAAAGGAAAGGAGGCCGTGCTTGTGAAGGTATGGGTAGGAGCCAACCACTTTACCCAGACGTTCCACACAAGCCACCCACAAGGTCATGCAGGGCCTTCTGTCGATGTCTGCTTGCTTGGGATGGGCATGCCCCACAACTTGCACGGTGTAAGCACGCTTGCGGGGGGAATAATGTGATCCAGAGCCTTAGCGCTTACCTGAATGCAAACATGGTGAAGTCTGGGCTGGGGACGAGGGCATGGAGGTGATACCCAGGTCGACCCTGGCTGCGCTCCTTCTCATCCAAGATGGTAACAGGCTGAGGGCCGGGATGTTGAGCGGGAGAGCGCAGGTGGCGTCTATCGGTGGTGCATGCATAATAGAAGCCGCCATACAGGTCCATGCCTGTGTCCTCTGCCTGACAGGCATGGTCAGATGACAGCAGGGGATCAGGCGGCAGGAGGTGCTGGTGCTCTAGCTGCCTCACCACTGCTTCCACAGAGAGCTGTTCCAGGTGATGCTTGAGGCTCTCCAGACCAGGTAGAGTGCAGATGTGCGCCTTGGCCTCCAAGTTGTGTTTGTACAGGAAGCTCAATGGCTCGGGCTTGCGCCTCGTGACATCCCGCAACCAATGGAATTCTCCTGCGGCACTCTGTGTTACAGCCCTTGACCTAGATTTGCATGCAGAGCAATTTCTAGCTAGCACCCTAGGCAAGCCTGGGCGATGCAAGAAAAAGTTCTCATCCTTCTTCCTCGATGTGGCAACGAGAACATGACAACGAGAAATCAACATTTATTTTTTTTGGGAAGTTAAAGCAGCTACGATGTATCCAGGAATTACGCTTTTTGCAGCTTAGCCCTCTGTTTGTATGTCTACTATACACACCCCACAAGCCCTGACCATGCTGAAGCAAAATGTGCAAAACTTCAGCTCAGCCCTTTTGAGCCGTGCCATCTCCCGCTGCTTTAGCACAGCGGGAGCAGCAGGGGAAACTGCTGGACACCATCAAATCACAAACCTAGCTTCCCGGGCTGTGATTCGCATTGAGGGAGACCAGGGCCCGCAGTTTCTGCAAGTGAGTGTGCACATGGTTTGAGCGAGCCCTTGGCTTTGTGTTCCGGGATCCATCGCATTATGTCTTGACTGTAGGGCATGGTTTCAAATGATGTGCACAAGCTCGAGGAGCCAGGTGGGTACAGCTGAAATCAATGTGCCTGTTTTGTACGGAGACAAGTGCTGGTCTCCCTCTTGTATCGCAAAATTGTTTGTGCTCAGTTGTCCCGCAGTCCTCACTTGTGCTCACATTCTTGGTTGCCACATCAGCCATAGGAGCATGTTGCTGCTTGTGGTACAGGTGCTTCCCCGATCTATGCAGCAATGCAGAATCCCAAAGGAAAGCTCTTGCACGACCCCATTTTTTACACCGAACGAGGTGCGCACCAATGTTGCAGCATCATACATCAAGAGCAGTGGGACAAAGGTTTACAGCACAGCTGCAGCAGAGCAACAGAGGGATCAGGACGTTGTACTGATGCATGGGGGAAATGCATGGGCTGATACACTGTGGGATTACTACGCACGTACAGTGCGGGACAGAGCCGGCTGGTTGGGCAGTTGGCTGGCTGGTCCAGAAAGGATATGATTAGTGTGCTGCATTTGTGAAAACACGACTGTTCTGGCAGGCATCGACTTGATGCCTTATGGAAAGTGCAGAGGCCTTCACCAGGCTGGTTGGCACCAACTAACAACCACCCTACAGCACTGTCCCACGGGGCATCAAGTGCATGTCTGCTGACAGGCTCAGAGCAGATCCTGCTCTGCTCACCTGTGGTGCTTTCCCATCCTCATCCTGTGCTGCATTCCTGTTGGCAGTGACGTCCTGTGACCAACGCATTATGGTAGAAAGGGCATTCTTCTTCCCGTCCTTGCAGCGGGCAGCCCATTTAGTATCCTTATGGAGGTTGATGTCCAAGGGAAGCAGCGTGCTCTACAATGGCTCACCAGGTATGGTCCCTCTTCACTCCTACCTGCCTGTTGCAGTGTATCCTTGTGCTCAAGCATGCATGGAGACGTCCAAGCTGGCAACAGGTGCACCTGATCCTGTGCTTGGACCTTGCTGGCAGTGATCAGTGATCAGTGAGCTCTAGCAGGGCCACCTGCCTGTAAGGAGGCATCAGCACAACAAGGTTGCCTGGAGGCTCCACAAGACAATCATCGCTTGAAACAAGAAGGCAGATCAACATGGAAACGGTGCCTCCTGCTGCACTGCGCGTCAACTGCATAGGTACAAACTGAGACGGCCCATCGCCATTGCAGATGTGTCGGACCAGTATGTGGTGTGGGTGGCCTTCGGACCCGGCGCCTCAAGATCCCCTGTTGCTGAGCCCCAGGCGATAGGTACAGACACTGGCGCTGCTGTCACAGGAAATGCTGCCAATGCTGAGAGCACTGCCGCTCTCAACGGTATTCATGAGATCAAGATCTACGGCCTCCACCCAGGCAAAAATAGATCAGCACCTGAACTGACGCCCCTGATCCATAATTATGGTGTTTATGATGCACGGGATGGCACGTGCGCGCCGTAAAAGCATGATGATGAGGGCGCTTGCTACCTCAATGACCAAAGCTTGCACCAACACCATGATCGTCTGGAGACCTCAGGATAGAGTCAGCCTGCTGTGCTCTCTTCCAAAGAATGTGCTTGCTGGCCCTGTGGGTGCACGCACAAGACGGCCTGGGTTTTCTCAACTTTGTAGTGGGTACCTCCTGTGCTGTATGCTGGCTCCTTATTGCCTGGGTCTATTTATAGTTGCATGTTTGACAGATGGCCAAGTTGGCCGGGCTAACACAGTTGGGAGACTCATAACCGCGGTGACAGGCATGGTGGCTGAGTTGTGACGGGCAGGCTTTGTTCTGGCAGGGACTTTTTCACCGGTGCCCTGTCCCAGCTGAGTGCTTGTCTACACCATCATTGCAGGTGGCGCTTGGCACTTGGACCCAAGGCTTCCGGGCTTGCTGGGGCTGCGTGCACTGCTGCCTGCCAGCTTGGAGCCCAGCACACCGCAGGCGGCCATGCCAAGCACAGAGCTTGAATACCGAGCATGGCGCTACATGCATGGCGTGGCAGAGGGTGAGACGGAGTTGCCCGGAGGTGGGTGCGCGCTGGTGCATTTGCCTGCAGGTGGGTGGGCGCTGGTGCAGTTGCTTGCAGGCGGGTGCGCACTGGTGCAGTGCGCAGACATTGGTGAGAACTGAAGAGCCCTGTGAGCAGCGCATGCGTGCATGAGAACTGCTTGTGCACACACCTGCATGCTTACGTGTTTCAATGGGCCATTCAAGGTTGGGGTGAGGAACGTTGTTGTTGGTGGTGGTGTTTGTGGTATGTGTGGTGTACCAGCTTTGCTTGCAGTTAGCCTGGCGGCAAGATGTGCCCAGGGTTTGTACGCCTCTGCTTAGCTTGCCTTGATAATTCTCAGGCGCCCCGGCCAAATCTCTCCTGAATCAGGCTTACTCCTTGCATGCAGATAAAGTAGAGCCCTTGCTGTTCAACCTGGACGCCCTCCATGGGGTCAGCTTCTCGAAAGGTTGCTACATAGGCCAGGAGAAAAACAGTTTTACGCACTACCGAGGAGTGATCCGCAGGCGCTGCATGCCCTTCAAAGTCCTGGCAGAGGGAGCAGGTGAGCTTCATTGTTGCTATAGACCTGGCTTCAATGACATGATAAGTGAATGACGCCAGACCTGAGGCGGCGTATATTGCTGCGCATTTCCCCATGAGTGTGAGTTAGTGTGCTTCAAGCATCACCCCTTTGGCTCACAGGGTCAGCTGCAGAATTTAGGGGACTGTTCCTTCGTCCCCACTTCAATGCCGCATCAAGATGCGAGCCTGACCTGATCATTCATCCCCACATGCAAAGTGTCGACACTCACATGCCTGCTCTGCAGCGGGAGTGCCAAAAGCTGAAGAGGATGTAGTGCTAGAGGGCTCTGGCGAGCGAGTTGGGACCGTGCGTGGAGCTGCTGTAGGCGGGTTTGGCCTTGTCAGCATCAAGCTCAAGCCTGCTTTGCAAGCAGAAGCAGGGGAGGTTGGGCTGCTGACAAAGGAGACAGGAGCAAGAATACAGACTTACAGGCCACAATGGTGGCCCCCTGAATGGGGGCGAGAAGAGGAGGAAGGGCCGGGCCCCTCCTAGTTCGAGCAACATTTAGCATAGTGTTAAGAAACATTTGAGTGATTTAAGGTGCAATGTTGGGACCATTGTTGCAAAAGCACCTATCCACAGACGTCTGTAGGTCGACCTGATCGACAATTCTGAGAGCAATGAACGTGGCACATCTTCCTGTTGCTCCCATATTGATGTCCCTACATATGCTGATACCACGTCAAACTAGTAAAAACTCGACAGTATTTGATGTTCTCGATCGAGAAGGCCGTTCAGATCGACGGAGATGAATCGCCACACTATTTTCATTGTGACATTATGTAATAAGTTAAATCATGCATTATGCACGCTAAGTCCGTGTTTGATTGAGTTGATGGACGAGGTCGAGGCTCTACATAGGGCCCAAGGGGGTCATGGGTACATTGAAGGCACAATAAACACCAGAGTTGGGAACTCTCACTTGACTGCAGTGGAATTCCCTGGATACGTGCGCAATGCAGACAAAGCACTGTCCAAGTTTGGCGGCCCAAAAGCTGTCGCAGACATGGGAGATAATGGCTTCCTTAAGTGAGTAAGATCTGAATCTGTTCAATTGTAGCTTTTGTAAAGCTTCAGGGCTCTGGAGCTATCAGCACCTGGCGTTTTATCACATGCTGCCAGTAGTACAGGGACATGCGCGAGCGCATGTGGCTGCGCATGTGCGCGCGTCTATGTGCGTTTGTGCTTATACGTGCATACGGATGTTGTGTGTGTGTGCGGTGTGTATGTGTGTGCGTGTGTGAGCGTGCATGTGTGCGTGTGTATGAAGAGCTAATAGACCAAGTACGGAACAATCCAGGCACGCTTGCGAGCGTAGCCTGAGCTTAATACATCCTTCAGACCTCTTGTGTGCATGAGCAGAAGCACACATTAGCTCTT
>LFCJ01002629.1_pt1 | contig 12994 bp, 20 predicted proteins | sample 643141 | NCBI WGS metagenome assembly LFCJ01 (sample SAMN03766243, study PRJNA286221) | soda lake metagenome | biome: soda lake; feature: Kulunda steppe; material: water; isolation source: sample B1-Br-g2 brine of Lake Bitter-1 | place: Russia: Kulunda steppe | collected 2010-07 | reverse complement strand
CTTCGGAGCCGTCCGTCTCGTCGGCGTCAGTGTCGATGAACTCCCCGTACACCTCTTTGATTTGTTGAGGGCGAGTTTCGACACTCTCCGGCGTCCCAGAGAGGTGCTGGCCGGTCACAGTCAAGTATCGGCCGCCGCTCCCGTCGTACACCTCAAGATGGGGCGTGTCCTCAAACACCGGCCCACACGGGAGGTCTTCGCGGTTCGGTCCTTCGGGTTTGGCACCGAGAGCGAACGCCCGGTACCCGGTTCCTGACGGAGATACTTCGACGTAGGTGTCGAGTGTATCGATTAGCTCATTCACAACATCGGGGACCGAGCCGTGGGGCCGATCGGCGTCGCGACAGTCGTCTAAGTCGAAACCGACCAGGAGACTGTCGGGGTCGGTGATTATCCCGAGCCCATCGTACTCGCCGCTCTCATACGTCTCGAGGGCAGTGCTGAACGCGACACCGTTGTCGGGGTCGGTAGCGTTGATATTGTACCCACCGCCGGCGCCGTCCTTCGGCACCTTCGACCACTCACCGCGGCTATCTTTCCATTCGTATTTCCAGACAAGCCACACGTCGCGCTCCTCGAGGTACTCCGGCACCCCGTCCGCGTCGACGGGAAGGGGCGCGGGCCGCGCGGGGCGGTCGTCACTCATGCTACCACCCCCACCGGCAGAACGCTGTTCACTCCGTTCACTTCGGGACAAATTCGGAAGTGAACAGAGAAATCACAAGACTGCGGCGAGGAGACACCCCTCTGTTCACCCCGTTCACTCCAGTGTGAGAGGAGGGATATACTATAGAGGGGTCGCACCCGCGTCTGTGTGACCCTCCTCGCAGAACGAGGTGAACGGAGTGAACAGGCAGCGTTGCCACTACGCCGTCTTGCGGTTTTCCTGTTCACTTCGGTAGAAGGCCAAAAGTGAACGGAGTGAACAGGCCTTTGTCTCTCTCGGTGAACGGTGCCGATCTTCGCGTCAGTTGTGTGTTGCATGGTGTCGTGTCTCGTCGCCACATTGACACCCGGCTGCAGCTCGCCGGCTCGAGGAACAGTGCCGCCGCTCGCCGATGGCAAACGCTTAAGTCCCGAACGCGAGAAACCCCGTGTGTGTATGTCGGTCCGGGGTGAATCGACACCCCGGGGGGTTTCTCCCGGTGTAGTTGTTCTTCTTAGCTTGCTGCTTCTTCGGTTCGCAGAAAAGGTATTTAAACCCAACGACGGCGCTCGATCTCTCATTTGCGCTCACCTCGAGCGACCGCGTCGGCGCAGTCGTCGCAGTACAACCGGCTGGCGCGACGTCTGCCGGCTGGCTTCTGCATGAACCCGGCACAGCCACCACAGCTCATCGGTGAGAACATACCGCTACTCCAGGCGGTCATTGGTCCACCTCTGGACGTTCCGGGTGGTCACCGCAACGCGTGAGGTCGGTCTCGCCGGCGTCACACACCGGACACTTGACTGGGCGCGTGCGCATCACCGCGAGCACACTATCGACGGTGAACTCGGTCCCACAACCGTCACAGCGCCACTCCGCGATCATCCGGTCGAAGAACGCCGCCGTCTCGGCGTCGACGTCGTCCGGCCACCAAGCCGTGGTGCTCATTGGCCCACCCCCGCCTCGCCGAGTAGACGATCGGCCTCCTCGAGCAGCTCGTCGAGGTCGTCGCGAAGCTCTCGTGCTCTCTCCGGCGTCAGCCAGTAAGAGAGCTGAACATTGTCGTCGGGCTCGTGCATCGACGCGCCACCGTGCCCGAAACCGTCTAAGTCGACGCGAATAATCTCACGCGAGCGGATTGGTCCGTCACCGAAGGGGTAGCTCTCATACGCACCTATTTGATCCACACGCTCGACGTGGCCCGTTTCCCAGTGTGGTTGTTCGTACGTCGAATGCTTCCGCGCATAAAACGGCTCGCGGGTACTGCTCTGCTCACTACTCGAGTCGAGTTCGTCGGCATTCAGCGTTGTACTCATTTTATCGGGCCGGATCGGGGTCCGGTGGCCCCGACGGCACGAGGAAAAATGATAAGTCGCCGTACACCGAATATACGACTGACGACTGCTCGTCGTCGTGCTCGCCCTCGTGGCGTCGCGCAATCCTTTCGAGACGGTGCAGGTTGGCGCCAGTGACCGTCTCGTTCGTTTCTATCACCTTGCATAGTCTCACGTGTGCTTGTTAGTTCTTACCTGAACATTCGGCCCTGGGGTCTTAATCCTTACTAACCTTTAAGTACACACCGTTACAACACGTGGTGTAACATGGACGTTGCATTATTCCTCGAGGAGAAGGTCGACCGTGATGGTGGCTTCCTGACCGTACAAGACCGCGAGTTCTTACTCAGCCGTGCGGACGGTGATATCCGAGCACTTCACAAAAACAACACCAGACTGCTCGGCAAACTGAACGAGGAAATGTATGATGGGAATAAAGAAGAACGCAAAAAAGAGCAAAACCGGATCCGACAGCGTCGGCATCGAATCCGGAACCGTACAAAAGACGCGATACTCGATTTCCCTTACTTAATGTACGCTCTTGACGATCTGGAGCAAACACTTGACGACGAAAATGATCCCGTCGATCCCGACATAGCCGAAGCCGCCGCGGCTTCATTTTTCAAAGCCTTGACAAGCATCGCCGACCGCGATCAGGTGATGTGGTCTGTGCTCGACATGGTCCGTCTCGACGCGCAGCTCGAGTTCGCCCGCGAACATTACGCCTTTGCCGATGTCACAATTGATGCTGTGTTGAACGACGATATGCCCGACCCCGACGATTGCCCGTCACTATTCGAACTCAAACGGCGCGTTCAAGATGGTGAAGAAATACCTGAAGAAGCCAAAGAAATCCTATCTGTATTTGGCTTATTGACCGGCGAATTGTAGCACTACAATTTATTATACGACTTCGCCCACGCCACCCCCTCGAGTGCTGACCAGATCTTTTTTTGTTAATCTATCCGAACATTGTGGTCGATGTAGATGGGGCCCAAACCTTCTTTCTCTCAATGCACAGAGAGCGGGTTTCTAACTCAACTCAATGCGACTTTGCACCCCCTCCCCCGACTACATCACTATTCTCCATCTCGCAACAGCATGATTCTACTACCAGTTACTACCGTCAACGACCTCCCGGTGTGGATTGACGCCGGTTGTACCCCGCCGTGAGAAAAAGTCTAACAGCACTTCCTCGAAGCGTTGTACCGAAGAATCACCGGAGGGTTTCCCCCGGTGGCCATCCTAAACAAAAGTTAGCGAAGCGAGAGCTGTCGGACGGCGTCACCCGGCTCAAGGCCGTGCTCGTCGGCAATCGCGATGGCGAGCGTCCAAGCACGGTCGGCGATGTCAGGTTCGGCGTTCTCGAACTGGTAGCTGAGTCGGACCAATGCAGTGACTATCAAAAGGTCGTCTTGTGGATCGGTGTGAATTGGAGAGTCTGGCCCCGGCTTAGGATAAAAACTCTCGGCAGCTACAAAGCTAAATATTGATCGGACGGCCAAGGACGTAGTACTTGAAAAACAAGTAAAGCGTCGCGAGGGCTATTACACCGAATAAAACGATCGCTATTAGAGACAGTCCCGAAATGAAAGCGACAATAGCTGCCCACAGAACAGGTTCAAGAATAGCCCCAGCTACTGCAGTGACAAGTGGGAACGACAACCAGCGGACAAACCCCTCTATATCATTAACAAAGTCCCCGCTTGGTTTTTGCCAGACATTCGCCCCATATTCATCTCCGGTAATTTTTGATTTGATAGGGAACCCAAGCAAAAATCCGACAATAGCACCAAATAACATATCTAAGAATTGTGAATACTACAGCATAAATGTATCAGTCTACGAAACATTATCCCATCCAAACGGGAGCGCCGTAAGCATCTTTGTAGCAGTGCCGGTGTACGGGTTCTTCGCGTTTGTTCGGTATCGCTTTCTCGAGGTCGACCATTTCCCTGCATAGGTCACACTCTGCTGTCTGGCCGGATTGGCGGGCGTCCGGTAACAGGTCTTTCGACTCAATATAGAGTTCATGGACCGCTCGTGGCGTGAGTCGAACACAGACACGGTCGAAATCGGCGTCTGTCTCACCTTCAGCTGAAAACGACAGCGCCCAGTCGTCGCCTGGATCGCCGAGCGGCCCGAGGGCGACGGTTTTGGCGAGAGTGTTGCTTACGTAGTAGCAGGGAGAAAATCTTCAACGTCGAACGTGGCCGCTTCGAGTTTTACCGTCACTTTGTCGGAAAAATATAAATGATAAAGGCCGAATGAAAAAGTACGGGGCGCGTCAACACTTTGGGGAGGCCGCTGCAAAGCGGTGCACAACCAGACGTCATACCGCCCCTACATTCATACAGTTTCCACCCTCATAGCTGGCGTTCTTGATATCGGGGCGAACAATCAGGCGGTCGTCGGCTGCGTCTTTTTGTAGATTGTCTTGATTGGATCACTCAATCTTGAGCGACCACGCACCGTCAGCATCGATATCGATCCAGACGAATCCTTCAGTGTCGGCGCGCGTCTCACCTTCGAACTCACCGATTTCATTAAACACCAGTTCAGGGCCGAGAGTCGAATCCTCGTCGAAAATACGCACCACAAAGTTTGATTCACCATCATGCTCGCCAGCAACGGTCACCGCATTCTCAAGCTCAAGCGGTCCGACGACATCATGGCCGTCGCCGCTGGCTTCGACTGGTGGTGTCCGGATCTCCTCGTCTGGGGGGAGTGGCTGACCGGCAGCAATTTCCCATTCACCGTCGGCAGTGATATCAAAGAGATAGTTGCCACCTTCAGTTGCCGCCGCGGCTGCACCATATACTTCACCGATTTCGTTGGTGATTAGTTCGTCAGTCGGACCCTCAAGTTGGATGGCGAAATTAGACTCACCGTCGTGCCTGAACGTGACGACCGTCAGTGCGCCACCCAGACTGAATTCGTCGGTGACCGATTGACCACTCCCAGAAAAGGTTTCAGTTCCAGGGTCGAACAGTGGTTCACCGCCCTCAAGTGTATCGGTTATCGACATGAGTTCGGCCGTGTCCGAACGCTCAGGTCCATCATCTTCGGTGTCGTCTGTCTCCGGCTCTAGATCACTATCGTCTTCATTGGGTTGGGGCTCATCTGTTTCGTGCTCGCCGGAGTTTATTTCCCCGTCGTCAGTGTCCTCATCTGATCCACCCGTACAACCGGCGAGTACGACCACAACCCCACTTCCAGTCAGTGTTAATAGCCGCCGTCGTTTCATAACACAAACCTATCAGTGGATATTAATTAGTGTTCTGGCAATCCCCCGAATGGCATCCATCAGCGAGCAATAGATGGCCTCAAGTAAGTTTGCTCAATGATGCGCCGACAGATTCTAAAAAAGCGCCGTCGCTGTCTTTATTTGTCGACGACCGTTGCCGCTTCCGGCGGGTCTATCTTGAGGTCGTCGGCTCCGCGCTCGATTTCTTCGGGCGTCGTATCTTCGGCGTCAGCGAGGACTTCGGTGAGTTCCTCAAGCGAGAGAGTATCTTCAGCGGACGATCCTTGGCTCATACTCTGTTCTACTTGCTTCATACGGATAAGCGTACGTGCCGAATCGCCGCCATCGGTCCAGCTCGGTGGTCGGCCAGGCGATTGACGTTCCTCGTAGACATCAACGAAATAATCTGTTTCTTGTTGGAAATACTCAACACACCTTCGAATCACCATCCCACGGCTTGCCGGCAACGGTGCATGTGAGAAATGAAGGTGCACTGTCTCGCTCGACCGACGGGCGATGTCGACGTGAAGCCCTTCCCGATAGACATCGTGACCGGTCACCGAGGTTTCATTGTGGTCCATACGGGCGATGGCCTTCCATCCTACCGTATCGGCCGGTACCTGATAGTGCAGTTGGACGAGAAAACGCGGGATATGCGACCGCTCTTTATCGAATCCTACGGTAAGGTGACAGTCCGCCCGACTGACGCGAACGTGTTTCGAGACATCATATCCAGTTGGCAGTGAGGGGGCACTCATTCGTCCTGGTTGCCTCTCTCGCCGAGTATGGCTCGGGCGATTCGTACGGTCGCCTCGAGGCCGGGATCGGCGTCACCGAACTCGCCGGCTTCGGCGCGCTCTATGAACTCCCGAAGTTCATCGGCGTCCTGGTCGTCAGCCAGCTCGATGTCGAACTCATTGCTCTCGACGAGGTCGGCCACGTCGCCGGCAGGATCGATATGTCGCGGATCTGAATCCGGCACACCCGGTTCGTCCTGGTCGTCAGAGTCGGCCACGTCACCACCCATCGTGACTGTAAAACTCACCGTTCGGTTCGTCTTCCGGCATCCAGAACGCACCGATCGGCTCGTCGTATCCGTCGACATCAGTAGTGGTGTCGATGTCGGAGTAGTCACGCTCGAGCGACTCTTCAATCGCCGATCCGGCGTGTGCATAACCGTTCACCCGACCAAGAAGGTAACACGCTTTCTCGCGGTCGGTAAGCCCCTCTTTCAGACTCGGCACATTGTGGCCGGCGAGATCGCGGCCTTCGATCTGCGGCAAGTCTTCGAGTTGCGTGAGGTCCTCGTTCCACAGCCATTCACACTCTTGAACTATCTCGTCGAGTTGGGACCGGACAAAGGCGATATTCTTGTCCGTCGGTTGGTTACTCATTGCTCTTGTACGAGCCGAGCCCCTCTACCCTCTTGTAACTCCGCAAGTTGAACACCCGGACAGCCGTGCACGTCGTCACGATCGCCGAACACGTTGAGGGGGCGAACTGTTCGGTAACGTGGCCACCACACTCGAGACACTCACTCATCGTCGCCATCTTCGAAGTAATCGCTGTTAACAATCCGCTCGAGACCCATCAACACCTCAAAAATGCCTTCTTTGTAACCGTAGGCGACGGCGAAGTCCCACTCCGACTCGAGCCGTCGCTCGTCGGGTTTACGTGTGACATCACGCCATTCGTGAGCTTCGATAGAAGAATGTGCGGCCACCACATCGAACCGGTCTGCGAAAACCGGGTGACGTTCCGCAAAATCGGTGAGACGGTCCTCGAGTTCCTCGGCGAGCTCGTAACGTTGGTTGTACACCTTTTCGACGTCTGTGGCTTCATTCTCGTCGGTCGGTGGATCGTTGTTATCCATACTTCCACCGACGTGAAAAGGTGTTGTTAAAGCGTTGTTCGAGCAACGTCGTCGCCGGCGTACGTCCATTCTCCGTAGCCAGCCTTTTCGATTCCAGGGATCTCCTCGAGGTAGCGGTCGGTCGCGTTCCACATCGTCCGTGGCGTCGACCAGTGGTCAGTGTAGTCGGGATACACTGCCTCTTGGATTTCGGCGGTCTTCATCGTCCCACGCTCACGGAGAAGTTCAAAGATATCAACAACGACGTTGCGCCCGTGAGGTGTCTTCGGCGGCAAGTCGTTCTCCTCGAGGTGTGACCGGAGCTCTTCGACGAGCGTCGGCGGCTCGTCGGCGTCAGCGCCGTCACCTACAGCGGCCATCTGCTCAGCCTCGTTCGCCTCGCGCTCGCGCCGGTCGTCCTCGGCGGGTGGTAGACCGTCTATTGGCTCCGGCGGCGTCACGGGCGTCTCGTGGCCTTCCTGTGGTTGCCAGTAGATCACTGTCCGCCCGCTCTTTCGCTTGTCGATCACACCGCGGTCATAGAGGCGCGTGAGTTTCTGCCGTGCCGCCTCAGTGGTACAGTTGAGTGCGTCGGCGACATCACTCGAGGTGATCGCCGGCCCCTCAACGCTGTCGAAGACGTCGATCACGTCCTCGAGGCCAACTGTCTCGACGTACTGGCCCGTGTCGTTCCGCTCGCGGGTCATGACCGCGCATTGTGTGCCGCTGTCCATAGTCCTATTGTTATTACCAAATTGGTCACCATCTGCCAAATACCTATTGGTGAAATCCAATAGGTGAAAACCAATTGGCTAATGCCAAAAGGCTTAATACCAATTGGCTACTACCAAATGGTAGAGACAAACCGGCCACTCGCGGCGTATCTCACTCGAGAATCGCCGACGGTGCTGGAACACCGCGGCTGGGTTGTCTGTGGAGCAAACAACCATGTTCAAAAACGCACGCAGGACGGAAGAACGTACCGAACTCGACGCTCGCGACCACCGCGCCCTCGAGCAGTATCTCACGGTCCTCGACGATTACGGCCGCGCGAAGGGAGCGGACGATCTGTATGTCGTCGTCTCACAGAGTGGGAGTGAGTACCTCGTCGATGATCGCGAAGGCGCTTGCGAGTGCCCTGACTTTGAATATCGCGGTATACGGTGTAAACACCTTCGTCGAGTGGCATACGCGACCGGCGCGCAAGCCGTGCCAACTGACACCGATGTCGACCCACAGCTCGGGATCCACATCACCACCAAACAGGTTGCAACCGACGGCGGCACGACTGTTCGTGAGGCCGCTGAAGGCGCAGAGGTTCTCACCGACGACGAGTATGAGTTGAAAGGCGTTGACGGCGGTGTGTTAGTCTACCGCCCGATCACGGAGTGGAGCGACACCCTGGGGCGCTCGCGAAAGGTCGGTAGCCGGCTCATCGGTGTCACGCACGTTACCGACTGGACGGGTATCCGAAGCGAGCTGGCACGACTTGGACACAGTGTCGGTATGCTTCACCAACTCGAGGAGTTCGCACCCGAGGAGGTCGGATATGAGCGAAACTGAGCGCGCTCAGCGGGCCGCTGATGGCCTGTGTGATGTGACGGTAGCAATGGAGGATGTCGACCTGAACACACTGCTCGACGACGACGTTCGCCAGTTCCTCACATGCAAGCGCGTGCTCAGTGATATGACGCTCCGGTATCGGCAGGACCAACGCGCGTCGGCTCGCCTCGAGGGTGAAACTGATGTCGAGTAAGCCAGCGGTTTACTCAGAACGCCAACGCGAGATAGACGCCGAATTTGACCTTCACGAGGCGATCGACGCCCACGAGGCCGTTGACTGGTCGCGCATCCCAGGCGTTTCGACGGCCGAAGCGGCCGCGTGGACAGCGCGGTTGATCGAAGCGGCAGACCAGTTGCCACTCGGCTATAGCGACTGAGAGTGATGTCTCTCGGCTTTTGGAACGGGGCCGTGTCGCGGCGTTTGGTGCCCGCGTGCAGTGCCGGTGTCTGTGGCCGGTCCCATGGAGGTCGAAAGATATGACAACTTCCCACGAAAACACCGACTTTGAACAAGAGTATCATCCATCGTACGCCGGAGAAAACGCACCATTTGGTGACGCCAACGTTCGGATCGACGTCGCCCCTGATACGTACCAGCGACTTCACGAGGCCTATCTCGAGGCCGTCGAACAGGGGTACAGCGAGGGGTTCACTACGTTCACGTACAACGGGTGTCTCACCAACTCTTATGTGACGGTTGACGGTGAGCCGGTCGACCCCAACTGGCAGGAAGAGTAACGAAAACAATGCCCGAATCCACAATTCAAACGCCGAGCGGCAACGTAATCAGACAGCGAATGGCCGGCCTCGAGCAGCGAGGTGTTCCGGTTGAACTCAAGTGTGGGCGTTGTGACCAGCTCACCGAGACGACGATCCCACCCGAGGACGTAAACGAGGAGAGTCAAAAGACGATCTGCCGGGAGTGCGTTGAAGCGTTACTTTAGGCGACTAAGCCTTTTTCTTCGAAAGCGCGGTTTGCGGAACACGGTTCTCAGGGCTCAAACCTCGGGTGTAGGGCAATAGAATTGCATTCCCCGAGACGGTTTCGGCGTCTGGCACCCACGCCGCTATGTTAGTTACCCCACGCGTTCGAACCATTCCACTACGTGGGGTAACTCGAGGTACCACCCTACTATTCACGATAACTAATGAAATCCCCGACGCGTGGGCCCACTCGAGCGGCCCAAAAGAAGACCAGTTAAAAAGGATCGCACGACGTGTCGGAAACTGGAATCAAATACACGCCGTTTCTGTCGGCTTTTGTGACAATATCACCCAACTCGTCCAATCCTGTCGCGGAAGTCCCTAACCCCGCTCTCGAGAACACGACTCAAAACGTCGGTATCGGCAGCGAAGCTAACGGGAGAAGGGTTAGACCGCGGCTCCACCGCCCGGGGGCTCCTCCATGTCAAGTTGGTAGGCCTTGGCTGCCCAGACGCCGACCAACATCAGGGCGGCGAACCATACCGAGTAGACGTGGGCATACACGACGATGAGGACGGCCATCAGGCCGGCACAAATAAGAATCTTCGCCATCCCGTCGGGAGTTGTCGGGTCGGTGATCGCATCGTCGTGCTGCATCGCACGGATTTCCCGACCTGCTCGGGCAACGGCGAGCTTCGCCCACCAGCCGGCTACTGGACTGGGGAGGATAGTTGCGTTTATGTTGCCGCTATCTTTTCGCGAAAGTGACTGAAACTCATCGAGTGTCGGATGGCGGTTAGTGTCGCTCTCGTATCGAAGCCACTGTTTAAATTCAAGCAAATCATCCTCACTCAGGTGAGCAATCTCCTTATAATCGATCCCGTGCCTCTCGAGTTTGTGGTCGGCCCGGACGAGGTCAGTTAAGTCTTGGACCGCTTGATGCAGTCGTTTGAGGTCCGTGTCTCGCGGATCCGCCGGTACGTCGATCTCGAGGACATCCTTCCGAGCAAGCTCACTCTGGATTTCGCGCTCGGACAGGAGATGGGCGTACTGGTCAAAGATAGACTCAGTCTCCCAGCCGCCGAGATACATTACCACCTGTTTGTCGACCCCATAAACGCGGTACATCGTGCGGGCAAAATACCGGCGGCTGTCGTGGGGGCGCAGTTCTTCATACGCTTGGCAACTCTGATCCTCGGCCATCCTCTTACCCGCCAGCTTGCAGTCCTCACGGATCTGCCGCCCTGTCCGTTGGATCACCGGCTCGTCTTTTCCCCGGTTCATTCTCTCGGCGTACTCCTCAATCTCATCCCAGAGTGATTTCGGTACATAGACGATTCCGTGTTTTTTGATGTCTTTGTTGCCTCCATATTTTCGGTCTTGCACTTCCGCAAATATCATTTCCACGCCGGAATCTGGGTGATCAATCCGCCACGAGAGCCGAAATCCCGTTTGTTTTTGCAGGCGCAGGGATGCTTCGGCACCGAGGCGGAACGACAGGTACGCCTCTTTGCTTATATCTTTAAGATAGCGTAGGTACTCGACATACTCTTCTTCATCTAACCAGATTGCATCAGCATTTTCACCCGGGCGTCGGTAGGGCATTGAGACGAATCGATACGTCGGGGTGTGATAAAATCAACGGCCGTGTGGGCGATTAATTCAAGCAACAGATTTTCGAGGGGTTGCCGGATAGGTCCCGACTTGGGTCGGTTCTTTTCCGATAACTACAATTTTCGGAAGTCGCCGTACTCTAGCGTTTTTCGCTTATCATTTCCGTTTACTCTACCACTTTTCGGAAGTGCCGCTATCTTGCGGTTTTTATTTTCCACTCAAATACAAGCGAGGGAAAAGTCGACCCACCGGCACGCCAAGCAGAAATGTCAAAACAGCGAATTGGCCACCAAAAAAAGGGTGACACGCCCTCGAGGGCCCGGTCGGACTGTTCGTCCGTTGGGATCGTTTATCGGATTGTTCCTTTCAGTCTCACAGGGGACGGTGGGCACTACGTCTCGGGTACCCCTGACAGATTTGTTGAACCAAAGTCCTGCAGTAGAGTTGATGCCACCGTCACCTAATCCCCCGATTTTGGCTTTGACGACCAGCACGGCGCAACTCAGCAGTCACGTCCTGCATACTCGCCACATCGCCGTCGATATCGATTGAGCCGCCCGACAAAGCGAGCGACATCCCCTCGAGGGCCTGCCGAATGGCGTCGGCCGACACACCCCCACCGCCGCCACCGGAAGCAGAGAGCGTGCCGGATGTCGCCCCGACCATGCCAGTCTCAAGTGAGTCGGCGTTGCCGAGTGCTGAGTCTCCCATCGTCTCGGGGATTGCCGCCCCAGCGTCGGTCAGCCTCGAGAACTCGCCCTCATCGGCGTCAGAACTGGGCATGAAGCTCCCAGCTACGTCGGTCAGGTCGTCCATGGTGCCCTCGACGATGCCGAAGCGATCTCGGATACCGCCGACGAACGTGTCGACAAGGTCGCTCCCGAAGTCGCCCCAGCGTCCGAGCGAGCGGTCGAAAAAACCCGTCCAAATCTCACTGAGGGCGTCCAAATCCCCGCGCAGGATGGCTAACAGTGACCGGCCGAGCGTCACCAAGATGTCGACAAACTGCTCTTGGTACGTTTTTAGGAAGTCGATGATCGGGCCGACAACAGCCATGACCGTCTCGCCGTGCTCATCCCACTGGTCGGAAACGAAGCCGAGCACGCGGTCGAACGTGTCGCGCCACACGTCAAGCGTCTCAATAAAGTCGTCTCGCAAGAGGTCGATCAACGGCCCGACTCGGTCCATCACCGAGTCGATAACCTCCTCTGTGGTTGTGCGGATGCTCATAAAGTCGGTCGCAAACGCTGCCCCAACCAAACCAACAGCTCCGGCGGCTGCGAGGAGAGGGAGCGAAACCGCTGCCGCGGCTGCCCCAAGTCCTGACAACACAGCACTGGCGGTCACACCAGAAGCTGAAAGAGCAAACATCCCACTACCAACCCCCATCATGGCCGGCGCGATTGCGTCAATCGGCCCCAACAACTCGGCTGCGTTTAATTTCAAATCGGCGAACGTCGACCGAAGCTCATCCATCGTCGTCAGCGACTCGTTAGCCGCGGCGGCGTACTCGTCGGTCGACTCCGTTCCGGCTGAGGTTTCGTCTGCTAACCCCTCCATCGCCTCCTCGCCCAGCCCCAACTCTTCGACGAGTGCCTCTGTGTCCCCGTCAGCGCCTTCGACTGCTTGTCTAAAGTTAGTCCGGAGTTGGCGGCCGGTAAAGCCACTCTCCTCACCGAACTTCCCTATCAGTTCGGCCGTATCAGCCGCGCTCAACCCGAGTTCTTCGACCTCATCAAAGTCAAGGCGTTCGATTGTGGAAGATACATCGGACATCTCGAGGCCAGTGTTTCGGACAGCGTTCGTGAACGCGT
>LFCJ01002628.1_pt1 | contig 12996 bp, 10 predicted proteins | sample 643141 | NCBI WGS metagenome assembly LFCJ01 (sample SAMN03766243, study PRJNA286221) | soda lake metagenome | biome: soda lake; feature: Kulunda steppe; material: water; isolation source: sample B1-Br-g2 brine of Lake Bitter-1 | place: Russia: Kulunda steppe | collected 2010-07 | reverse complement strand
TAATCGAGTTATACGGTTACCCGATCGCGGTTTCTTTAGGCCTGGTACTATACAGTAACTAACACAAGAATGAAGTTGAACTTGACACACGCTGGTGATGATGGGTTTGAACTCCGATTTCAGACAACCGAGAGCTACCTATACACACTCAGCCAGCAGATCAAAAACAGCGTTAACGACGATACAAACTGCGCGGTACTGAAGTTTGAAGACATTCAGCCAGTCGCGGCGCGTGTCGACAACTATCTTTCTGGAACGGAGTACGACTCAATCGGTATGACCAGTCTTGGACTAAATTATCCTAGAGGAGAGAATAATGATTCAGTCCTGCTCCGTGTTCTGTGCAGTCGTGATCAACTCCGACGGTTTGCATCATTGAACAGAGTACATCTCGAATCACCGATAACATTTACTGCGTCGATTACCACTAAAAATGCACATTCATTTATTAATTCGGTCTCAGAACTGAGAGATTGACGCATTAACAAAAATGCGCAAGATTGCAGCGCAAGTTGACCCCAACTACATTCTACAAAGAATAAAACACTCATTTTTCAATCTATAGAACAGATATCAAATCGATGGCAGACCCTGGACAAATCTCTGGACGCTACAATCACATCATTGAGGGTGCGTACGACGCATTCGATCATCAGATGCCAGTCGACGAGTTCATTACCCGATTCAAAAACGACGATGTCCCTGCTGAAGTAAGCGTCGTCGGATTGGGTGATGCGTTCGAAGACGCGACCTCACCACCGAACTCGCTCGTGAGATGGATCACCGAGCAAACGATTTAGAGTACCAGAGCCCAACAGTTCAGTTCGTCGTCGAAGGGTCGTTCCACCGCCGAGCGAAAAATTATGACCTCAGGCACAACGACGAACTCTACGCACTTCAGGATGTCTTTGGTCCGCAACTCGACGTGGAGAACAGGGTGAATGGCTTGTCGCGCCGTTCTGACCACTGTCAGAGGAGCTTCAATGGCCCTTCTTTCTCAACTTCACCGGTATCGTTCTTGACGAAATATAGATTGATCCACTCACGTCCTTCTTCACGACGGAAAACAGGAATGCAGGTCGTCGCGTGTTTATATCGACGTTCACACCGTGCTTCGATCTGATCTCGTGTCCAGCCCCCATCTTGTTCTAACGCGAACCGATTCTTAACATTGAACGAATGTATGTCGGCTGCAGCTTTGATCACACGTAGCAAAAAGTCCTCTACTTATTTGAACGCGAACGGACCACTCATTCGGGTTGCGTCACTGAGATCACCTTCATCAGCACCATCAAGACAAAGATTGTTCTCAGCGACCGCCCGGAACGGCTCCAACTCTCGTTTATCTGCTGCGAGGAGCTCATGGAGGTATTCGCACACGACGGTATCGTACCCATCAAGTGAGAAATCTCCTTCTGGAGAGACGATTCCTAACTCGGCTCCGGTCTGAGTCACTCGTCGACGCTTCTGTTCAAGCAGCGGACACAGGAATGCAAGGTGATCAGAGTGGAGTAAGTATGCGTAACTGAACAGACGGGAGCGAGATGGTGACTCTTTTACCGGGGCGTGTGGAAGTCACGGTGTTCTGTCCCAATGGCGTGGGCGACTATCCGGCCCAGAATGTATTTCAATAGGTAGTCGTATTCGCCGCATTTAACGTACCAGCTTCGTTCACAATATGATTTGTTCGGAAAATATCTGCGCTAAACTTACGGACCTAAAAGATCAGCAGCCCCGGAACATACCTCACAATGATATTTCTCCGGATTCTTGGTATTTCTATGGGTGCGAGTGATTGGGCAGGTGCAATGGCAGCAAAAATGCAACGTGAGTACGGCGTAGACGCCGACCGTGCCTTACAAATAACAAATAAGGTTCGGAAGCTCGCAGTCAGTCCTGATATTGAGGCATTGAAAGAAGCAGGATTGGTTGATGAGGAGTTTATTTCGGGGTTATTTTTAGATCTTGGTCCGTTGCTGAAGGAACAAGAAGAGGAAACAATCGAAGGACGCTGGAACGCCCTTGCGAAGGACCGTGGGATCTATGATATCGTCGGTGTCGATGCGCTTCTTTATGACCCGGCAAAAGGTGGTCTTGATCCAGACAAAGAACTCGTTTCTGCCGACGGGAAATCCATCACGATACAAGAAGCGATGTTTACTGCTTGGTGGGATGGGTACCCTATCGAAGCAATTCCGCGAGGTATTCGATTGGGAAGTACAGAGTTCCGGACGGAGCGTAACAGCCAGATTACATTCTCTGATCTTGAAGATGGATTCGACCAGGATGCGCTGAGTGATCAACTCGATCAAGACTTGCAAATGGGCCAGCTTGAGGTCGAGGCTGACCTCCTTACTCTGGAGGACATCGAGTTTTCAATAAAAGCTCCGCGTCAGGACTGTGTACTCGCAATAGCCGCTACACGACGGTATATTCTCGAACATGATGGTGTATCCCGTAACGAAATCGTGGAAGCAATCGAACCGGAGAAAAATCATCCGCTCGGAATACACGGTGTTCAGGCGAGAGCAAAAGGTTTCGAATACGAATTCCGGCACGAATGGTGGAATGGTGTCGTTGCTCCCGGTTTACGTTCGCTTTTAGACATCCAAGAACCGGTATCCAAATCCGGGAATTGGTACTCCATAGAAACATTGACCGGAGGGTTTGAATCTAAAACCACCGTTGAAAAAATTCTTGATGATGGATACCTATTCGAAATTTCGTACCAAGACAGTAGTGAAGAACAGCGGGTGGTCGGCTATCATAAAAAAATCACACGCCCCTCAGCAAAGCCCCTCAATGGGCCGTCTGTGTTTCGTTTCCAACCAATTGTTGGAAAAAGTCCGATCATAATTCGTCTCCCGGCTCTGCGTGAACTTCGTCCGATATCCCTCGAACAGCTACCCAATCCAATCTGGAATCCCGCAATTTCAGAATTAGTGAAGATCGTCAATGAGAGGGCAGAATTAATCCCGCTAGAGGATGTTGAAATTGTTCTCGAAGCGGTTCAGAAAGACCAAGTCGAAGCCACCACAGCACTCACATTCATTACGATAATCCTTAGAGAACGAGAAGACATCAGTGAGGTAGTCGCCGATGAATTGGAATCCATACTTCTTGCTCGATTAGATCTCCTTACTGATAGGGAGCAAGCAAAAGAGGTGGCGAAGTGTCTCGGAATCATGTCTGAGGTAAATCCTGAACGAGTGCTGGACGCAGTCCCAGCAATGGCCTCGGCATCTGATTCAGCGAGCTTGGTGACTCGCCGTTGGCTAATATATGCATTCTCCAAAGTCGCCGAAACATACCCCGAGGAACTCCTCCCAGCAGTTACCATCCTGATCGAGTGTATCGAGGAGTCCGACGAAAATATCCGTACGAACGCGCTCTCAACGGTCGGGAAAATTGCGCACGCCTACCCGGACGCGGCGCGTGACATCACCGATTCAGTCGGTGATTTACTCACCAGTGACAATGCATTGGTTCGTGCGAACGCCGCTGGCCTCCTCGGTGACATTGCACAATCGAATCCTGAACCCGTCATCAAACTCGCTCCAAAACTGGCAGAGTCGCTTACTGCTGAAGACGAAGAGACACGAGTGAACGCTTCAATTACATTACTTGAGGCCGGTGAAGCCAATCCCGAAGCAGTCCGTGATGAATACGAACAATTGGCCACAGCTCTCCGCGATTCAAATTCAGCCGTACGGGCGAACGCTTGCACGTTAATTGGGAATACCAATGCACCGGTTCCAACTGACCAGTTGAAGGTTCTCAAAGAAGATTCTGATGAACGAGTGCGGGAGCAGGCAGCGTGGGCGCTTGATAGAATCTCTTGATAATCTGTGTAACTTGCCGAGGATCATTCTCAGACACTGCCACTCGTCGAGCGGGCTGTCATATTTGTCGGGAATGAACGGCTGAAAAAACTGGTATTTGTCTCACTTAGATCTCGGCTGATAAGTATCGCTATCGTTTGTCTTGCCAGTATATTTGGGTGATGGATTTATTGTGACTGCTCGAAACGTTCTGCCTATGGCAGCTCTACATTCCTGGGGAGTCCACCGATAATGACGGGCGATATAATTTCAGAAGTCGATCTGTACAGTCAATGGCGAGATCGATGGGATGACTTTTTGAAGGATATTGAAAACGCAAAGGATGGCAACGAAATTGAGCGAAAGCTTCGCGATAAAGTTACCATTGGAAATGCTGAACGGCGCATAGCCGGCGGTCATGAGGGACGAGAAATTCTTGAATTGCTCCAAAATGCTCGTGATGCCATACAACAGGGAGATCCAGAGAACGGACAGGTCTACATCGGTGTGTACGACGAGGGTGTGATGGTCGCCAATACGGGCTCATGTTTCGATATCTTCGACTCTGAAGTAGAGAAGGCAGTCACGATGATTGGCGAGACTGGGAAAGGGGATGATGATAACGGCCAATCGATTGGCCACAAGGGCGTTGGGCTGAAATCCATCTTGGCAACAGGAGACTCATTCGAGATATATACCAGACCAAACAGGGCCTCAGACAATATTCTCGGAATTAAACTCAGCCGAACCTACCTACTCGGAGCGCTTCTTTCTCGATTCGGCATTGATGTGTCGCTTGAGAGCATACTGAAAGACGTCCATGACCCCGCGCTTCAAACCCTTATCCAGGACCACACAAAGTCGTCTGCAGTAAGCCTTGATCCTGAAATTCGGGATGCGTTGTCCAAACTCCCGCTGTTTAATTTTCCAGTCCCTGTCGACGTGGAGGCTTCTGATGACAAGATCGTCCAACGAGCAGAGAGTCTCTTGGAGCAAGAATCCAACGCGGAACGATTCCGAACGGTCGTTTTCGTCCGGTATGCGGATGAAGAATGGAGAGATCTCCTTGAGAAGACCGATATTTCACTGCCTGAAGAGGGTACGAGGTCGCTCTCCGATCGTCCCGATCGTATTTGGAACTATCTGGCCCACTCTGAGGATCAGGACGGTCTGAGAAAAGAGACCCTCGTTCAGCTCGGCGGCATTGAATCACTGCATCTTGAGCGAAATTCAGACTCTGCACCGCCAATCACAGAAGATTGGACGATTCACCGCTCAGGAAATACGAGCCCATCGAACCCATCTCTTCATCACGAGACTGTTGAAATCGAAATCGAAGAAGGAGACACAACCCATACAGAGATCTTCGACCAGTTCCAGTATCGAAAAAACAGGGACCATGATGTGAGTCTCCTGCTACGCAAAGAGGGACGAAGCGATTCGGATAACTACCCCACGGAGTACCCTCTGTATCTCTACTATCCCATCCAAAATACTGCCACAACGGCCTTTCCATTCTGTCTTCATGGCCGGTTCCGAGTTGAGACGAATCGGAAAGACCTGAGTAACAACAATATCGCCGAAAACAAGTCCGTCTTAGAGGAAAGCTTAGATCTAATTGAAGCGGTTTCAGTGGAGACTGCAACGGGGAATAATAATGAAACACCATACGGAGAAGCATATCCTTGGTTGCTGCTGCCTCCCGTCCCCGATACAGTCCCTGATGATCCAACGACCCAATCAGAACTTCTGCGATGGTTCTGTGATCGACTGTACGAGAGACTGCGATCAAATCCAAATGTAGCTCTCATTGGGAGTACTGAGCCAGCGCAGCCATCCGATACACTCCTCCACTGGAACGATCGAACACTCGAAAGTTATCGGTCACTCAGACGAGTCGAAGAGCCCCCAGAAGTGAAAGACGAGGCTACGAATCGTCCCCTCCCGGCAGATCATGTTCTGAATTCGTATCAAGCGTTTCCAACCCGGTGGGAACAACGGCTGAGAGAGTTACTTCTCGCGGAAACAACTGCGGCCGAATATACCGACACAGTCGTTCGAGCTTGGGCAACTACCGTATCGAATCGGCTCTCAGAATTCGACAACCCAACCGTCCGGGTCGACGCCAGTGACGCTCGAAACCTCCTGTATGGGTTCGTAGATCTTGTCCTCGCATGCACCGATGATGATGATGATATTGAAGCTCTTCTATCGGATCTTTCAGACGCACTAGAGGGGACGTACCTTCTGCCATGTACGATTCCAGGAGACGATGCAGTTGACGGTTCACTTCAATTAGTGCCGATCGAACGGCGGAAAAGTCCAGGAGGTGAACGTACACGCGGGGTTCAATCCCGGTCGGTAGTTTGGGAGTTAAAATCCGCCAGCAGGACAACGACCACACCAGATGCGCCGCACCGAAAGACGAACTTCACGGTGTACTTTTTCGATGGCCAAACAGAACAGGATGAATCCGCACACAAACTCCTCTCACTCGTTGGCCAACTGTGGGGAGTTCGGGCATACGAGGGCATTCCAAGCTTTGTCAGGTCGTTATTAGATGCGTTTGCTTTCGGGCCAGAAGACGAGATCAATCCACTCGATTTCGCGTTTCTAGCGGACACGATCCGGGATTTAGGCCCAGACTCAAGGGACCTCCAGGTGGGAGAAGGGAAGTATTTCCCACGTAGTTATCTGAACTCTGCAATACAGCAGTCTGAAGGTGACCAGCGACGAAATCTTGAACGTCGAATACAGCTGCGGAACTGTTCTGTTAAATTACCAAAACAAGAATCTCCACTCCCGATTCGATCGACGTCGCTTAACGATAGCTGGCAAACGAAACTTCGTGATGAAGACTTCGACACCGAAGAAGAATCAACAGCACTGGAGACGCTGGAATATCCAACCCAGCAATGGCCTGAGCCGTCAGCGCAGTCATGGGAGAAAATTTTGGATTACAGATCCATTGAGGCCGAAGATATTGCCCGGACTCTCTCTTTGCTCGGGGTCTCCGCATTTGCGAATATTCGTGTGGTCTGGATGTACGGTGACGACCATCCAAACATGCGCCAGCCGACGGCATGGAATCCAGTTGTCTGGCCTGACCAAGAATTCGAAGTGGCAGTCCCCAGCAGTATCCAAGCCCTCATTGAGACACTCAATCGCTTCGATGATGCCTATCAAAGCTGGATTACAGCTCCAGGGTTCCATCCACAGGAGACCGCAGGACACTCTCGTAAGTGTAATGTGAAAATTGACGGCGTACTGGGAGAGACAAACCTTGGGGCTTGGATATGGTGTGATGATATCGACGCCCTCGAAGAACGGGGAGATGTGATTTCGTTGCTCCAGCGGCATGGAGAAACGCTGGTGGAATCGTTGCTCGAGACAGGGTGGAGTTGTGCGAACAACGGCCATAACCGGAGGGACTGGACGGGGACTGTTCCAACCCTATTCAATTGGCAACTTCGCCAACTAGATGCGTGGGACGCTGTGTTGGTTGTCGATGAAGACGTCGCAGACCAGTGGCCTGAAGACAGTCGTACGCTTGATTATGCGGTCCAGAAAGGGAGTTCACAAGGTCACCAAGCCGCCAGGTTGTTCCCGAGTATAGATCCCGATAGTGACGAGACCCCGAGTGAGAAGGTATTGGCCTCACTCGGTGTGAAATCTATAGATGATTTAAACTCGACACAGGCAGCCCGTCGGTTACAGAAACTCCAAGAGGTACTTGTTGAAGAGCCATTGGACAACGGACAGTCTCGACTCCATATCCCGTCAACACGAGAGAACGACTGGAACCAAGCATATACCAAATTGCTGGAGCCATTGATGCATCGGCTCCCAGAGGAGGACCCAATTGAGGCTGAATTCGCCGACGGTGGGTTCCTCACGCACTTCCCACTTCTCGATGGGGATACATGGGTTAGTGTTCCAATAGAATGGCTGCGTGAGACTGCAGATGATCGCGTACGGCGGTACGAAAACCAGTCGCCGAAGCCGTGGGAGAAACACGAGGTTGCCAAAGAGGACTACTACGTCCTACAACATACGTCGGGCGGACCGTTCGTCCGGCTCGCGAACCACTTTGGGGTGCCGCAGGTTGATGCTCACAAACCAATCGTCCAATGGAAAGATGCTGAAGACAGCTGGATCGAAGATGAGCAGCTGTTGGAACATATCGATTCATTGCGTCATGAACTGCTTGAACGCCGGGACTTGCTTGTGGCGTCGACTGAGCGTGAACAAGAAACAGAAATTCGAGAGACTGCTGACAAGCTCCGGACGGCCATCGATAATCTGGCTGTACTCGAAACGTTCCCCGATGCTATCGAATCTCAACTGTCTGATCGAGCTTCAGGACTGTACCAAACAGCAGATGGGCAAATCGGGCTTGTGTTTAATTTGAGTGCTTGTGATAGCCCTCCGCGGCTATCGGCACTTGCGATGGGTCTTTCACTGCTCGTTGAACGGCCAACAGATATCGCAACCTTCCGTGAGGCACTGCAACAAGACGTCGACATCGCAGAACTAGAAACTCGGTGGGAACGGCTGACCTTCCCAATCAATACTGTCAAGCAGTTACTTGGGAGCGAGGTCACCCAAGAGATCAGGCAGCGATTAACCGCTATAGAGTCACTCATCGACCGTCTCGATATCACGGCCGAGCTCCAGACTGCCGCTTTGCTTTCCGAACTCGCTGATGCTGAAGCCGGAGTCACAGAAGCTACAAAGCGCTGGTTTGCAAGCAGCGGAGAGCCGCCTGAGGCACTAGCCGGATACGATGAAATCTGGCATCTGGGGGAGAACATCCAGGAGAGTCTTCCAGAGTCCTATCACTTCGTGCTTCAACGGCTGTTCCAGTCTACTGTCACCACCACGTGGCAAGCCACACTCCGTAAAGCATCATTATCGAGCGATCAAGAGTCAATTCTCATCTCCTGGTTGCTCAATAATAGTAGTAGTTTCCGAAGTCGACCAATAGACCCAGTTAGTCAGTCAGGTTGGACGAAGCTGCTCACCTTAGTCGAGATCTGGAACAATACAGACGTGAGTGAGCTAACTGAAGTGAGAACATGGCGTCGGCGGGCGGCTCAGTTCGAGAATTCAGTGACTGTCGACTGGACCACAACTGCCCCACCAATTGTCAACCCCGGACCAGAGTCACCAGTCCTGTTTTACCTTGCTACCGAAGACGGATTGCAGCGTGCACTGGAGGAATACTTGAGTGGCATAGAGCAGGCAGTATCTGAAAATTCTGAGATCATCCGAGAGGCACTGACACAATACGTCCATCAGGGCGAGTTTCCGAAGGAAATGATAGAGGAAACAGGAGCGCGGCAGCATCAGGCACAGGCGTTTGCTGATTTCCAAGAGCAACTCTCAGATACCGAACCGGATGCACACCTCACACACAATCTCAAAGGACACGTAACAGAGGCCAACAATTCGGGCGGACTCTCGATTTCGGAGGGTTCCGATAGTAGCGCTGGGGGAAGTCGACAGTATACGGGTCGCGGCCAGCAGGCTGAGGTATATACAATTATCAGCATCCTAGACCGGTTATCGGAGTGGCTGGAAGACAGTCCGAAAGGACTGCTGCGGCACTTCAAATCACAGTTCAAGAGACTCCACGAAGAACAGCAGGCAACGGATTACAAATGGCACGTAGAAAATGCGTGGCAAAACGGTCTGTTGGATATTCTCCGAGATCCTGCGATGCTTGACGAAGAGCACCTCCGTAACTGGCGAACCAGAGATGGAGAGAGCGCACTCGCACGGCGACCAATCGTGAGACTGCTCAACGTAACCCAGGAGCAAGGACCAGGTTTCGACGTCATTGATCCATTCGGCCCACTCAGTGCAGACCTCCAGCGTGAACGGGATTCAATCCAGTTCACACCCGTGGAGATCAAAGCCGTCGGCGGGACAGAACCACCGTTCCACTTCCGGCTCACAACAAACGAATATCGACGCTGTAGGGCCTTCTTGAGCGAGTCCGACCATCGGTACATTATTCGATTAGTCTACGTTCCAGATGCAGATACGCCAAATTGGCCAGCTCAAGCAGCATTTGTTAGCGAAAAGGTTCTAGATGAGCCAAGCGAACTAGACCAACTGATGGAAGTCGAACGATTTGAGAGAGTCATCAAGGGCGGATACATGAATATGAATCTGGGCTGAGTTTCGACGAGAGTCGAACCAGTCTCAATAATCAATCTCATAGTCCTACTTCCGCGGTTTAATTTGAACGAGTAGCATGATTTCTCAGGATCATGGTGCAGTCTGTCGGTTTGAGTTGACGAGTCCGGAATGATAATGTAGCTTGAACATGCTTCACTGTAAAGCCAACTTGGGCACCTACTACCGCTGAAACGGCACAGATGCTACGGAGAGGCTTCCTCTGTAACACGCGAAAACGCCCCTTGCTACGCCTCTCTGCTAAACCGCGGAAGTGGGATTAGCCGACTGAAACAGAACGCTAACCCGGTGATAACGAAGGAACTCCGCGAATGGCGTGGCGACGCCATTCGCTTGGAGGGAAATCAGATTCATGACGTTGTAGACGACCTCTACCGCACGTACATCGACGTAGAAGTCGAAGCAGAATTCAAACGAGGGCTGTATAACGGCACTCAGTCATTGGATACGAAGCAGTTCCGTGTCGTCGGCGTCCGCAACGAGGACGCCGACGACTACCATCTCTACATCACGAACCTCCCGCGAGAAGAGTTTCTCCCGTCAGACCTAGCGACGCTGTATCGCTGTCCGTGGGAGGTAGAGTTGCTATTCCGTGAACTCAAGACGCAATACGAACTGGATGAGTTCGACACATCCGACCCAGCGGTGGTTGAAATTCTCGTGTACGCAGCGTTGTTGTCACTGCTGGTGAGCCGTGATCTGCTCGGGTTAGTCACAGAGATAGCTGATGACGGGATCGTCTTCCCACCAGAACGCTGGGCGGCGACCTTCCGGTCGCACGCCCAGCTGATCCTCTCGAAACTTGGTGAGTTTCTGGGATACTCGCCACAGCCACTGCTTGAGCGGTTAATCGAAGACGCCCAAAAGATACACCAGCAACGGCCGATCCTCCAAGAAACGCTCGCTACCGCTACGCAACCGAGGTGTGAAGCTTAACTAAAGACCAATGCCTCAAGCATATGCGGGAGGACTACACCATGCAGGCGATACTCCGCGCTGGGCGGAACGACGACACCACGGTCGTCTTTGCGCATACCTCCGCGCTACGCGGCGACCTCCCCGTCGAGGACGAGGGCGCGATTCTCTCGGTTCACTCGAAAGGGACGCTTGCCGTCGCCCAAGCCGCGAGCGACTTCACCGACCGAACGTTTACAGCTCGGGAGATCGGCGACGAGGCGATCGGCCTCCGACAGGTACAGAACGTCCTCGCCGACCTCCGCCAAAGCGGATACCTACGCGTCGAGAAAGAGGGTGGTCCCGGTGTCGCCTACGAGTACGAGGTTGAGGAGGACCCAGGATTAACCGACGTCGAGCTTCCTGCGGGCGAATTAGACGAAGGCGAGACTTGCGAAAAACGCGTATGGAGGAACAGTATACGTGGAATTTCGTAAGTCTGTCCGACGAGCTGGGGGATAGTGGTCTAATCACCCCCCAACCGCGGAGATACCCGCGACCGCGACCGCCGACACGTTCGCGACCGGTCCGCCACCGAGCTAACAACCGCCTCGCCGACCGGCCGCGCGCCCTCCTCGACAGCCGTAGCCATATTGGTGAGAAGCTTGATATTTCTTCCACCCTGTTTAGCCTCCCGACATGTGGTAGCGGTGGTTTTATTCTATTTTCTATTTATATTGATGTATGGTTGACTTGGGAAACTACAAAAAATGGAATGGAAGTGACATTACCCCCGGTGCCGACCTCTCTGGTGCCGAACTCCCTGACGTTGATCTCTCTAACGCCACGCTTCGTAGTGCAGATCTCTCCGATGCTTGGCTCGCCGACGCGAATCTCTCTGGTGCGGATCTTTCCCGCGCGAATCTTTCTGGTGCGGATCTTGAGGGTGCCAATCTTTCTGGTGCCTTACTCGCTGACGCGAATCTTGAGGGTGTATGTCTTGCTGGCGCTCATTCACGTCGTGGGGAATTTACTGGTGCCGATCTTAATAGTGCAGATCTTACCAACGCCTATTTACTAGAAACTTATATGCAGGGGGCCAACTTTTCCGACGCTGACCTCACAAACGCCAGTCTTAGGAGTGTAAAGCTTGTTGAGGCCGATTTAACTAATGCCGACCTCATTGGCGCGGATTTAACCGATGCAACGATTACTGACGCTGATTTAACCGACGCCGATGTCACTAACACGAATTTTTTAGATGTAGATATTACCAGGGTATCCATTAGTAATGAACACGTAGATTGGCCCGATCTCAAACGACTGGGAGCTATTCAATCAGCTGACCGTGACGATTAGACATAGAAGTATGGGGGCCTGTGGGACCAGCTTAACACCCTTTCCGGTATCGGTATTCCTCACTTATTTTATTCAAAATCAAGTAAAACGCTAAAACTCTCCGACCTCATTCATTTCTCTAATTGTCTTGTTAATGTGGTCGTCGGTGATACCGTCCATCTTGTCAGGCCAATCTTCGACCGACTCGACACCGTTCTTTGCTATCTCTTTTTGAATACGCCCAATTTTGAGCGCTAGCTCTCTCTGTTCTTCGTCGCCTGACATAACTGCTTGAATAAAGTCCATATTTATAGTGAATAGTCTGCTTATAAAGATGCTATCGGAGGTTGGGTGAAAGTAAAACCGGACGGTCGCACGCCCTCCTTGACAGCCGTAGCTACGTCGATAAGGTCCTCAATCGACCAAGCCGATCATAGAACCTCGTGGGGGAAAGTGGCCCTCAAACAGGAATGCCCTCCGTGTGGGGGCCACCAGTGGCTGCTGCTCAATCGTATTTAAACCCTCGCCAGACTGGCGTATGTCAGACGTAATCTGAGAACCAGTCGGGAGCACCGACGTACTCAGCCCAACAGCGTTTGTGACACGCCTCGCCGCGGTCGTTCGGGATAGCCCGGTCGAGGTCGACCAGCTCACCGCAGAGATCACACTCAGCACGATGGCCCATCTGTCGGGTCTCCACGTCGAGATCCTTTACTTCGATGTAGAGCTCGTGAAGTGC
>LFCJ01002626.1_pt1 | contig 13000 bp, 9 predicted proteins | sample 643141 | NCBI WGS metagenome assembly LFCJ01 (sample SAMN03766243, study PRJNA286221) | soda lake metagenome | biome: soda lake; feature: Kulunda steppe; material: water; isolation source: sample B1-Br-g2 brine of Lake Bitter-1 | place: Russia: Kulunda steppe | collected 2010-07 | reverse complement strand
TGATGTTTTCTCCTCCGCTTTTCCCTCTTTTTTCCATAATGCGAATGGTCCAGGAAATCTTTTCCGTATTTCCCACCTATTTAAATCTTTTTCCCTCAGGAAAAAACTGTAATGCGAATTCGCCCATTGTAAACGCACCGTTATTCTTTCTTTTTATATTTAAAATTAAATGAGTTTTTATACTTAAAATAAATTTATTGTATTATAAATTTTATTATAATATCAAATAAAATTTAGATTAGTGACAAGCCGTCCCCTGCTCCAGACCAAGACCTCGAGAGCAATTTCTTTTCAAAGGGAAGGGGGAGGGCATGTAATTTAAGTCAGGTGCGGTTGAAACAACCACTGATTCAGCAGCTGAAGTAGTTGTGTGCAGAATTAAGCAGAGGTTACTCACCAAAAGGATTGTCCTTGGGGTGTACAGTGACTGTTCATCCGAAGAGGAGGCATTTAAAACCATTAATGGCTATCATTCTTGTCTTGGCGTAATATACACATAGTAGTTGCACACCTACCCATGAACAAAAACAACTTGCTGGCCTGAATAAAAAAGTGTGCAGTCGCTCTGAACAAATAAGACTAGAGAGGCTCCTGCCACATTCATGTGACAGCACAAACCACTGGCAATAAGAGGTTGACTATCGATTGCCTTTTAGAAGACTTGAAGACAGTATGTAATGGGCACTCAAACTCTACCTTCGGATTTATGTAATCAGCCCCCCACATTTGACATGCACAGATCCCAGTGGGATTGCGTGAATATTTGACAGCCAGAGCCAAGTCATGTGCTCTGTTTGTGATTTTTGTCATGCCATGCTGGACCTAGCATTTGCTCAGCTGCAGCTGATTAAGCCACGTTTGGGGTCTTAGCAAACACCATGCTTAAACTTTAAGTTAAAGACATGAATGCCACTGCTCTCTACAACATGACGCAATGAAAGCAGAACACTGTGACATTTTTGCTGCGGGAATTGAGATGCACCACCTCCAATTCTGGGGTATCAACCACCAGGGGTTCGCGTAAATTTACGCTTTAAAGCATATCTATTGTGGTTATCAATTTAAGTCATCAGCATAAATCATGTATATTTCTTGCACATCATCAGGCCCAGTCACAGCCCCTTCCACCCCGGAGACCCCGGAGAGGGGGGGGCCCCTCTGCAATTGCAATGCAAACAACAACATTTGACGTCACAGACGCAGATTTCTTTCCCATGCACTACATTTATATAATCCGATTGATTCAGACTGATTCAGAGCATCGACCATCACTCGAAGCCTAAAACGATTGTTCGCAGTGCATAGAAAAAATTGTAGCGCTATATAGCGTTACATAGCGCTATGCGCTGTGTACCGCTATAAGCCAACGCCGACCCCTATTTGATGTACAAAGAGAACAGCAAGAGGGATAGAGGGCAGCCCTGCTTCACAGCCCAAGTGGGCCAAACTCTAGCACTGTTGTGCCCATTGATCAAAATGTGCTCATCTTGGTGATGCATGGCTTTAATGACATTAAGCAAACAAGTGGGCATGTTGATGCGACACATGTGTGCCAACAGAGCCTCTATGGGGATGGTGGCATACATCATGATATGATATATGCATATATGAGCCTGCTAGAAGTCAATAAATGGAGCATGCAGCCTTGGGGGGAGCCCGCTTAAAATCAATAAACGGAGCATGCAGCCTCGGGGGGACCTTCAAGCGCCAAAAATCAACAAAGGTTGCCATATTTAATGGCCAGGCTAAGCCTTGCTTCCCTGCGGCGTTCACCCCCCCCTCCAAAGCCGAGCACCATTGTGACAATACAATCCGCCATCAAACTGGCTGGCCCGCCCACGGCCAATGCGGGCACGCGGAGTGAGCTGTAGCATTTGCACGCGGTGTCTTGCTTGCAAGTAATTGCACTCTGTGCTTGCACCGTTCTGCACTGTCTGCGGGGTCCTCTGCACCGTGCGGAACTCCTCTTGCTGGCTACCAGTGTGCTATTGTACGCCATTCAAATACACTCGGCATTCTCGCACAGTTGGGTGTTGATATCCAGCGCGCATCGGCATATTGGCGCTTAGCCAGCCGTATCGACGCTTAGATAGCCAACCAACTCACCAACCAACTCGGCCTCAGTACAGCAACAGAGGCGATACTGAGTCAGTACCCTAAAAGGGATCAGTACAATGCCCTGATCCTTTTTTGTGTAAATTAGTCAGTTCAGCCACACTTCCAATAAGCCGGTATCTTATGATCCTACGGTAGGATTCCTACCACAGAATTCACTTTGATGCTTTTACTCTTCCTTTGAATGGTGGTGTGAACCGTCTGTTGCTTGCACCAGATGCATCCCTCTTCGTTAATACATGCCACAAGTGTCACACCGTATGAGTGCAGTGCCAGATCTGCAGTGCCAGATCTAGATATATGCTACATCGATGATATCATGACCAGGAGGTTGCTGTTGGTAGAGTAATTGACTTTACTGGCACTGCAGCCAATGTTTCTTAAAGTGGTGACGCGTCGCACTTTAAGCACTTTGCGTCGCATCTTGGTGCTACACAGCGACGCCCTGCCGGGCGTCGCTGACCACCCTGTGTAGACAAGATGCGACGGATAAAATTGCTGGGGACTACCCCGCGCAGCCAAAAGAATAAATGTTGTTTTACTCGGGATGGTGAAAGTGGGGAAGAAAAGTGATTTCCCAAACTGGGGACAGCCCCCTCCCAGTCCCAACTCTAGGAACCTGGCAGCATCAGCTCCAGAAAGGGCAACAGCTCCAGCAGTAGCTCTAGCAGCACCATCAGGTGCAGCAGCAGCAGCTCTAAGTCCTCAGTCCCATGCAAGCATGCCGCCCCCTGCAAGCGTGCAGTCCCAAGGCACAGAGACAGCTGCTGGAGCAGCAGCAAGCCCTCCTCCCCCTCCATCATCATCACCATAAGCATTACCATTAGCATCAGCATCAGTAGCTCCCCCAGCAGGCACAGCAGCTGCAGCTCTCCCTTATGCCACACCACGTCTTAGGCAATGGTTCCTGACAGCACAGAATTTACAGATGACATGAATGTTTGCCTGGTCAGGCTTAAGACATTTGTATGATGTGTTTGTAATAGTATGCACAAGCTCTGCATTGCCACACTACAGCGTTCAAGAATTTAAGAATAATTGTTATCACCATATTTTAAAATCAGCTTCCAAAATTTTGGCAAGGCTTTGTCTAGCCTCCTCCAGTGCTACACACTTTTTTTGGGATGAGCACCCTGTGTAGCCATTTTCACTTGCAATGCTACACACCCAAAAACCTTTAAAAAAAACACTGACTACAGCTATAGCTGTATTTGAGCAAGCTTATTATAGACTCAGTAACACCACATTTGTCTCTAGACACCTAGATATAGCAACCTTGTAAGATGTAACCCAGGGAGAAAGCACTCCCAGTCCTTGGGGGGCAATGTTGTTACAGGCATGGAAGCACTGTCCCATCTAACCCTGTCCAGTCCAGCATGAGTATGTTTTAAGAGCAGCTGCATGAAGCACAGTGCACTGACCTTGCCTGTCTGAAAAACCCAGTCCCCAGTGGGTCTGAAAAACCCATCTCAGAGCTTTCCTTGGGCTCGCCAGCTTCCAACACTTTTTTGCTTAACCTGCAGGCCCTCTGAATAAGCTGAATTCTGAGAAAGCTGAATGGAAATGGGAACAGCAACAGCAGGACGCCAATGATCAGCTCAAGAGAAGGATGGTTGAAAACCCTTGTTAGTGCACTCACCATCCAAAAGCAAAATTCACTTGGGTGTGTGTGGGTGTTTGCTTATTTGTGTACGTGTGTGTTTGTGTTTTTGTGTGAGTGGGAATGAGAATGTCTGTGTGTGTATGTGTGTATGTTTGGGTTTGTGTGTGTGTGTGTGTGTGTGTGTGTGTGTGTGTGGAGAAGACAAACACAGTGTTTAAAACACCTAGATTTGCAACAGGCGGTGTACTTCATCAATGCTCAGAACTGGATAGCAAGCAAGTCATTGCATGTTCCAGCAAAAAGCTAAACACTTCTCATTTGCTGTTCCATGCTTACGAGCGCAAAAATGCCCACTGTAGTCACTGCCTTGAAAACCTGGCGGCACTATCTGCTAGGCAGATTCTTTGACCTGTGCACAATGAGTCTGTCAGTATCTTCCTTAAGCAACCTTTGTTGGCTGTACGCCAAGTCAGATGGGTAAAATTACAAGTATGATTTCAGTGTTTGGCAACCACTGTCATCCTCCTGGAGTACGCAATGTCATGGCTGATGGTTTGAGCAGCCGACCATGCTCAACCAGCTTGAGATGATCCCCAGACTCCAAATTCATGTGCGCGATCACTGAGGGCTAATGGCAATCGCCTTTACAAAATCCGTGCACCTGCCCTACGGCCAATCACCACGCAACCTACTTGCAACTCACTGATTTAGCTGATCAAAGAAGACTGCTACAGAGAAAGGGCACAGGCCGGACTTCACCTGCAAAAGATGGGTCAGTCTGGTGCACCTCACAATTATAAGTCAAGCCATGCCTTTACGTACCTGCTGGAAAAGCACGTCAACAGCTTACTAGTAATACTGAAGCTCATGGTGTCCCCATAGGCATTTACCTGAATCACCTTTAGAAGCTGAACAGACAATTCTACTAGCCCAGGGTGTTTGACTCCATTAAAAGCTATATCAAAACTTGCGTCACCTGTTCAAGGATCCCACCAAGAAACCTATGAGCAACCTTTGCCCTTTGAAAGAGGTTGGCCATGACCTTATCACCAGTTTGCCCAAAAGACCGAGGTAATGGCATGTGTGACTTTTTGGACAGGCTAAGCAAGCGCAGAATCTTTGCCCCTTGCAAGGCAACATGGCAGCTGAAGCCTTTGCAAGAATCTTCTTCCAACACGTCTTCCATTATTTTGGCTTACCCAAGAGACTCATCTCAGACCAAGATCCGCGCTTCTCTTCCCAAACTTGGCAGCCCCCGTTCTGGACAATTGAATAGTGCGATTTGCGCGCTTAGTTCAGCTAGTACTTTTACGCCATGCTGAGTTCGCAAACCACACCATTGAAGACACGTTGTGCGCCTACGTTTCTCCCTTAAACAATGACTGGGATAAGTACCCTCTGCCAGCGAACTTCACTTAACATGTCAACAGCGTACAAGCGAGCACAGCCTTCACCCCCTACTTATCAACAAATGGCCAGCATCCTCATACTCCATTATCACTAGCCTTGGAACACAAGACCTCCAATTAAGTCTCCCACTGACCTTGACGATATTTACAATTCCATGAGAATCTGTCAGGGCAAAATATGCTCTGTCAATGGCCCAGCAACGTCAACAGCGCTATGGAAACCAGGAATGCGGTCATGCTGATTTTGCTGTTGGAGACAGTGTGATTAGAGACAACTCAACACACACAAATTTCCCCCCAGATACGCGCCTACCCAATTGCAAAAGTCATCTCATGTGGCGTGTGAATTACAGCTTCAGCAACGGGAAGTTTCTCGCACCATATAAGGCCATCAGCCTCCTCAAGCCGGCTTAAAGGAAAAATTCCCAGACTGTGTCCAGTTTTCGTTCAAGATAATCAGGCTTTTCATGGTAATAAAACCCTCAGTCATCACCCATATTCTGCTCACTCACATGAGCTGACCAGCAAGTACACAATTATATGGGCAGGCTGGTCAAAGCACAGAACCACAGACAAAAGAGCCAGAAACTTCTTGACTGATGTTCCTAAAAAGGTTGACACCTACTGGAGAATCTCTGCAACAGACTTCAGTCTCAGAACTCTTCAGCATGTTGATCCTCAGCTCCTACCCCAACCACAGCCCTCCAGAATGCAGCATGCTGATCAACAAAGTTCCCCTGCTCAGCAGCCTCGTCAACATCAGCAACAATGTCTTTATCAGCAACCTAGACAGCCCCAGCAATCCTAGCGTTGGCAGCCCCAGAGACAGCCAATTGACAACGCGCCCCAGCCTTCCCAGGCCCAAGACAACCTCCGGGGATCCACAAGGATATGCTCACAATCAACTCAGCTTCTCTTATTTATGCGGGAAGAATTCATAGTTACACCTTTCAACAGGAACAGTAATTTTTCAACAGGAACAGAGCCTGTAGTGCAGGCCCTGCATTGAAACTTCCAACAGTCAGTCTCTACATAAGTCTCCTATAAAAATTGAGGCAATACTATGTACCTAACCTTGAACTTCAATTTAAAGGTACTCAGGCCTGTTTAGGGACATCCCTGTAGTCAGCACTCGGGATGACCAGCAGCTCTTACTTTGCATAGGGCCCATGGGATGCCGCGCCAAAGTCAATTGCAAAGGTGAAGAACACAGCGCTAGCATTAGTGCTGCAATGTAAGCACAGTTTGAGCAGGTTTTGACCCTACCAATTGCATGCGCACTGGCAGCAGCAGCACAGGCAATGCTTAAGTTCTTCGTCTGAGCTGCAAATGTGCAGCCCCCTTTAGGGCATTGTGTGAGTGGGAGGGTGGTGTGCGAGCACGCTCTGATCAGTGCGCACACTCCAAGTGGAATGCACTGTGACGCCCCTCCTGCGCTTGCCCCCTGCCTGCCGCGCTCTGACTGCCTGCTCATCCGAGTGTGTGGACCTCAGGCTTGGCTGGGCAGGCAGGCTACCAGCTGTGTGAGCGTTTGCGGGCGCGTGTGCATGCACAGCGCGCGACTCAGAGCATGCGACACTGCTCAAGCGTCCCCCCCCCCAAAGTATGCAGTAGATGTCCCAACCTGTTGTCTGCTTGTTGTACACTGTTGCTGTCTGCAGCCAGTCCACACAACACGTTGTTATGGCCATGCCACAAGTCTAATTTGGTTGCAGTAGTTGCTCAGCATGACCTGGCTAGAGAGCACAGTCTTTCTTGAGCACAGTCTTTCTTCCTTTCTTTCTCCCTGCGCCCGATTGGCTACACCACATACATCTACTTGAAAGTAATTTGATACTATGTGTTATTAATCCTAAACCCCAGGTACAGAGAGCAAAGAGCATGAGTATGGAAAACAACATAGGCAGGCTATAGAGTGAAATTACTTCTTACATCATTTTGGGCAAAAAGCCATCAAGGGCCAGGCATCGTGTGACCCCTCACCAAAGGAAAAGAAAAGAAAGAGTCAATGTGGATCAGGAGGAAGATGGCCAGCAGTGCCCCATTCCAAAGCTTGATGATGAAAGGTGGCATAAGTTCATTTAAGAGCACGTCTGGTACTGACGAGTTAAGAAGCATGCTGGACTGGTCTCAGCTCAGGTCCCAGGGTTGCAAGAATTGTGTACAATTTCCATCCAGGAGTGGCAGTGACAACAAAAGCCAAACAGGCACAACATTGAGTGAAGTTTGATTTGCTGGGAAGATGCTCCTAATCCTGCCAGACTCAGCAGCCAATAAGAGAGCCAAGTGTTCATGCATTGGTGCATGCTTCTCACAAAAGGCTCAATTAATTCCCCCGCCCACCCTTAATAGAACTGGCAAAACAAGGCCCCTGCTCCGAGCAGCTCTGTCCAAAGATCGAAGCTTACCCCTATCTGAAGACCAATCTAAATGAGAAGTTGGTACCTGAACAAAGCACGACATGCCCTGGGGGGCACTCCTGCCGGCACAGTTCCATGGTTTGACCCTCATGCCAGATGCTGGAGGTATTATCCTTTGCTGTGGACCCACTTGATAGACCACCAGTTGAACACATTACGTAATTTTTTTATTGCAGCCAGAGAGCACAGGCATGAACTGCCCCTGGATCCTGCAGAAAAAGGGATTCCTGGAGGCTTGAATCACAAAAATTATGACGTAACAAAAATGACTTGCATGCACCATAAGCCTGTTCTCTTTATCAGGCTGGCATCATTCACCCCTTGGACCCCAACCTGCATAAAAAAGGGGAAGGTTGCGAGGCATTAATTACACTATAATTGGGTGAGGGAGGATGATAAGCCATTGCTCTACCTGGATTTTTAGCAGGCCGCCACAGCCATGCGAATGTTCCTGAAAAACCCTGCCCACCACATCTCTGGCATCTGACACGCCCTTTTCTCTGGCAGGTATCACATGCCCGTAAGGGAGGAGCTTCTGGAAAGCAGCCTCCAACCTGCAAAGCATGGTAAGGAAACATAACTCAGTCAGGCAAGTGTATCTGTGGATCAGTGTTTTTGTGCACTGCATCTGCAGGCAGCCAGGAAACTGATCTATGAGCTCATATTGGCAACCCCCGAGTGGTAACAATGCCTTGAAAGTCATAATTCCAATTACCTTGCCTCTACCATGGCAGATTGCACAGGGATTGTAACCAGCGCCAAAGCATGCTGAGCATTTTGTAGGCTTCTGCAATACCAGAGGCCAGGCACGTCAGCCTGAGGCAACCTTGACTGGGCATCGAAGTACAGACATTAAACCCACCAAATGCACAGCTATTTTGGGCAGGAGAAAGGCAGCTGTCCCTGTAGTGAAAGCACTGAACGCAATGGTCGTAGGCAGGGTGTCTGCGTTGCAACAGTGCGGAACAACAGCTTTTTGGTAGGCAGAACACAGCAGCTGCGGCACATGCATTGTACAGCTATGTGACTGCATAACTGACCGTGAACGGCTTGTAGCCTTGTTTGCTGAGTCCCTCTAGTACGTCTACAAGATGGCAACTGGGCAAAGGCTGGACTCCCTCGAATCATCCAGCCTCAAAGATATGAAAAAATGAATTTTCAAGTATCCGGCCTAGTACTTAAGAAATTATAAACATCAGATTTCCGGCACGACGTCTGATTCAATCGAAGTTCTTATCCAGAGGCTCGCCTTTAACACCCGCTGCAATGCATGGATCAGGGTCAATTCAAGGAGACGTACAGTTCGAAAATGACTCAAGTGCCCTCAGCAAGCTCAAAAATGGGACAGAGGAGCTGGGCGCCAACTGGGGTTCTGTCAAGGTTTCCAACACCGGCCTTAAGACAAGCATCTCGTTGAAGGCTTTGTGGTGCGTGAAGCATGAAGTGTAAACATACAATGCTGTGCAGGCACTCCTCCAGCCACACATGCACATGAGCATGGAGCACAGTCCCAGTCCTGGACATGACCCTCCTCGTTGTCTGTGTTTCTTAACTGATGGTTGTGCACCACAGGGATGTGCCACCAGAGTGTATTTTTGCCATCTTCACACGTGAGTATGGAGGCTGCACACAACTTACTTGCTCAACTTTCAAATCGTTTGAAACTCACGCGGTTTGTGACTTTTAAGTAACCATAAGCTGCCATACCTGTGCATGACTTTACTTTAGATCCTGATAACTCGAGCTTATTTAGGGATGTCAAGTGCGTTGGAGCAAGGAACGTCATCAAGTCAGAGCCAAACCACAAGCTCGTAAGTGATCGCCCATCCTCCTACACGACTGAAGACTGCTGACTTTGACCTGTTTTTGTGAAACATTAATGTGCTAACGAAAAAACCGCACAGCAAAATTTCAGCGGTTTGTTTTGCCTGTGATTCTGTCACGATTTTTCGTTGCAGGTTGAAGTTGAGCAACGCGGAGAGTTGCGGGTGAGTGGCAGGCTTGCTTTCTCCTTACCATTTTGTTGTTCAGCCCAAGTTCTTCAAAGGCACCAGTCTTTTAACTACGGCTTTGCATGCCTCCCGCTATTAGGTTCTCTGGACATCATAAAGTTGTAAGAGCCTGAGCAGGCCCACCCATAAACATGTAACGCTGTTGAGCGCAATTCGCGTGCAATCCAAATTGAAACTTCATACCAGGTGCTGTGGATTTGTCGCCAGTACTCAACATGGCTTAAAGTTACTGAGGATGCTCGAGACCAAGATTGCTTGAAGACCAACTTTGACCTCCTGCGCTCGGTATGTTAGTTGTTTATCGCTTTTTAGAGTAAGCGCTGCTTAACATTTTGAATTTACGAATTCAGGCGCAAAGTCTCATGGATAGAACCAAAGCCTCATGGACTGGCCATGCCGTAAAACCGAAGAGCGGTCTGCCTTCGCTGCTTCTCCTTACCATTTGGCTGACATGGCTGATTATCATAAATTATGTTCTTTACGGACCCCCTCTCATAAATTGAGATGTAAATGACACAAAAATGGCCAGATTCCAAGAAGAACATTATTCAGAAACTATACTATGAATTGATGCGCTTTGTCATCTGTAGAAGAAGTCAAGCTTCAAAGACTGGTTGAAGTCTATGGATGTATACATGAGCGATGCTGAGCCCCTATTTCGATTGGACACCTGCTGCGACCTTTGCAGCTGAATTGCAAGCATTTCAAGCCATTTAAGTCAGCGCATATTTTAAGGCAGTGGATGTGTATTTGTTGCAGGACAAGGGGGTGAGTGTCAACAGGCTTGCTTTGGGTAGACCTGCGCAGGACAGCTGGGGTGGGCTGTCAATGGGATCCATGAGGAGAATCTGAACACCAAAACTTAAAAATGAACACTTGTTGTGAGGATAATATCAAACACTGTCACATGTACCTGCACCCTTACATTCTCTTTGTTGATGTGCAGGATGTATTGCAAGAATTTTCAGGCAAGTGGGAGTTGCGACCTGTGGTGGATGGCACTTCCAAGCAGGTGCTCGGCACACAGGCAGTCTTAAACCAGGAAATCCAACCAAAAGGTATTGACAACCTGTAAACACACGCGTGCAGCAGTAGAGATTTAGGACCTGACATATGCTTGCAATAAAAGTCGTATCTGCTCTGCAAGCTTGACATTTTCTTGCTGTGATTGCGCAAAACTTTTAACTCCATAAGTTTTTGCTGTGAACATCCTACTGAAGCGTCTTCTTGCTTGTTTCATGCCTAAGTTGACTTGGGTATACACTTGACATAGTTGTCCTATCTAGCCCTGGTGGTCGTGCAAGTCTTGATGCTCTGGGTTGATGAGGCAGGTCTGCTGCTTGATGCACTCGCTCTTCCTTGTCTTCAGGCATCCCCTCGTTTTTGAAGCATATACCTTTGATGGATAGTTTACTGCGAGGTGGGTTGTTTCTGCAATTTGCTGTCTCAAAGAGCAAGTAAGTGACTGCTTGATGCTTCAGGCTGCAGCGATCTATTGTGCAAATTTTAAAAAAGGAAGGAAGAATTATCAAGCCTCATACTCAAATTATAACATTTATGCGATTTTTGCACTGACACAAATGTTACATTTGTTAAATGATAAAAAGCGAATGCACAAAAGTGATAGCTGATGATAATGGTGGTGACTTGATCATACGCTAGCAAGAAGGCTACTTTAGCTTGTTTGCAGGAGTCACTGTACGTGTTATAAGAAGATTGATGGAAGACATTGATATTGTGGTTAACAAGGCAAGTGTACAATGTGACAGGTGGTGCCTAACTAATAGCATCTGTCTTCCACTTTTACACGTGTAAATCTTTCTTTAAGTGTAAATCTTTCTATTTACTGTAGAGGCCTCTTATGAACAATGGCTTGTACAACAATTGTCAGCATATGCATACCATAACAACTGCTGGCAGACACCAGCACAAGCCAAGGTTCTACATTCTCAGGGTGAGGACCACGTAATTTTTCCTTGTTCATATGTTCCCATGTCCTGCCTTATCCTGACATTGCAGGTAAAGGCAGGTAAATCAGAGAACCAGACAACAGAAGAAGTGCTCCGGCAGATTTGTGGGAAGTGCAGTGAGGCAGGGCATGCCAATGGGGCAGTCGCATCTTTCGCAATTGACGCTGAGGACTCACAGGTCAGACAAACGATGGAATGAATCGCTTCTTTCATTCAAATCTGCTTACTTGCTTGTTTGAATTGCATCATTGCAAACATCTGACAAGAAAATTTTTGTACAAACAGGCATTTTTTTGCTGCCTCTGCCTAGAGCAATCGCCCCTAGTAGAGCAATTGTCCCTAAGGGTCCTGCAAGTGTGGCTGAAATAGCAGGACCATGTATCCATCATGAGGAGGCATAAATACGCCTTCAGACCCCCTTACCTCCTCCAAGACATGGTAAATAAGGGCCTTATCTAACAGGAAAGGGCACAGTGATTGAAAATGCTGTGCTAAGGCCGCGGCCACACAGATTTTTTCACTTTTTTCACTCGGAAGTGAAATGTTTTCACTTTTGGAGTTGAATTTTCACTTTTCTTTTTGCAGCGCTGAAAAATTTTCACTCACTTCATCTGCACCTTATCCCCCCATGACCATCCCTCTCTTCCAGCATTGCTTTTGGAAACCACACACAAATGTTTCCTAGCTTTCCAAGACCAGCAATAGGATCCAAAAAGCTCTTAACGGCAGGTCCTCATGCCGCAATCAGGCAGCAACACAACACAGACTGCACTGTTCACAAGGAGCCTGCAATGCTGCAGACGCCCTCGCTTAAGCACTCGGCTCATGGCCTGCAAGGTCTTACATGACAGTCAATCGACCCTAAGCCATCAGGGGAGAGTGCCAGGATTGGATGCTCGAAAGTCTGCAATGCGTGGTAACTGCGGCAGGCACACACTTGAAAGCTCATCTTTTTCACCTGTGCATGCCATGGTGCATCAGTCCTTGCCTCCATATGAGAGTATGTCCTCAAGCATGCAAAGAAAGCCTTTTTGCACGCAAATGCTCCTGAAATTGACAGTCTAAGGCCTAAAAAGTGTCAGTGGTGACTATCCATCACATTTCTATTTGCCTGACATCCTTCACCACATTTGGCACCCCACAAGAGTAAGCCTGGCTAACACAAACGCAAAGACATTATCCCAGTGCACTGTTGGCCTGGAGAATCATCACCAGCTAGTGCTGCAGCTGCATAGATCACTTGTGTAACCCATGTAGGGAAACCTTGTCTCCTCAAAAATCCTCCCTAGATAAATGCTCTTTTCCACATACAAACCACAAGGGGTCTTGCACGTTTGGGTACCAACCTGGTGGGGGACTCCTGATACCCATTTGGGCAAAGTGAAAAAAAGTGATAAGTGCACTTTGGGGGTTTAAATTTTAAAAAACATTCCGAGTGTGACCGCGATTTTATTTAACGGGGGGGGGGGGG
>LFCJ01002625.1_pt1 | contig 13001 bp, 9 predicted proteins | sample 643141 | NCBI WGS metagenome assembly LFCJ01 (sample SAMN03766243, study PRJNA286221) | soda lake metagenome | biome: soda lake; feature: Kulunda steppe; material: water; isolation source: sample B1-Br-g2 brine of Lake Bitter-1 | place: Russia: Kulunda steppe | collected 2010-07 | reverse complement strand
TCTCGATTGGGGACTCTTCCATTCTAACACTGAAGGAGTCCCCTTCCTCTGACGTATCAACTGCTACTTCGTTGCGTCGAGTGTTGGCTTGGTTCTAAATGATCTTGCGACGCGACCCAATGGCTGACCGTTTCCGATAGAAGGCTTCGACTTCTTTCGGCGTGCGATCAGCCAGATCGCACGCCACATAAGCCCGGACGAGCAAGCCGTGCTTGTTACGGTTCCCTTGTTGATACGAGACACAGACCGCAAGCTGGAAGCGGAGTTCCCGCTTGCTTCCTTCATACATCACGTACTCCTCCCAGCAGGAGATGGTCGTGTCAAGTTTCTCCGCCATCTGCTTCCCACGTCGAATAATCGGAAGAGCGACTGGTGCCACCGCACTCAGTCGCTCGATTGATGCACCGTTGTAGAAACCGCGGTCAACAAGGAGGCCAGCTACTTCGAACGGAAGTGCCACGACGTGGTCGAGCAGCCGCTCGACCGCGTCGCTTGTTGTTTCGTCGCCACGAACAGGTGTAACCGCAACGACGAGTGGTTTGGCTCTACAGAGAACGAATCCAGCAAAGTAGCGATGGTACTTGGAGGTGCCATCGCGTGGTTTCGTATGGCAGAGTTCCCCTTTCTCAACGTGTGGACAGCCGTGATAGTGGATATCAACGAACTCGAGGCAGATGATCCTCGGGCCGGGTCCGAGGATCATCGCCGCTTGCTGGGCAAAGAGGTTGTTGACGAGAAGTTCCAGTTCGGCCGGAGGAACAGTGTGAAGCTGAGCAAGCGTATAGTCGTCGGAGTACGTTTCACGAGTCGTATCCGTAACAGCCTTGATTGATTTCTGATCAACGGCAGCTTGTAGGAGTGTTCGACGAATAATCCCGGAGTCGAAGGCTGCGACTTCGACTCCGGGGATCTGTATCTCTTCGAGGAGACTCTCCGCTAAGGTTTCAAGCTCAGAAGCCGTAAGAACAGTGTCTGGATGGTATAGGAATCTCATAATCACCCATTCAGACGCTTTCTGAGAACCTAACCCTGTCAATTGTGACTATACTCTGACCTGATGGGAACTACCGATAATTGTTACGATCGGGCGTCGGCAGTGGTACTGGAGCGGACACACCGATAGCGACGCGACTAGATCCGCCCGGAGGGTGAGTACTGTCGCCACTCGCCGCAGTTTCGTCGGTGATGTGGGCCGGCCCGAGCCACTGGATCGGTAGATACCGGCGACAGTCAGTTGGGGAAGACTTACGTCGGTTCCACAGAGAATGGTAGCTGGATACGGTCTCAAAAACCACGTCTATGGAACTCTACGCAGCACCCCTAGCCGAAACAGTCGAACAGTTACAGAGTGAAGCGGTGACCATCAGTGACTATCTCGATGAGCTCCGGGAGCGAACCGACGCTATCGAGCCCGAGGTCCAGTCGCTCGTCGACGACCCCGACTGGGAGCGCCTTGAGTCCGAAGCCGGCGAACTCGATTCGGAGTCGCCGCTGTACGGCGTCCCCGTTGCAATTAAAGATATCTTTCACGCAGACGGCTATCCGACGAACGCCAACTCGAGCGTTCCAGCCGACGCGCTCGCTGGACCGGAAGCATCCTCGGTCACGAGACTCCGAGAGGCTGGCTGTCTCGTCTTCGCCAAAGCCGTCACCACGGAGTTTGCGACCCGGAAACCGGGACCGACCCGCAATCCCCACGACCTAGGACACACACCGGGGGGATCTTCGAGTGGCTCCGCAGCTGCCGTTGCCGCGGGGCTTTGTCCGCTGTCGCTGGGGACACAGACCGGTGGTTCAACACTCCGACCGGCCGCGTTCTGTGGTGTCGTCGGCTTCAAATCGACGTTCAAACGGATCCCTAGAGACGGTGTGCTTGAACTCTCCAGTTCACTTGATCACGTCGGGGTCTACACACAGAACATCGCCGGGATGAAGCGGGTCGCTTCGATCCTTTGTGACGGCTGGGTGAACGACGTCGACGTCCCCGATGACCCGACACTCGGAGTGCCGACCGGCCCCTACCTCGACCAGATAAGAGAGGAAGGCACCGAGGCCTTCGCGGCCCACCTCGACGCGCTCGACGCCGCTGGCTACGAAATCATCGAAATCGATCTGTTCGACGATATCGACGAGGCGTACGATCGGCGACGGCGGTTGTCGGCTACAGAAAAAGCCCTCGCTCACCACGAGCGGTTCGAGGCGTACGAAACCCGATACTCCGATCAGTTGGCTGAGACGATACGCGACGGGCGGACAGAAACGATCGATACACTGGCTCGCCTTCGAGAGTATCAGGAGACGTTCACCGCCGATATCAGGACGACAATGGCTGCGGAGGAGGTCGACCTGTGGGCGTGTCCACCTGCGCTGGGAACCGCCCCCGAAGGGATCGAATCGACGGGCGATTCGAGTATGAACAGCCCCTGGACACTGGCAGGGATGCCCGCGGTGTCGCTCCCTGGTGGGTCGATCGACGGCCTACCCGTTGGACTGCAAGTCATCGCCGACATCGGTGAGGACGAACACCTACTCGAGTGGGCCGCGGAGATAGAACCCGTCGTTGCCGGCATCATCTAGATCAGTTCGGCATGTACCGATCGCCTATGGTAAATGCTCCACGACCTCGACAGTGTCCCTCACTGGGCCCTACCAGATAGGGTCGAAAAAGCTCGTTCGTGTATATCTGGCCCAGCGGTCGCGAACGAGCTAGAAGAACTCGTGTGGCTCGTCAGCGGACTCGCCGTGGTACTGGTCGATGAAATTCATCATCGTCCGCGAGAGATCCTTGGGGTGTTCCAAGAAGATCATGTGGCCACAATGGTTGATTATCTTCATGCGAACGTCCGGATTGTGCTGGCCGATCATGTCGTATGCAGCCAGCGCCATCAGTGGCGGTACGGTCGGATCGTCACGGCCGAACACGTAGAGAACTGGCATATCCAACACTCCGTCTTTGATTCGCATGTGGGTCTCTTTCATCGCCTCGTCGAGGGTATCTTCCCAATGTTCCATCTGGCCTTCCTCGTGCATGATCTGATGGGTTTCGAGAGCTTTCTCCCGATTTTCGAGGTATGCACAGATTTTGGTCCGGGTGTCAGTAATATAATTCTTCTGATGGGAGTACTGATAGTAAAAATACTCCATATACTCTGGATCGGTTTTATTCAGCCCCAGCTCGTCTTGCTTGAACATGATATCACGCCGGTGTTCTCCATCACCTGCCGCTGGCCCCAGTGTCGCACTGTTGCAGATGATAAGACTGTCGATTAGATCGGGCTCTTCGACAGCGACCCGTGTCACCAAACCGCCCCCGCGAGACCAGCCGGCGATGTGACAGGAGCCGAGTCCGAGTTCTTTAATAAAACCAATTATATGGTTGTAATCTGATTTATACCGGTAATCTTCCGGGTCGTCCGGGTTATCCGTCATCCCGCAACCGATGCGGTCGACAGCAATTACGCGATACTCTTCGGCCAGATATTCAAACGTTTCTGTCCAAGTGTTTGCACTGCTGGAGCCACTCCAGTTGTTACCGTGGACGAGGACCAGAGGTTGGCCGCTTCCGACGTCGTAGTACCGGGTCCGAATATCCTCGACATTACCGTAATCGACGGTAACGTAGCTCGGTTCGTACCCACCAATTGAAGCATCCTTATCAACTTCCGCAAATCGTTCCAATTTTTCACTCATGTGTTGTAATCACCTGACATCCGGATCGCGAACGTTGGTTCACGGTCAGACGTCGGTAACAGAGTCGATAGTTCAGTCGTTATATATAATTTGTCCCCATACACTGAGTAAGTTCATTATACTAATTATATTCTTCATTCTTCTTTCTCTTCGAGCGAGTGCTAGACCGATCAGAGAGTCGACAAAGAACGCATCAGAAGTACCGATCTTGTCGACTCGCCATCGTTCGATCACTATCGTCGCTAGTTGTCCAATCTGACATAATGGCCCAATGACTGACACGTAGCAGTGAATGACGCGGGTGAATCAGGTGCAGGCTCCGGAAGTACCGACCTAAATTCAGCCACGTTCGTTCGTGTTTTGATCTAGGTAATTCATTTGTCTATGTAGTAAACGCTGTTTGGTAGTCGCTGAGAAATTGTAACCCTTCCGCTTGATTCGGTCTTACATCGCTCATCTTGGATTGGGCGAATCACACTGTGCCTGGAAAACAACTTTTGACGGAGAAATAACCTTGTATGATATATATTATTGGGATTTCTTTCCAGAGTATGGGTGTGTATATCCAAAATACTTATACATGTATAGTAGAGTGTAACAAATGGAACTAATGAAACAAAATAGACGTCAATTCGTCAAAGGTCTTTCAGCAACATCTGCAGGGGCAGCCGCGCTGCTCGCTGGTTGTCTTGGCAGTAATGATGATGATAATGACGAACTCTTCCCAGACCGGGAACTCAAGCTCGCGGTAGCGGACGCGGGTTCGCCAGTAATCGATCCACACCAAACTGGTGGTATTCAAAACAATGCAGCCATCACTTTAGCCTACGAACGTCTTATTGATCGGGATGTAGACGGAAACATGATTCCGGGCCTAGCCACCGACTGGGGACGAGAAGAGCCGGGGCGCTACAGATTCGATCTTCGTGAGGGCGTCTCCTTCCACAACGGCGATGAAATGACAGCAGACGACGTTGCATACAGCGTTGATCGGATTCAGGATCCAGATGTACATGTTACCAGTGATCTTCAGGGTAACCTAAGCGGAATTACTGGAACCGAGATCATCGATGACTACACTATTGACATTCTCTCCGATGAATTTAATTCGTTCGTTGAGACTGCAACATCCCATTTCCTCGGACTAGTCATTGTTAACGAATCGTGGACCTCGGCTCGTGATACGTCTGAAGCGGGTGTGGAATCTAACGGAACTGGACCAATGCGACTTGTTGAACACGATCCAGGTAATCTCGCGACCTATGAACCGTTCGACGACTATTGGGGAGAACTCCCCGAGTGGGAACCCCATGTAGATACGGTAACAGTAGACTGGGTTGCGGAGACAGGTACTAGGACGTCTGGACTCCGTGCAGGTGAATACCAGATTGCAGAATCGGTTCCCCCCGCGGATGTTCCAACAATCAACGAGGAAGATGGAATAGAGATAAATACATCACCTACATCTCGAGTTATCAAGGTTGTAATGGATCTTCGGCAAGAACCGTGGAACGTGTGGGAAATGCGACACGCCATGAATCTTGCTGTCGACGTCGAAGGATACATCGAAGATACTATGGATGGATTCGCAGTGAGATCTACTCAACCGACTCTGCCCCAGATGTTCGGTTACGATCCTGATATTGACCCTATCGGCTACGATCCAGACCGTGCAGACGAACTTATCGAGGAAGCTGGTTACGACGGTCTCGACCTAACGTTGACCGTCCCTGTGGGTCGGTTCCTCCTCGGCGAAGAGTTCGGGACTGCTGTCGCTGGGCAGATTGATGAACTCTCGACAATAAATTGCGATTACGAACTAGTGGATTACGGAACGTTCGTCAACGATTGGCTCAGTGAACGGCCTATGGACATGGACTTCTATATTACGGGGTACGGACACCCATCGTGGGACGGCAGAGAAACGATTGATAGTGCGCTTCTCGACACAGACCGACAGAGCCGATTCGGTGAAAACCCACGGTACGATGAACTCCAAGAGCTCTTTGACCAGTCGCTTGAACTCCCGAGAGATGAAGCAGAAGAAGTCGTCCAAGAAATGAACCAACTTTGCGTCGAAGAACGGTGCTGGGTTTTCCTCCACGGCCAACAGGCATTGATTGGACACGATGAGACACTTGATTATTTAGGCCGTCAAGACGAGTTGGTTACTCCACTCGATAGTGGAGTCAACGAATAAACTGCGATTAACACTGATCAGATACATTTGTATTTACCATGAAAAGTACAAGTTTTTTAGCAAGACGGGTTGCGCAATCTGCTGCAGTAATCTGGGGTATCATAACGGTGGTATTTTTGATGCGATTCTTGTCCCCTGGAGACCCAGCTTCACTAGTGGCACCCGAGGGTGCAGATGCAGAACTCATACAGCGAATTAGAGAGGATCTCGGCCTCACCGATCCAGTAATCGTGCAATATTTTGATTATCTTACAGGAGTGATACAAGGAGATCTTGGGTATTCGTACGATAGTCAGATCGAAGTCATAGATCTACTGATAATTGCACTACCACCAACTTTGGAACTGGCGTTCGCATCGTTAGTTTTTGCGCTAGTGCTCTCCATCCCCTTAGGGATTCTCAGTGCAAGAAAACGTGGTTCCGGTGTCGATACCACTGCAAACCTGTTCTCTCTGGGCGGACTTAGCACCCCTAATTTCTGGTTAGGTATTATGTTGATACTGGTGGTGTCTGTCCAATTTGGGCTGCTTCCGACGAGTGGCCGGGTTCCACCGACCGAAAGCCTTACAGATTGGGCTGCTCACATGATCCTTCCCACGATTGCACTTGGAACGTACTTTATGGCACTGATTTTCCGTATGACGCGGAACAATGTAATCGAGGAAATCAATAAAGAACACGTCCGAGCTGCCAGAGCCAAAGGACTACCGAGTAATATAGTGATGCTGAGATACGTCCTCCAAAACAGTATGGCACCAGTAATTACCGTTGCTGGTCTACAACTGGGGGTTCTCATTGGCGGTTCAGTTGTTGTCGAAGCGGTGTTTAATTGGCCTGGCATTGGATCGCTATTCATTTCTGCACTTTACAATTCGGATTGGCCAGTAATGCAGGGAATCCTGATTGTCGTCGGTATCGGGTACGTAGTAATAAATATTATTGTAGATATGATAAACTCAAAACTTGATCCGCGGGTGGGTCTGTCATGATTAAGAAGCGCACACGCGATAGTCTCAAACGCGAACTCCGCTCTAACCCAACAGCGGCGATTGGGGTAGTACTGCTCGTGTTTCTGATATTTGGAGGGGTCTTTGCACCATTCCTCGCACCTCACGACCCAACAACGCAGTACAGTGATCGTACGCATCAAGCGCCGTACGGATTCGGAGATCAATCAGAACAGACAAATTTTGTTGACGGTGAAATGGTAACAGTCGTCGAAGATAACTCCGGAACAATGACTCATGTGCTTGGAACGGATGCAAACGGTCGTGACCTTGCATCCCGCGCACTGTACGGCCTCAGAACATCACTGATGGTCGCTGTCACTGCCATGATTATTTCGATAGTGCTTGGAACCACGTTCGGACTCATCTCTGGATACTATGGTGGGAAGATTGATTCTGCAACCATGAGATTTGTAGACGTTATCCTCGCGTTTCCATCACTCCTGATGGCACTAGCACTGTTTGGAATCCTTGGACCATTGACACTCTCAGCACCCGATCCGTTTGTACAAGCAGGAATAGTTAACGATAGACCAGCGTCAGTCCCGTTCCCAGGAACAGTCACGATTGCAATCTCGGCTGTGATATGGGTCTGGATCGCCAGGGTAGCTCGCGCAGAAGCCATCTCCGTAAAGAATGAAGAGTACGTTACAGCTGCAAAGACAATGGGGATGGGTGATCTATCGATTATCCGGAAGCACGTCTTTCCCAACTGTTTCACACCAATATTGGTCCTAGGGACAGTACAGCTCGCTACAATAATCATCATAGAAAGTTCGTTATCGTTCCTTGGGTTTTCGGGAACAACGTTGTCTCTTGGGTTCGATATTGCCCAGGGCCGTGATTATCTCGGCAGCTCGTGGTGGATCTCATCAGTTCCAGGCCTATTCATCGTCGGTGCAGTGGTTGCCATCAACTTCATAGGTGATTGGTTCCGCGATGCACTTGACCCCGACACACAGGGGGAGGGACGATGACTGATACAGAGGAAATCCTTCGGGTAAGGGACCTCAAAACGCGGTTCTTTACCGAAGAAGGTGAAATTAAAGCAGCAGAGAAAGTTAGCTTTAACATCAAAAAGGGAGAAATACTCTCAATTGTTGGCGAGAGTGGCAGTGGTAAGAGTGTCACTGGACGTTCCTTGCTTGGACTGATCGAATCCCCAGGTGAGATTGTCGACGGGGAAATTTGGTACCACTCACCTCGCCTTGCTACAGAGGTTGATAACCACAGCGTTGATGGTGAATACGTCGATCTTCTATCGGTCCACTCATCAGTTCGGGAGTCACTACTGGGGAACGATTTCAGCATGATATTTCAGGATCCTAAAGAAAGCTTCAATCACTCGCTAACAGTCGGGCGGCAAATCGCTGAAGCAGTCGAGGTGAAAAAACGTGCTGAAAGTGATGATCCGTACAGAACAATCGACATGATCATAGACATGTTGAAACCAGGTGGCCAATACGTTTCAGAAGAGAGCTACGACCGAGCCATCGAACTACTCGAGCTCGTTGATATACCCGACCCGAGCAATCGTGTTGATGAATACCCTCATCAGTTCAGTGGAGGTATGTTGCAACGGGCGATGATTGCACAGGCAATAGCCTGTGAACCAAAATTCCTTGTCGCTGATGAGCCAACTACCGGCCTCGATGTAACAATTCAATCAGGGATCATCCGCCTACTTAACGAACTTCAGACGGAACTGGATCTGACCGTGCTACTCATCACTCACAACTTGGGAGTTGTTTCACGCCTTTCCAATCGAACAGCGGTGATGTACGCAGGTGAATTCTTTGAAGTTGGACCAACAAATAGTGTCATAAACGATCCAGAGAACCCCTACACAAAGGGACTGTTGCAAAGTCTCCCTGATATCGATAATCCAGGTGCGAAAATTGAACCGATTCCCGGAAACGTTCCAAGTCTCCTAGATTCAGAGATGAATGTCGGCTGCTCGTTCGCTGATCGCTGTCCAGAGGCTACGGAGGTGTGTACGGGATCACCGCCACCAGTCCGACAGGTGAACGGAACGTCGGAGCGGCGCGTATTGTGTGCGAATGCTGGAGATGAGGGCTCCATAGTTAAAATGTCAGAAGATGTTAAAATCGAGAGCACCGAGAGTCAAGAAATGATTGCAAAGAACACTCGAGGGAAAGATGAGTAACGATACGTCACGGCCTGAGGCTACAAACGCTAATCTGGCCCATCTTTCGGAAAAGATTAAATACAGCACTGATTTTAGTCAGAACGAACCGATACTTACTGTAACAGAACTAAAAAAGCACTACGAAACCGATAGTGGGCTATTAGATCGGTTCAAATCAACAGAACCAGATCCAGTCCGTGCAGTTGATGGGGTGTCTTTCTCGGTAAAGCGAGGAGAAACCGTGGGTATCGTCGGCGAATCTGGTTGTGGGAAATCCACGCTAGCTGAGACGTTGCTTGGACTCAAGCAACCTACTGGGGGGAGTGCTAGTCTCTTTGGGAGGGATATTCACGACTGGATTAAAGAAGATAAGAAACGCTTTGCTCGGCAGGTGCAGTTCGTCTTTCAAGATCCGTCTTCATCTCTTGATCCCCGGTTGACTGTCCGGGAACTGATTCAGCAGCCGCTTGAAGTTCACAACGTTGGTGCCAAGGATCATCAGATGTCATTAGTAAAAGAAACAATCGAGCAGGTTGGCCTCTCCACCGATCAACTCGATCGGTACCCTAGTGAGTTGTCGGGTGGTCAACGACAGCGCGTCGGAATAGCTCGAGCAATAATACTTGAGCCACAAGTATTAGTTCTTGATGAGCCGACAAGTGCTCTTGACGTAAGCGTTCAGGCCCAGATTCTCAATCTGCTTAAAGACATCAAAGATGAACTCGACCTGACTACGCTAATCATTTCTCATGATATCTCGGTGATACGGTATCTCTGTGACAAGGTTATTGTAATGTATCTTGGTCAGATAGCAGAAATTGGGCCAACTGAGGGTGTATTCAACGCAAAATCCCACCCATACACACAAGTCTTGTTAGAGAACGTCCCAAAAGTGGGTGAGACTGATACAGAGTCCAGTGAAGTCAATCCAGATATTCCATCACCACGCAATCCACCGGAAGGGTGTCGGTTTCATACCAGATGTCCAAAGGTCATTCCACCCGAAGAATACGATCTCTCGCAAGACGAGTGGGTGTCTCTCATGAGGTACAAAATAGATCTTCGCACAGGGACATTACAATCAGAGTCTCTTGCAAAAATAGCTACAACACTTGAGATTGACCCTGATGATTCGGTAGCGGTACAAAAGATGGTGCGCGACGATTACGATCTACCTCAGGAACTCACGGACCAAGCGGCAGAAGAACTTCTAGAAGAGAGTCTCGAAAAACTCGTTAATGGTAGCGATGACGAAGCGTACGATATGATCTCTGCGCAATTCAGATCGCCATGTGAGGAAACTAACCCATCCTCCAAAGAGAAAGATATGAGTCATAGAGTTAATTGTCATTTAGCAGAAGAAAAAGGAGACTAAGACGAGGCCGTCATAACATATGATCCATATTCTAATAAAAAAACCAGACGTATAGAAGGGACAATATAAGATATAATGGTTAAAAAAGAACTTTCACGTACGTGGGATGAATGGAAAACGTTCATTTCGCTGGGTTGGCCAGTCTCAGTCCAAAAGACTGTGCGGACAGGAATGCGGACGACAGATTTACTGGTCGTTGCGATGTTCTCTTCGTCAGCGATCGCCGCCGTAGGACTCGCAAATCTTTATACACAGATTGCCTTGTTTATCGGTATTGGACTTGGAACTGGTGGACTCGCACTCGGTAGCCAAGACACGGGAAGCGGAGCACTTGCGAACCGTGATGAGGCAATCTCACAAGCACTTTTTTTAGGATTCCTAATCGGAATCCCGGTTGCTGCTGTTGCAATTCTGGCCAGTGAGTATCTGATGTTGGTTTATGGTGCACCACCAGAGGTAGTCGCACTAGGTGTACCTTATCTGGCGATTGTCCTCGGAACCGCTCCGGCACGCCATCTAACGCTTATCGGTGAAAAAACCCTTCAGGGAACAGGAGATACCATCACCCCGATGTTTATTCGCGGTGGGGCAAACATAATAAATATTTTTGGGACAATCGGATTAGGATTTGGTATCGGTCCACTACCAAGGTTGGAAGTAATCGGGGTTGCTATTGCGACTGGAGTGGCAAACGTGCTTGCAGGGTTCGCGGTGATTGTGGTATATCTCAGCAGTCGCACAGACGTCAAGCTAACCCAGCCGAGTGATTTGGAAGTAACTAGACAGTTAATGAGAATCAGTGCTCCTCGAACTTTCCAAGGACTCTCTCGAACAGCAGCAACGTTTCCACTGAATGCTATTGTCGTTGCGTTCAGTGTCGAAGCATTTGCGGCATATACTGTCGGACGGCGTGTGTTCCAGCAAATTACTGGTCCAATCGCAAGGAGTGCTAATGTCGTTGCAAGTATCACATCTGGCCAGGACCTCGGAAGCAAAAAGATAGGAACTCGTAACGGTAACATGCTGCGATACAGGGTCAGATCTCTTGCTCTGCTTACAGTGTCATGTATTCTGCTTCTCGCTTTGGTGATGTTCTTCTGGAGTGAAACGCTGGCTGGGCTCTTCGGGGATGATGCGGCAACTCAAGTACTAAGCAGTAACTTTGTGCAGGCATTCGCGATATCTGCACCAGCAGCTGGCCTCGCGCGTGTCTACGCAGGTGTTTTACAGGGTGGCGGCGAAACAATGAAGCCGCTCATAGCTGAACTGGTCGGAAATTTCGGAATGTTACTGGGGATCACATATGTCGGTGGTATGCTGTTAGGATACGAAACGTTCGCGCTATATTTGGCTGTAATTATGTATGGCGTTTGCCGATTTGGACTTGTGTTCTTCTGGTATCGACGAGATGATTGGATCGACACCGCATTTAGTCGAATGGAATCACGCAATAGTGTTAAAAGCAATTAAAATCGCTTTAATAATGGCTCTTGCATAATTCAGCGAAACACGTTCACTGCCACCCATTCTCAGTCGATCACATCGAGAACCTCACGATCTCCTCCAGTAGGTGCTGAATCTGTGTCTGCGGTGGCTGGCTAGCCCTCAACAAGAAAGTGACCGTGAGTTCTACTGCTACCAGTCGCTGTCGGCGGCGTTCAGCCGCCGACGCGACGGTGTTGCCACTCAGGGACGCTGCCCTGATCCGAGGGCAACTACCGGAAGAACCGGCTGTCGAGCGGTTGGTTCGCTGGAACCGCTCGACGAGCTTCAGGTATTCTCTAGATAGCGCGGAGTACCATCATGGCAAAACTCTACGAACGACCATTCCAAGAGGCGGTGTCCCTCACGGCGGGGCACCGCCACTGTTTCAAATTACGTCCAAACAGGCACTCTCTGTCCCGAGGTGATCGGCTGAGTTTTGTTCAACGGATCGTGATGACCCATCGGGACAAATCAGTGACTCGGATCAACTTAGCTAGCGATACTTTATCAGGCACTGATATCTAACGTATCTCTAACAGGATTCTAAGTTATATCTACATCACTCAATACGAACGGTTTGGTTCTCAAACTCGCTGAACGAAACAGTTCCTCCTAACCACTATCATAGCTTGATCTTGAGGCGGTTCTACGTCGAGGTTGATTGAAGTTACTTTTGACAAGATATTCACTCTCAACTGATGAAGAGTATAATGACACTTGTAGTTTTGTCATAGATATAGTGGCAACACACCAAAACCGTTTTAATTACTTTACCCCATCTGCAAGTTGTGACTGATAATACAAAGAAATCAGTTGGACGAAAAGGCAAAGTAGCGTGCGTGCTTGATAAATACGATTTTTCGACACTCGGAGACGAGTTAGTGAACAGATGGACTGCTGAAAATAACCGAATGAGTCTCCGGCAGCTCGCAGATTTCTTCAACAAGAAGTTACTTGAATTAAAACTTGATCAAAAACGAGTCGACATGCTCCCTGGAGAGATAGAGAATATGTACGAGTTGCTAACGGACAAAGACGTGACGAGCGGAACGCGAATCCAGGCCGAAAATCGTCTCAGCGAACACGGCGTCGATA
>LFCJ01002622.1_pt1 | contig 13009 bp, 8 predicted proteins | sample 643141 | NCBI WGS metagenome assembly LFCJ01 (sample SAMN03766243, study PRJNA286221) | soda lake metagenome | biome: soda lake; feature: Kulunda steppe; material: water; isolation source: sample B1-Br-g2 brine of Lake Bitter-1 | place: Russia: Kulunda steppe | collected 2010-07 | reverse complement strand
CCACTGGGGCCCCCCTTCCCTTGCGCTCAATTCACCACTGGGCCCAATTCACCACTGGGGCCCCCCTTCACTTGGGTGGGCCCAATTCACTTGGGTTCACTTGGGTTCACTTGGATGGGCCTGATCCACCACTAGGCCCCCCTTCCCTTGCGCTCAATTCACCACTGGGCCCAATTCACCACTGGGGCCCCCCTTCACTTGGGTGGGCCCAATTCACTTGGGTCCACTTGGGTGGGCCTGATCCACCACTGGGCCCCCCTTCACTTGCGCTTTTCCCAAGCTGATCAAAAGGCTCGCGTTCACGGTGACACGTGCTTGCCCGTGCAGGCCCTTGCATGTTCCTCCATGTCCATCATCGTGTGCTGCCCATGCTGCTGTGTGCAGGAGCCGGCGTTGCGACCCCGCATGCATGTGGTGACGCTGCATAATGGATTCTGGTGCCTCTGGCTGCATGCGAGTCTGATCACATGCGAGCACACCTTGGTGGATGAGGCCGCACCCTGCTGCCGGTGGGCCAGGCAGTGCTGTGCCGCGCCACCTACAGAGGACACGCGCATGCTACTGCCTGAGCCTGTGGTGCACAAGGCAACCCCGCCATGGATTGCAGAGGAAGCGGCCAGACGTCCAGCGTCTTCAGAAATAGAAGGCAGCAGATGGGCGGGTTCTGGGGCGCCTGCTGCAAGGCGCAGGGATATGGAGACGAAGACGCAGCAGGCAGCTGTGGGCTTTCAGCAGCAGGCGGCAGCCTCAAAGAAGCATGCAAATACTGATGTTGTCATTGATGATTCTTCAGTAATGTGGCAGAGGGTGCTGGCTGCATGGGCCATGCAGCCTCTGATCCTTGCAAAGCACAGCAGGCAATAAGAGTACAGCAGCTGTTACCCCAGGAGCGTGTGCACGCATGTGTTTGCGCATGTATGCATGCATGCGTGCATGCGTGTGTGTTTTATATGTGTGTGTAAAAGCATGAGTTCGAGAGTGTATGAATGCAAGCACGGGTTGCAGTAGGCTTAGGGAAGAGACCATTCAGCTCAAGACAGGCGAATGCAGACCCCAAAGTGCAGATTACATCCATCAAGCCTAGACTGCCTCACTGAGACCTTCCTGCAATCACAATCCAAAAGCACCCCATGCTGGTCAGTTGCAACAGGCGCACCCTTTTCAAACCCTTTTGCGGCTCTGCCATGATGGATGACAACAGCTCAGCAGCGACTTTGTATCCACCATCCACAGTTCAATGTCCACATCCCTCTGCCGTGTGGGGAGACGGACCCCACCTAAACTGTCCCATGAGCCTGGAGGTTGCACACCATCTCGCCAACGGTGGCTCTCTTGGCTGAAGCTCTGAAGAGATTGCTGCATAAGCGCAAGCCACATGCAGCATTGCGTGTCAGACTGGCTTACAAGGATTTCTGGTGAGGTAGTGCTCAGAATAAGTAATCGCTAACCGGCCACCTTCTAAAGAAAGGGATGATAAAGCATTGGGGGCTGCTGTGACACGCCGTGAGAAAACTGTGCATGTCTGTTCAACAACAAAGAAACCTGGCAGTGGTGCAGCCTTCCCTCAGATGGCTACACTTTCCATAACCGGCAGCATGGTAGACGATCAATCTGCAGTTGAGGACTTTCCTTGTCGCAAGCGTCGCCAGCAGGAGCACACACAGAAGTATTTTCACGCTACTGACACGACGATGCTGTTGCTCTCCATTATCAGCCACAAGTCTTGAGTCATGGTTTAGCTTTCCCAACCATTTTGTGCACCTTTGTGGCACAGGCAAGCAAAGCAAACAGCATTAGGAGCATCTACAAAACAGCTATGGACTGACCTAGAACCATGCCCGCCGAGGGATATTGCACAACTGAAGGATGACGCAGCACACAACATACCCGTCTAGAAGCAGACCCCTCTGCAACGTGCTGTCCGTTTTGCTTGCACTTTATGAACAGGCTGCAGCGTCGGAGATCTGCAGCTCATGAAGAAAGGCAGAGTGTAAGGGAGAGGAGAGAGGGTGGGTAAAAGTGTCTGGCTTAAGACTGTGGTGTTACACAGGCACTGCATTTTGCAGCAAGTACGGATATTGTTAGAGCCCTCTGATGCACACAACATCCACGGTTACTTAGCGCAGCAGGTACGCCAAATGCCTCTGCACTCCTTTTCAGGCTTGCAAAGAGAGAAAGAAGGAGAACCCCGGCAAACCAGCTCAGCAGAGTGGTAATGCAAGCTTGAGTCCTCTCATGCCATTTAATGGCAGAGTTCCTCCCACATTGCATCACTTCATCAACAAGGCACCAGTACAGAACACATGCATGCTGAAATGCACATGTAACATGTTTGGCCCGCAGAGTGTGACATGTTTGCCCTGCAGAGTACATGCACATTGAGACTCACACATATGTCTATGAGGCTTGAGGTCCCCCAGTCGAACCTGCACGCACGACGGTGTTGTTGAGCCTCAGGAATCAAGGAGCACTCACAAGCAGCCATGCGCAACAAACCCATCGAACCCTGTGCACGCACGCTGGTCGCATCATTGAGCAGGGCAAAGCAGGCCTCACTGTTCTGCGGCCATTGGATGCAATGAAGATCGTGCAGTCAAACTATTTAGCTCAATAAACATTGCATAAGGGGATCACGCTGTTCATGTCAAGACAGCAAGGGTAGAGCGTGGTTGGTGGCTAATGCTGCACAAATAACTCACATCTGTCTGGTGCACGTCTGGACTCGTGAAGAAAATGTTCTGGCACCGGACATCCCCGTGGCATATGCCTTGGCTGTGCAGGTAGGCTAGCACATCAGCCAACTGCTGAAGCCTGGGTCGCATGCAGCAAACACGCACGCGATTCAGATGTGCAAGGCTCACTGTGTTGCGGTGTTTGGGGGCTGCTCACAGCTTGCAATTTGTGACGCAGACACGCAAGCGGTTTGCTAGCAACTTCACACAGCAGCAAAACGCATACTTTTCTGGAACAGGTTGCCCACCATTTAATGGCATCCCAGTAGTTGTAGCAAAGAAACATCTCGTAGGCATGCCGGGCCATGCCTTTAATGAGCTTTGCCACAGTCATGGGGCCTGCAAGAGGTTGTGGATTGCCGGGTGGTCAGGTATGGATGGGTGAGATGCTTACAAAGAGAACATGCCAGCACGGCAGCCTGATTATCACCAGTTTTCAACCACCTGACGCACCCCCCACTAAGGCCTCCGTACTGTTCCACAAGGCATCAAGTTGATGTCTGCCAGCAAGAATCCGTAGGGTGATGAATCTTGCAGATCAGGAATGTGAGAGCGTCCAAATGGATGTCCTGCTTTCCAGTTCAGAGCCAAGTGCCTATTTTGCTTACTCTTCTGTTGTGCGTGCCCTGCTGTGACAACTGCACGTCATCATTTCCAAAGCTCCCTAGACTACAGTTGATGCTAAGAGCAGTGCTGCCTAGTACTGGGAGCATCCCGGGTGCTCACAGCTTGCTCCAGCTCCCCCAACACCTTGCCCAGGCACCATCTTGCTGAGCTTGGGCAGATTTTAACACGCCGTCCATCGCTGTGAGTGTGCAGCTTTGTCACGTATGCCACAGCCTTACTGCAGCTGCCATGTTAGACGAGCTAGCAGCGATGGTGATAAGGGCCCTTGCTGCCAGCATGTACAGGAGCATGCCTCTGCCACATAAGGGACCTTGAGCCTCTGCCATAGGCAGGAAAGTCAGCAACTTTGTGACCCAGAGGAGCAGCCTGTGAAAGCTGAATTGCAATTCACCAAGACCCCGAACTCCACCAGAACTCCCGCCCTGCCTCTCACTCAACCATACAAGCCGTGTGCCTGGCTTACGCGGCCTTACACCCCTGGGCGCGCCAAACCTCCCGTGCAATAGCCTCACTTAGCCTCACCTGCGTACTCCTCAACCAGGAACAGGGAGTTGCACACATCCTCCCAGCTGCTGTGTTGGTAGGAGCCCATCCCCAGAACAGACACCAGGTGCCTGCAGGTACTTGAGCATGGCCGCATTGTGCCGCCGGCTGTCTAATGCAGCAGCAACTGGGGAGGGTCACCTCCTCCAAGGGGTGGCAGGTGCATTTGGAGCTGCGGCGCCCTTTGGTAACCCCCTGGCACACATGGTGCGCGCACACAGAGGAAAGTGCCCAGCCACAAAGATGGAGCTGTGAGTGCGGCGTGCAGGGCATTACCAAAGCATCCAAGGAGAGCTCGCTATGAAGACCTTAGGTTGCACCTCATACCAGCATGTCTGTGCTTCTTGGCGGACGAGCCTGCTTCAAGGCAAGCGCGGCAGCCCCAACAACCAGGCGCTGAAGCCTAAGCATGCGCAGCTTCATGTGCCACTTATCTGTAGTAGCATCTGATGAGGTAAGCAGCATCCACTGGCGCCCAATGGCATTGCGCACTCACGGGTGACTGAGGCCTTGCAGCGTTTGCACCTGCCCGGCCAGCTGCTTGAAGCAAGGGGGCTTGCCGCCCTCATGGAAGGCTTGGGGTCTGTAGGACTTGACTACCACCCCTCGCTTGTGCTGAGAGTCCTCAAATAGCCAAGCCTGGAAGAGAACAGTGCAGCCTTGTTTGCGTGGCAGCCTGGGACATTGGGTAGCCGCGTCGGGCAGTGTGGCAACAGCTGCGACTCCTTGCATGGGCATGGGACGTGGATCTCATGCATTGTGGGATTTTATGTCTGTCTTGATAATCTTTGGGCAGAGACTAGTGCTATATCTTGGGGCAGAGACTAGTGATGTGGGGGTGTGCTGAGTTGGCACAGAGATGTGCATCAGCCAGCACGTAGGCCACAGGTATGCCCCGCACAGCATCAGGGCTACGCCTAAATATGTATACTTAAGGGGAAGAGCAACAGCAGAGTACTTCATTCTTGAGACTGCCGTAAAAGCAAGAGAAACAGTGACACATTAGGTGGATGACATGAATAATCTTTCGAGACAAGACAGGATTCTTGTGCGCTTGTGGCCCCATGTGTGCTTGTGGCTTAGCACATGCATATACACATGCAAGCACACATGGGGACATGTACGCGCATGCGTACAGTCGTAAATTCTAAGCCCAATGTTCAAGATCTATACCACACGAAATTAATTGAGAGTGGATGGAAGAGAGAGTGTGTTTGCACACACGTGAGAGATATGTCTCTGTGACAGTTACTGTAACGCCGACGGGCTCGCTCGTCTGCCAAGACAACATCACAGCTTCTTACAGTACGCACTTACTTGCTCTGTGATTTGAGTGTCCTGCAAGTGGGAAAGGCAGTCACATGCATGTGTTGACCCAAACCATGCAGAAAAGCCCACAACAACTGGCTTTTCGCACAAGAAGGGGTCCCCCGCAGAAAAGTCCACATCGACTTTCGCAGGGAGCGTCTCCCCTCCACTGCAATGCATCGCACCGTGTCAGCAATCTCGTGCACAAAGCTGAGTGCGAAGGGACTCAGGAAGGCGCCGGCACCCAGACAGCCCCCGGAAGAAGACAAGAAGTACCGAAGGGCGAGCTGGAACAGGCTTTCTTCCGGTATCCATGACGCGCATTCAGGAACCATCAACTTAGATATACCAAGCTAACATTTGCGCGTCCGGGGGATGAAGATCGCTCAGGTGCGCACTGTCCGGTGTTTGGGTTCAGCACGTATGAAATACATGTCATAAATATTTAACTAAATTTGATTATAATTACTCGGTGCAGCCACCAGTCAAGCCAGGATTTCGTTAATGTTTACTGTCGTCAGTGTCTGATGGCTCAGAGTGCGATGCGTTGGCTAGTTGCTGCGGACACAGGATCTTAGGACTGGCCTGGCTTTCGCTCCTGCCAGGGGGAGTATGGAGGATGGATGTGCATATTGACAAACTGGCCTGTTCCCGGACGGGCCTTTGGCGTGCCTCTTGCCTCCTTAAAAATGGACCAGCAATGTGGCATCCTTTCGCCTCAGCTCATTCTTTGCTCCTGCCAGCTGGAGGGAGCTTCAGTGTTCCAATTGCACACAGTCAAAGCAGCAGGTTTGACCAAGATTCTGTGCCCACCTCTTTGCTATAGTCTGGATTGACCGATGCCGGCCGTCACGCTATAATGTGTGTTTAAAGCTGCGGCCAGGTCCTTGAGGATGAAAACAGTCATGTCATGTCATCAGGAAGTAAGTACAGCTTCCCACCTTCCTGCTTCATAAATCCCAGCTTCCTGCACCAAGTTGAATTGCTGTAAAATTGCAGCGGGACACAGAAGCCATGCAGGATCGTTGGAACGGGTTGATATCTAGCGTGCAGACCGGCTTGGATGGGTGCAGCAAGGAGCAGAAGTGGGCGTTGGGCGCAGTGGGCGCGGTGACGGGGTGCGCGCTGGTCGCGCGTCTCTTTTCAGGTAGCGGCAAGAAGGGCGCGAAACCCTCTAGCTGGCAGCTAACAGGCGGCAGTATCTCACGCGACTCAGTGGCCAAGGAGTTCAAGCAGTACTCGGCTTCCTACGGCGCGGACGGCACGGGCGTGGGCATCACGGACCGCGAGCGGACCGTGCAGCTGGTTGATGTGTTCTACAGCCTTGTCACTGACATTTATGAGTGGTGGGTCGTGGAGAAAATGGTCAGGGGGTGCTCAACAGACTGTCACAATCCCCCTTGCGCTCACGTCAGCGCCAATGCCTGCATGCTTCCAGGGCCCAAGATATGTGTCAACTTGTCACCACTGCTACTGCTGGTATGGTCGCAGGGGCTGGGGCCAGAGCTTCCACTTCTCGCCCAAGCTGCCCATGAAATCCTGGGAGGCCTCGGAGTCTGCTCACGAGGCGCGCATCGCCACTGCGCTGTGCGCCAAGCCCGGGGACAAGATCCTGGACTGCGGCTGTGGCGTGGGTGGGCCCATGCGCACAATCAGCGCCGTGTCTGGCGCGCACGTCGTGGGCATCACCATCAACGACTACCAGGTGCAGCGCGCCCAACGCCACAACGCAAAGGTACGGGGCCTTGATTGTTTAGAATCAGGGTCTGGAGAGAATAGAGCTTCTATTTTCATTCTCGTGTCCAGCCGCACCGGGGTAGCCCCCACTCAGGTGCCAGCGTCATTAGGTTCTGCCAGATGGGTACGGGTTTGGGGTCAGTCTACACAGTCACAGGAATTAGCTATGGTTTCCAGCAAGCAGCCAAGCCTGGAACCATGAAGGCTGCCATAAGATGATGGAATGGCAGGTGAACCAGCTGTCAAAAGAGTGTGCGAATGAGCATGTACCAAACCTAAGCCAGAGTCTACCTGCCCACACCTCTTCATTGGCTGCCAGTGAGTTGTGTATCACGAAAGAGTATGCGGCCAAAGCCCCATCCATGTGCAAATGCCCGAGGCAGAGGCGAACGAACGGCCAAGACACAGATCACAAAGATAAGCCTCGCAGCCTCGCAAGATGTCCTAACTGTGGGGGCAGCAGACCTTATGGTCCCAGCTGCCTGGTGGTCCCAGGTGCCGCTGTTCTCACGGGCGTTAAAATCACGAAACTGGAGCCGCTGGACAGGTGGCTTCTTAGCTGCAGGACTGGCCGCGACTTGGGTGGCATCCTAGCAAACAATTGAAGGCTGGTCCTAGCAAAAGGAAAGAGCAGCAGGCTTTGGCTGAATTGACGAAGGCTGGCAGCCAAGGCAGAGCATGTGCTGCTCTTTAAGGACTTTGCCTATGGCAAGACAGGGTGCATAAGGAAGCTTGTAGGTTTTCCCCATGCTTACATAGAGATGTACTGGTTGCATGCAATTTGGAGGTTGTGGACAAGGAACGCAAGGACTGGCAAAGTTTCTGAGATGGGTCCTCAACGAGATGATGTGTCGTTACTGGTGCAACATACAATTTTATCCCGTGTTAGACTGGCAGCCAAACCTCCCAGTCTGTGGCATTGTCGTGTTCTAGGCCCCCCTGCTGCTTGCATCCAGTACCAAACTGACATGGCACAGGCAAGATTGGCTAGTGCTCACCACCTCAGAGGCTGCCAGTGAGTTGGGCAACCTCTACAAGAGGGTTCAAACGCCCCATCCGTGATGCTGTGAACAAGGCAGAGGAAGACCGCCTGGCCAATGGTTTCTTTAAGTCCGCCAGATCCGATCCATGTGTGTGTTTTGGTTTTGTTGAGGAAGTGCTGCGCATGTGAAGTCCGCCAGATGGGATCCATGTGTGCTTTCCGGTTTTGTTGAGGAAGTGCTGCACATGTGTGCACCAGTTTTGCAAGCAGCCCTTGATGAAATCAGAGGGAGGCAAAACAAGCTCCACCTTGATGCGGGCTGCCGCACACCTTGTCAAGTGTGCCTGCTTGACCCTTCGTACACTCTGGCCTGCCCTACCTGTGCTCTGCAGCAGTGTGCCTGCTTGACCCTTCGTACACTCTGGCCTGCCCTACCTGTGCTCTGCAGCAGTGTGCCTGCTTGACCCTTCGTACACTCTGGCCTGCCCTACCTGTGCTCTGCAGCAAGGTCTCGCCCCCCTGACATCGGTGGTCAGGGGCGACTTCACAAAGATGCCTTTTGAGGCCAACAGCTTTGATGGCGCGTACGCCATTGAAGCCACCTGCCATGCGCCCAAGGTGTGTGTGTTCGCTGCCTGCCTGCTGTAAGAGATGGATGTGTGTGGATGTGCATAAAGTGCGTGTTGGCTGCTGCCTGTGACAGCCCTGTGCTCACACGGACAAGTGCAGACTTGCAAGCGCTGGCCGAGGGTGTTCCTTACAACTTCAGCGTGGCTTGGGTGACTAGCAGCTGAGGCATACTCATGCTGCATGAGTCATGCACCTGTCGGCCTCCGTGCAGCTGGAGATTGTATACGGCGAGATCTTCCGCGTGCTCAAGCCTGGAGCAACTTTTGTGAGCTACGAATGGGTGTCCACGCCAAAGTACGACCCCAAGAACCCTGAGCACGTGCGCATCATGGATGAAATCAACTTTGGCAACGGCCTGCCGGTGAGTGCTGGTGGGCACACCAGGAAAGCCGCCAGATCTGGGACCATGCATGCCTGCATATAGCTCTGGCCCCTCCCTTTTCCACAGTGCAGTCCGATGGGAGGTTCGGCCACCCATCATTGAGCCGGGAGGGTGCCCTGGCTTCATGCTGCACTGCCATCAGCCGAGCATCCCCTTCAAGCTGAATTCCCTTGTCTCATTCCTCTTGTCCTCAACACGGGCCTGTAGGAGATGCGCACCTGGAAGGAGGCCGAGGATGCAGGCAAGAAGGTTGGCTTCGAGCTGGTCCAGAGTATTGACTTAGCCACCGCCTCAATCGTGTGCGGGCCCTGGTGAGTCCTATGTGCAAGCCTGGGGAGCGCGTGACGTGCAACTTCCTCCCTGTTGGCCTCTCTTCCTGCTGCAAACATGCAAACACTTCCCTTCCTAAGCGCCTTGTGAGTTGCCAAGTGTGGCCCCTCGGCTTGAGACATCTGTGGTATGTGTGTGTGTGTGTGCGCGCGCGCACGCGCCCTGCTGTGCCTGGCTCTGCGGTCCTGAGCCGTGACCTGTGTGTGTATGTTCATGTGCGCGCCCTGCTGTGCCTGGCACTGCGGTCCTGAGCCATGACCTCTGTGTGTGTGTGTATGTGTGTGCGCACTTGAGCAAGCACACTGAAATTGAGACGTTGGGAAAGCGATATGCACCCCCCACCCCTTCTTCCTACCCTCCTCTACCACTAGCTCAGCGCTCTCAGGGGACACACATTCCCACACATGTGCGTGTGTGCTGCTGCAGGTGGCACCGCCTCAGCAAGCTGACCTGGATGCATCAAGTCAACCACTGCATAGTGAGCTTCTTTGACTTCCTGCGGCTCACCCCCAAGGGCATGAAGGTGCGTTGTGCATGCTGGAGTAACACTGCATGCCTGTTCAAGACTACTTCTCAGTGTTACTGGCTTGGATTCTTTGTGTTGAGGCGTGCGCCATCTGCACTTGAGCTGACTTTCAGGCTTGGCGCTCAAATCTTTCGCCAGCTGTGTATTTGCAGTCCGCTTTCCGCAGTGTACAAAACCTTCCGGCTTGGTACGTGAGTGCAAGTGTGGAAGTGCCTGCCCTCCACTGCCTTATTTGTGCAGGAGGTGCACCAGATGCTGGTGCGCGTAGCGCGCAGCCTCATTGCTGGTGGCGAGTCTGACACATTCACCCCCATGCAGGCAAGTCTTGAAGCACTGGTGCACTTAATGCTGCATAGCTCTCGAGTAAGGATGGGTAAATAGGATGTCTCAAAAGTCTGAAGAGGCTCGTCACGCCTCTGCAGAGCCTTGGCCTACGTAGAGAGGGCCTCAGTGGTGCATTCTCATAAGAAAATTTCTTTTCACAGATGCGTTCACTGGCCCCGAGGCTTTCCATGTTAGATTGATGATATTAAAAACAAACTTTTTAGTTGGACCAGCCCTCCTGGAGGCCAGAATGAGTCAGCAGAAACCCGAGCAGCTGGTCAGCACCCCACCCGCCCATCCCCCAAGCATTCCACTGTACAATGGAATACAGGCATCTTAGTCCATCCTATCATGTGCATTTCGAAGACTTGAATGCTTCCCATCATGTGCATTCCGAAGACTTGAATGATTGTAATGCCGTAATTCCGTAATTCTTGAGTGCCAATCTTAGTCCATCCTTTCATGTGCATTTCGAAGACTTGAATGCTTCCCATCATGTGCATTTCGAAGACTTGAATGCTTGTAATCTTGATTTATTGTAATTTTTAGAAGGCATGCAGTTCCATCCTTTAAGAAATGTTAGACCCTGTGTTCTGTTGACTTTGCATCCGCCAAGAAACAAAACAGTTGGCATACATTATTGACATTATTGCTTGCTGTTGATGCGAAAGCTCATTTTGGTCCATGGTGTGGAGAGCGTGCAGCCTCATGTGGACTCATGATGCTAGCCCAAATCCGCTGTGCAGCTGTACATTAACTGTGGGGTAGGAAGTCATGTGTTCTAAACACAAGCTCTGCTTTCAATCTGAAATTGTTTGTACTGACATATTTCCAACCAATGTGTTAAATGCTCCTTTTCTAGTATGCATGCACTCAACCAGTGGCACGATAAAAGCAGGATCTGACTTTCATAACTTGAGCCCACAATCCAAGCACCTTCTTTTGTGCAACCTATTCCCACAACTGCAGATGTTGGTTTTCCGCAAGCCCGCCAAGTAGGTCACAGGAGCATTGGAGAGCCACAATGGACTGTCCTCAAAGCTGAGGCAGCTTCAGGCTCCCTTCTATTGCGCAACGGGGAATATTAGAGAGCTTTGGAAAAGGGGAAGAAGGGGGACTGGCTTAAGAGCACGCGAGCATTCAGATGTTACAGTGTTGTCTGTGCAGAGGAAATTGGGATGCTCAAGGCTTGCAAGCGAGCAGGGAATGCACATGTGTCTCAGCAATGACAAAAACTGTTCTTCAAACCATTTTAGTATTAAGTGACAGTGTCATGGGACTCTCATGCTTTCTATTATTCTTTCCAACATGTAATGAGGATGCAGTATAATTAAACCTTGATGACTCATTATGATTTGGGTGCGTACTCTATCTCTGGTTTGGGCCGCAGTTATGTACTCTGCGTCAACCTTCCCATCACTTCATAAGGTTTTTAAGGTCAAGGCTGTATCTGCCGAACGAGGGCAGCTTAGCCAGTCCAAAGCCTCCATCGGGGTTCGAACCCTGAACCAACAGGTTGCGAGGGTGGACAGTCCCATCACTTCATATACTATAGGTATAGTATACGTCATGGTTTGTAAGTTCAAGTTTAAAGGGTTAATCGCCAGCCAGGTCGTTAGGCTGATTGGTTTGTTGCTGGTCTTCGCCAGCCAAAAAATGGTCCATGTAATGTCCGAAATGAAATGGCAGAGTCTATTGTGCCATTGAGAAAGAAAATCAAGGACAGTCTGACTAGGCAAGGCATGTGGAATATAAGGGGCCTCCATCGAAAAGGATTGGCAGAAAGGGAAGATAAGGAAAGAGTACTTTCTTCTGAGAGAGCACACACACAAGTCTTGACAGTGGAAAAGAACATGCACCTCATTTTGAACAGCAGCACAGGAACACTTGTCACAGTGGCCATTTCCACCGCGCCAGATAGAGGATTCTACCGAGAGAGTATGAGCTCGCAAGCGAAACCTGCTCACATTCCTCATAACATACTTAGGGAGATCAAGGTGCAGACAGCGAGGAGGCATCAGGGGGGCACCGCCATTCCGCACCCGTGTGCGTGAATCAGCTTGAAGATCGAAGGCCGCGGTCACACACATTTTTTCACTTTTTTTTCACTCGACCCCAAAAAAAATCGCGGTCACACACGAAAAATTTTCCAACCCCAAAAAACTTTTTAATTCAAACCCCCAAAGTGCACTTTTTACTTTTTTCCACTTTGGGCGAAAATGGGGGGTGGTCTCAGGAGGCCCCCAGCGAGGGTCCCAATCGTGCAAGACCCCTAGAAACCCCTTGTTTGGGGTTTCTATGTTGGAAAGAACATGTACCTTGGGAGAATGTCTGAGGAGACAAGGTTTCCATACATGGTTTACGCACGTTATTTATGCAGCTGCAGCACTAGCTGGTGATGATTCTCCAGGCCGATAATGCGCCTAGATGATGACTCATGTTTGTGTTTGCCAGGCATACACTTGTGGGGTGCCAAATGTGGTGAAAAATGTCAAGCAAATAGACAATGAGATGGATAGTCATTGCTGACATTTCCTGGGCCTTAAGACTGTCAATTTGAGGAGCACTTGTGCGCAAAAAAGGCTTTCTTTGCATGCGTGATCACGCACATGAGGACATATTTACAAATGAAGGCAAATGATGCACCATGGCCACATGCAAAGGGGGAAAAATATGTTTTTTTTAGTGTGCGCCAACCACGCTCTATAAACTTTTCATCATCCTTTCCTGACACTGTCCCCTAATAGCTCAGGGTCGATCAACTTTCATGCAAGACCTTGCAAGCCATAAACCGAATGCTTAAACGAGGGCATCTGCAGCATTGCAGGCTCCTTATGAATAGTGCAGTCTGTGTCCTGTTGCTGCCTAATTGCGGCATGAGGACCTGT
>LFCJ01002619.1_pt1 | contig 13018 bp, 12 predicted proteins | sample 643141 | NCBI WGS metagenome assembly LFCJ01 (sample SAMN03766243, study PRJNA286221) | soda lake metagenome | biome: soda lake; feature: Kulunda steppe; material: water; isolation source: sample B1-Br-g2 brine of Lake Bitter-1 | place: Russia: Kulunda steppe | collected 2010-07 | reverse complement strand
TCGCGCTCCATAAACCGTGTGACGAGTTCCGGAATCGTCGGCTCGGGGTCTTTCGGGTCACGCCAGTAGGAAAGCATCCAGCCCAGATCGGCCCGCGGGTCGCCGAGCGTCGCCATCTCCCAGTCGAAGACGGCGACGAGTTCGGGCGGCGTTCCGGGACCGAACATGACGTTGTCGAGCTTGTAGTCGCCGTGGACGAGCGTGTGTGGGTGTTCGTCGGGTGCGTTCTCCTGGAGCCACGAGCCGACCTCGTAGAGGTCGGGCACCTCGCGCTCGTCGGCGGTCACCTCGAAGGCCCACATGAGCTGTTGGCCCCAGCGTTCGACCTGTCGCTCGGTGTACCCCGGCGGATAGCCGAACTCGCCGAGGCCGAGCTCCTCGTAGTCGAGTCGGTGGATCTTCGCCAGCGTGTCGACGAGTTCCTCGCCCATCCGCTGGCGGTGCTCGGGCGCGGCGAACCGATCGGGTTCGTCCTCGCGCAGTACGTCGCCCTCGAGGCGGTCCATCAGATAGAAATCACTCCCGATGACGTCGTGATCCTCGCAGGCGAGGACGAGGGTCGGAACGGGAACGTCGGTGTCCGCGACCGCGTTCATGACGTCGTACTCCCGGATGACGTCGTGGGCCGTCTCGGCCGTCTCACCCGGCGGCGGGCGACGCAACACGAGGTCGCGGTCGCCCCACGTCACGAACAGGGTCTCGTTCGAGTGGCCTTCCTGGTGTCGCTCGACGTCGTAGTCGTCCGCCTCGCCGAGGTGGTCCTCGAGGAACGTGGCGAGTGCGTCCTCGTCGACGAGGCGGTCGTAGTATGTGTCGCTCATAGCTGGCTGTCCGCTCTTCCGCCTGCTCGACTCGCGTCGGCCCCGCATCGGTGGGTCGCTGTCGACGTGACGGTGTACGGTTCTACCACTGCTCCGCTTACCGAAAATAGTTTTGACCCATCGTCTTTTTACAACGTTCGAACAGGTGATGCCAGCAACGATTCCGTTCGACGCCGACTGAACGGGCCCGATGCCGTCCAGGTCGGCGCCTCCGTCCCGTCTCCGGTGTGTCTCGTGGGACCACTCCTCCACAATACTTTTGGCCACTACTGACTGACTGGTTAGTTAGATATCGACCCGATGACCGACCGACGACCGTCGAACCCGAATACGAACACCAGGACGGACCAGCCCCGCCGGCCGTCCGTCCCCCGCGGATCGACCGCCGCCGCCCGTCACGGTGAGTGATCGCGTGCGCTCGAGGTGGAATCCGATCCGGCGGATACGAGCCGCCATCGGCGGCGTCGAACGTCAGCGAGCGGTGGTAGTCGGTGCGGTCATCGTGAGTACGTTCTTCGTCGGCTTCGGTGGCGGTGTGATCTTCCCGATCCTGCCGAATCTCGGCGTCGTCCTCGGCATCTCGCCGTTTATGGTCGGGCTGATCCTCAGTGCGAACCGGTTCTCTCGCCTGCTGGCGAACGCGCCGGCCGGCGTGCTCGTCGACCGCGTCGGCACGCGCACGCCGTTCGTCGCTGGCATGGTCGTCCAGGGGATCGCCACGTTCGGCTACGTCGTCGCCGTCGTCTCCGCCCAGCCCGCGTTGTGGTTCCTCCCGGACGTCCCGGAAGCCTGGTTCCTGGGGTCGCGAATCATCTGGGGGGTCGGCAGTGCAGCCGTCTTCGCGACCGCGTACACGATCGCCGCGGACGTCAGCGACGAGACCTCGAGGGGGGCGAACATGGGACTCATCCGTGGCGGCGTCCTGTTCGGGTTTCCGAGCGGCGTCGTCGTCGGCGGCGTCATCAGCGAACTCTGGGGGACGGTCCCGGCGTTCGTCGTGGCCACGCTGTTCGCGGCCGTCGCCTGTGTGGTCGCCTTCGTGACGATTCCCGAGACCCACGTCGACGGCGACGGTCACCGGTCGGTGTCGATCCTCGACGTCGACCGGAGCGTACCCGCCGTGACCGTCGGACTCGTGAACTTCGCCGTCCTGTTCGCCTACATCGGCGCGCTGTTCGCGACGCTCGTCCTCTTTCTCGATCGCAACGACCTCGGCGTCTTTGGCTTCGATGCCCAGGCGTCGTCGGGAATCTTCATGGCCGTAACGGTCGTCGCGGCGGGGATCTTCATGTTCCTCGGGGGGTACGTCAGCGACCGAACCGGATCACGGGTACCGACGCTGCTGTGGTTTCTGGGGACGACGTTCGTCGGCTTCCTCGCGCTCGCGCTCGCGGACTCGGTCGCGACGCTCGTGGTCGCGTGCGTCCTGATCGGTGCCGGACAGGGCGGGACGAGCGGCCCGTTGATGGCTCTGCTCGCGGACCTCACGCCCGACGAGCGGATGGGGCGTGCGGTCGGCACGAACAACGTCCTCGGCGACGTCGGCGGCGGACTCGGGCCGATCGTCTCGCTGCCCCTCGTCGAACTCGTCGGCTTCTGGCCGATCTACGTCGCCTGTGCGGTCCTCCCCGTCCTCGCTGGCGGGGTCCTCCTCGCCGGGATCCACCACGAGACCGGCCGCTTCACTCCGAGCGTCGGCTCACCTGAGGAGCCAGGCGAGACGCCGGAGCGATCGTCGGGACACGCCGACTGATCGACGCTGTCTGGCGGGTGTGTCGCCGGGCCGCTCGAGCGCCGTTTTCGCTCGAGGACGCCTCATACACTCTCTCGTGATTCGGTACCGGTGATCGCTGCCCCCGCCCGGGCGATCTCAAAAAACGGTACGACGATTCGTATCAGGAGTCGCATCGGTCTGTGAGGCCGATCGAGCCGTCGCCGTCGATCGTGACCTGCAACCCGGCGTACTCGAAGCTGACGACCGCGTTTGCGTGGGGCCGATCCCGAAACAGCTCGTTCAGCGCCGTCGGCTCGATGACGTCGTACAGGGGCGGACAGTCGACGGGGTCGATCTCCAGCAGCTCCGCGACCGCTGCGATCAGTCGGATGGTCGGCTCGGTCTCGTCGGCGGTCAGTAACGTCCGGTGGTCTCGGTTCGTACCCATGCCTGTGTCTACTGTGTCGAACAGTGTCGGTCGGTATAGCGAGCGCTCCCAACTAGTTCGTATGTTCAGACGGTGCTACGTCAGGGCGACTGGCCGGTCACCGCCGGACCGACGTCGGCGCGGTTGCGAACCCGGCCTACGGCCAGTCCGTCCCCTCCTCAGCCTCCTTCTGTCGGGAGTTGGAACGTCGGGTCGAGGTCACTCGCCGTTCGCGTCCGGGTGACAGAGCCAGTCGCGGACGATCGCCTCGAGGCTCTCGTTCGTCAGCTCGGCGACGTCGTCACGCCCGAGCGTGACCTGGTAGATTCGTGCCCCGTTGATCGCGGTCAACAGCAGCGTCGCGACCGCTTCGGGGTCGACGTCGCGGAAGACGCCCTGCTCGCTACCCTCTTCGACGATCGCGATCACCATCGCCTCGACGGTCTCGTAGTTGTGCGAGAGCTGTCGGCGAAACTCCGCGTTGTGGGGTGCCTCGGAGCGTATCTCGAGCATCGCCGTCGTGAGCTCCCAGTGGTCGAACTCCCCGCGTTCCGGCGGCCCGAACAGGAGCGTCTCGACCAGCGCCTCGAGTCGCGTGACGGGGTCGTCGCTCTCGTCGACGGCGATGTTGCGTTCGAACGCGTCGAGTAAGTACTCGAGAAACGCCACGAGCAGGTCCTGTTTGGTGTCGTAGTGATAGTGAATGACGCCTTTCGTCTTGTCGAACTCGTCGGCGATCGATTGCATCGTCAGGTTGGCGTACCCGTGGGTACACAGCGCCCGATAGGTCGCATGCATGATCGCTTCCTGAGTGTCGACGGGGTCGCCGTCGCCGTTTGCCCCCATGCTACTACGTGCGTCGTAAATTATCGCAAAAAGCGTTTGGAAAGGCGTCGCGTTCTCCGGCTCGACGCCTTCTGGGTCTCTCCACCGTTCGACCGTATCAGTCGCCGGGTTCGACGTTGTCGACGATCTCGAGGACGTCTCGAGGTGATTCGATGCGATAGGAGACGGCAGGACCGTCCTCGGCCCCGAAGGCGACCCCCCGTATTCCGACCGCGTCGGCGCCACGGACGTCGTGGTCGTACCGGTCGCCGATCAGCAGCGACCGGCCGGGTGCGGCGTCGGCCTTCTCGAGTGCCGTCTCGAAGATAGCCGGGTCGGGTTTGGTTCGGCCGACCTCCTCGGACGTCGTTATCGAGTCGAACCGGTCGCGGACCCCGAAGCGCTCGAGTATCCGTTTCCCCACGTCGTCGTCGACGTCGCTGACGACGCCGAGGTGGACGTCCCGGTCGGCGAGCGTTTCGATCGTCTCGACGGCGCCCGGGACCGGCCGGATCGACGACGCGACGTGCTCGTCGAACCGCGGCTTCCAGGCCTCGGTCGGCAGCCGTTCGCCGACGAGCGCTTCGACGCCTACGGCGTACGCCTCCCGCGCGGCCCGAAACTCGGTCCCCTCGCGCTCGCGGAAGTGATCGCCGACGGCCGTCCGCCAGGTCTCGACGGCCTCCTCGACGCCCACCTCGAGCGCTCGGCGGTCGACGAGCTCGGCGACGAACGCCGCGTGGGCCGACTGGACGGACTCGAGCTCGAGGATGACGCCGCCGATGTCCCAGAAGACGGCGTCCCACGCCGTCGCTCGCTCGTTCCCCTCCCCGTCTATCGTCTCGTCGGGTCTTCCTGACGTGGTCATAGCTGTACTGTCGGTGGCTGCCGTCGTCGGTCGCCGCGTCGCCTCCTCTTTCTCGGCTGTCTCACTTAACGATAGGGTAGCCTTCCGTGACCCCGTCCCTCGCTCTCGAGCGGTGTTCTGTCCACCAGTCACACGGGAAATATTGGGTCGCCGTGTGTCGATAGATACCGGACGACACTGTGGTGCTTCATGGTCGACGTAGCCAGCAGTCTACGGCCGGATTCGATCGGTGGGACGATCGGCAGACGGTTCCGCTGGTCCTCCGAGGTGGTCGCACAGTATGTCAGATTACATCAATGTCGCGACGTCACAGGTCCTGCCTCTGTGCTGGGTGTTGACGGGGTTGAGGTTCGGGAACCACGTCTGGGGGCCACGATTGGTTTCGATTCGGCAGACAGTCGCCCGGTCGTCTAATCACAATGTTTAATATGTGGGGTTTCGCTAGTGGTGGTACACCATGCCATACAAGCGCAGCGGATTATCGCGCCGAGGCTACCTCAAAGGTGCAGCCGCGGTGGGTGCGGCAACGACTCTGGCAGGCTGTGCGCTTCTGGACGACGACATCGGGGACGAAGGCGATGTCGACGGCATTCCGGACGAACCGTTTCGGATCGCACATCTGACGTTCGAATCGGGGCCGCCAGCGTTCTACGGAGAGGAGGCTGCTAATGCGGTCGACATGCTCGTCGACCAGATCAACGACGACGGTGGGCTGATCGGCGAACGTGAGATCGAGATCGTCGATCGAATCGACGAGGACGCGGGCCCTGATTCGCTGATCAGTGACGTGCAGTCGATGGCCCAGGAGGGGGACGTCGACATGATGATGGGGATCATCTCCAGTGCACACGCGCTTGCAGTCGCCCCGGAGGCGAACGATCAACAGCTCCCGTTCCTCGTGACGATCCCGGGGACGTACCAGCTGTACGAGGAGAATCCCGACATGGACTACGTCGTCCGGACGTGCGGGACGAACGCCGCCGGTGCGATCGGCGGCGTCCGGATGGTCGAACAGATGGACGACGTGGAGACGGTCATGACACACGACCACGACTACGCCTGGGGACACGATCACCAGGAGATGTTCACCAGTGCCCTAGAGCAGGTCCGTCCCGATATCGAGGTGATCGATTCGCGATACACCGACCTCGGTGAGACCGATTACAGCGCACACGTCTCCGCGATCGCCGACGCGGAGCCCGATCTCCTCTTCTCGAGTCTCTGGGGTGGTGACACGGCGACGTTCGTCTCACAGGGTGTCGACGGCGGGATGTTCGACGCGGTCGGGGAGGCGCTGCTCGTGGGGGACACCGGTGCGCCGTTGCTTCGCAATCTCGGGCCGGACATGCCCGAAAACGTCTGGCTCGGGGGCCGCGGTGGTTACCAGCCCAACTACCGCTACGACGAGGACGACGGCCACCAGGCGTTCGTCGACGATTACTACGACCAGTACGATCAGCTGCCCGGCTGGGGTGCCTACCACGAGTGGGTCGCGCTGCAGGCGCTCGAGCAGGGAATCGAGCGCGCCGTCTCGATCATCGGCGATTGGCCGAACGACGAACAGCTCATGGCGTCGATGCACGATCTGTCGTTCGAGACGCCACACGGCCAACACACGATGCGTGGCCCCCAGGCTGCTGCACCTGCAGTCTTCGGCCGACCGACGGACGACCACGACTTCCCCGTCGACCACCAGCTCCCGACGGACTTCGAATTCATCGCCGCGGCGGACGTGAACCCGCCCGAGGACGTCCCGACGATGGACTGGGTCGACGAAATCGAACCGCTCTGATGGAGGCGTAGTATATGCCTATTGGAACGTTCCTCGGAATCGCGTTCGACGGTCTCTACTTCGCAGCCCTGCTGTTTTTCGCGTCGATAGGGCTGACGCTCGTCTTCGGAATTCTCAATCTGTTGAACATGGCTCACGCCGCGTTCTACGGGTTCGGTGCCTACCTCGCCGTCTGGACGCTCAACAACATCGGTGACGTCACGACGTCGACGGTCGTGCTCCTCGCGATACTCGTGCTGGCGATCCCGATCGTCGTCTTCGTCCTCTCCGCAGCCCTGGACAAGTCGGTGTTCGCACCGCTGTACGACATCGAACCGGTCTACCAGCTGCTGGCGACGTTCGGCGTCATCCTCATGCTCGACGACATCATCAAATTCATCTGGGGGGCATCACCGATCAGCGTCGACGCTGCGACGGACCCGTCGCGTCAACTCGGATCGATCGAGCTCCTCGGCAGTTCGGTGTCCGCCTACCGGTCGTTCGTCATCCTGATCGCCGTCCTCTGTGCCGTGGGTCTGTACCTCATGTTCGTGAAGACGAAGCTGGGGAAGATCTCGCAGGCGATGTCGGAGGACTACGAGATGGTCCAGATGCTCGGGATCAACGTCAACCGGGTTCGCGTGCTGATCTTCAGCATCTCCGTCGCGCTCGCAGCGCTCGGCGGCGCGCTGTTCGTTCCGTTCGCCGTCGCCGCGCCCTCGGTGACGCTCGACTACGTTTTGCTCTCGTTCGCCGTCATCGTCATCGGCGGCCTGGGGAGCCTCAAGGGCGTCGTCGTCGCCGCGCTTCTGATCGGGATGGTCCGCAGCCTCGGTATCGCCTTCTTCCCGGCGATCGAACTGGCGATCGTCTTCGCGCTGATGGCGGTCGTCATCATCTTCAGACCCGAAGGGTTCTTCGGTCACAGAGGGGTGGTCGAATGAGCACCCGGTTCCCGACGTTCCAGAACGTCGAGATCAGAGAGTCGCTCCTGAACTGGCGGCTGCTCGCAGCTGTCGGCCTGTTCGTCGTACTCGCACTGTACCCTGCCGTCACGGGCAACGCGTACCACACGCGATTGCTCGCGTGGATGATGTGCTTTGCCATCGCAGCGCTCGGTTTCAACATCGTGCTCGGCTACACTGGGCTGCTGTCGTTCGGTCACGCCGCGTTCTTCGGGACCGGCATGTACACCGTCGTGATCGTGATGAACGCCACCGGGATCACCGATCTCCTGGTACTGGTGGTGCTCGCGATGATCGCCGCTGGCGTCGTCGGCGCGATCATCGGTGCGCTCTCCGTCAAGACACACGAGATCTACTTCGCACTGTTGACGCTGGCGCTGGCCCAGCTCCTGTACGTCCTCGCCGTTCGAGACGTCGGTGGTCTCACGCGCGGGACGGACGGGATCGGGGTCTCCCGCCCGGATTTCTTCGGGGTTCCCGTCAGCGAACTCTCGGCAACGGTGTACCTGGTTGGATTCTACTACTACGTGATCCTGACGTTCCTGGCCGCGACGATCGTCGCGCTGTGGTTCGTCCTCCGGTCGCCGTTCGGTCTCACGCTGAAGATGATCCGCGAGAACGAGACTCGAGCGGAGATGACCGGCGTTCCGGTCCTCCGCTACCGGCTGTACTCGATGATTCTGTCGGCGACGGTCGTCGGGCTCGGCGGTGCGCTGTACGCGATCGTGGTTGGCCACATCACGCCCGAGTACCTCGACTGGACGATGTCCGGCGAGATCGTCTTCATGGCGCTGCTGGGCGGGATCGGAACGTTCCTCGGCCCAGTCATCGGCGCCGGCGGGTTCATCCTGCTGCAGGAACTGGCACTCGCCTACACCGAGTACTGGCACTTCACGATGGGGCTCGTCCTGTTCGTGATCGTTCTCACGTTGCGCGAGAAAGGTGTCTGGGGCGGTGTGAAGACCCTCGCAACCAGAGTCGCCGATCGGAGGGACGACCAATGAGCACGCAACCAGTTCTCGAGACGCAGAACGTTCGCAAGGAGTTCGGGAGTCTCGTCGCCGTCGACGGCGTGAGCATCGAGTTCCACACCGACGAGGTCGTCGGCATCATCGGCCCGAACGGGGCCGGGAAGACGACGTTCATCAACCTCATCTCGGGGGCGTTACCGTTGACCGACGGAAGCATCGTCTTCAACGGGGAGGACATCTCGACGCTTCGCAAGTACAAACGGGTCCGGAAGGGACTCGTTCGATCGTTCCAGATCCCGCAGATCTACGACGAGATGACGGTGTTCGAAAACGTTCAGTCGAGCGTTCTCTCCCGGAAACAGGAGAACAACCGGCTGTTCACGCCGGTCCATCGCGACACCGAATCCGTCGAGGAGACCGACCGGCTCCTTACGATGTTCAACCTCGGCGACCACGCGGACGAACACACCGAACACCTCCCACACGGCGTTCGGAAGGTACTCGACGTCGCGATGTCGTTCGCGCTCAGGCCCGAGATCATGTTGCTCGACGAGCCGACCAGCGGTGTCGGCTCTCGAGAGAAAAACGCGGTGATGCAAACGATCACCGAGGCGGCGGTCGAACAGGACATCGGACTCGTCTTCATCGAACACGACATGGAGCTCGTTCGTTCCTACTCCGATCGGATTGTCGCGCTCCACGAGGGGCGAGTCCTCGCCGACGACGACCCGGCAAACGTCATGGAGTCAGAGGAAGTCAACCAGTTCATCCTGGAGGGGGGTGTCTGAGCATGAGCCAGGAACGAATGCTCGAACTCGAGGACGTCTCGGTGACGATCGACCGGGCGACGGTCCTCGACGGCGTCTCCCTCCAGGTGGCACCGGGCGAGACGGTCGCGCTCATCGGTCGCAACGGTGCCGGCAAGACGACGACGTTTCGGACGGTGATGGGACAGACGGCGATCCAGAACGGGACGGTTCGCATGAACGGCACCGACCTCACGTCCCTTCCCTCGCGAGCCCGGATCCAGCACGGCATCGGGTTCGCACCCGAGGACCGGCGCCTGTTCACCACCCTGACCGTCGAGGACAACGTTCGGATGCCCAGGTGGGGGAAGGGTAACACCAGCGACGATGACTTCGAAGACAGCCTCGAGCGGATCCTCTCCATCTTTCCGGAGATGGAGGAGTTCCTCGACCGGCCCGCAGGCCAGTTGAGCGGTGGTCAACAGAAGATGGTGACGGTGGGTCGGGCACTCGCCTCGGACCCGGATATCGTCTTGGTCGATGAACCGTTCGAGGGGCTTGCCCCCTCCGTCAGGGAACGCTTTCGCGACGGCGTCGAACGCATCAAAGAACTCGGGATCTCGATCGTCGTCGCGGAGTCGAACGTCCGCCACGCTGGCGAGATTGCCGACCGTGGTTACGTGATCGAACGGGGCGAAATCGTCACCAGCATCGACGCCGACGAACCGATCGCCGAGAACGACGAGATCAAGCGGATCTTCGAAGGCGCCTGACGCGCCGACGACTCGTCCCCGAACTCGACCGTTCGACTCAGCCAGTCCGACCGCGTGCGTACTCGACGGGCACCCCTCACGCCAGCGCCTGCTATTCGTCGTCGCCTTTCCAGATGATCCCGTCGGTTTCGCCCGTCATGACCACCGTTCCCGCCTCGTTCGTACAGCGGATCGAACAGCTGATCTCGTACCGGTCTGCCCGCTCCGTGACCGCCTCGTTCGTCCACTCGCAGGTGATCGTCTCGCCCGTATACACGGGCGTTTTGAACCGGTACTCCATCCGGCTGGCGAGCACCTCGAGCCCGCCGCCGATCTTTGTCGGCAGCGTCGCCGTGAGCAGTCCCTGCACGACGAGTTCGCCGTCGGCGTTCGGTTCGGTGTGAATCGGCTGTTGATCGCCCGACACCTCGCCGAACTGGCGGACGTCCTCCGTCGTGAACGTCCGTTCGGTCGTGTACGTGGCGCCGACCTCGGGCGGTGTCGTCGTCATGCCGATCGTTCACCCCGTTGGCCGGTCGATCCGACGTGGGACTCGAGTCGGGCGACTCCCTCCGGTTTGGCTTCGTCGGACCAGTTCGACCGGACGACTGCGCTGACCATGCCGAATCAATGAGTATCGAGTACAAGTGGTTTGCGTGTGTGGCTCATACGCAAACTTTGACCGACGCTTCCCGAGCCCGTCGTCCGGCGACGCAGTTACGTCTGGTTTCCTGGAACTCACTTTTATTAACGATTGATGTGTAATGGTGGAATGAGGGTAACAATGGTAGCAACACGACGGTTTGCGGGTGAGCGCGCATGACCACTGACCGATTCGTCGTCGACGGCGACGTCGCCGTCGTTACCGGTGCCTCGAGCGGCATCGGCCGGGGGATCGCCGAGCAGTTCGCCGCGGGCGGCGTCGACGTCGTCGTCTGTTCGCGCGAACAGGAGAACGTCGATCCAGTCGCCGAGGCGATCAACGGCTCCGACGGCGGTGGCGAGGCGCTGGCGCTCGAGTGTGACGTCACCGACCGCGAGGCCGTCGAGGCGCTCGTGGAGACGACCGTCGAGACCTTCGGCGGGATCGACGTGCTGGTCAACAACGCCGGGGCGTCGTTCATGGCTGGCTTCGACGACGTCTCGCCGAACGGCTGGAAGACGATCGTCGACATCAACCTCCACGGCACCTACCACTGCACCCACGCCGCCGCCGAGTCCCTCAAAGACGGCGGCGGCTCGGTGATCAACTTCTCGAGCGTCGCCGGCCAGCGTGGCGCGCCGCTGATGAGCCCCTACGGGGCCTCGAAGGCTGCCGTCATCAACTTCACGACGACGCTCGCGGCCGAGTGGGCCGACGACGGCGTTCGCGTCAACTGCATCGCGCCCGGCTTCGTCGCGACGCCGGGCGTCGAGAGCCAGATGGGCGTCTCCGCCGACGAGATCGACCGCTCGGCGGTCGCTCGCCGCATCGGCACGGTCGAGGAGGTCGCCGACGTCACCCAGTTCCTCGCTAGCCCCGCCGCCTCCTACGTCGTCGGCGAGACCATCACGGTCGGCGGCGTCCCACAGCTCACGGAGGAGTACGACGTGTGACCTCGAGACGAAACGGCCCACGCCGGACGACCGGTTCCCATACAACGAAAAGGGCGGCACACGTCTGTGTGAGTCGATGACTGCCAGAGAGATTCACCTCCCCGTCGCGGCACAGCCGACGGTCGACTCGCTCGTCGACTACGCACGGACGGCCGAAGACGCCGGCTACGACTGCGTCTGGCTTCCCGAGACCTGGGGCCGTGACGCCGTCACCGTCCTGACGTCGATCGCCGAACACACCGACTCGGTCGACCTCGGCTCGAGCATCGTCAACACCTACTCGCGGTCGCCGGCCCTGCTCGGCCAGACGGCCGCCACCTTGCAGGAGGTCTCCGACGGCCGCTTCCGGCTGGGAGTCGGCCCGAGCGGCCCGATCGTGATCGAGAACTGGCACGGCCTCGAGTACGGTAATCCGCTCCGGCGCACCCGCGAGACGGTCGAGATCGTCCGCCAGGTGCTCTCCGGCGAGCCGGTCGAGTACGACGGCCACGACTTCTCGTTGTCGGGCTTTCGGCTGCGCTGTGCGCCGCCCGACCCCCAGCCGCCGGTCGAAGTTACCGGGATGGGACCGAAGGCCGTCGAACTCGCCGGCCGGTTCGCCGACGGCTGGCACGGTATCATGCTCACGCCCGACGGCATCCGCGACCGCCTCGAGGACGTCGAACGCGGCGCCGACCTCGGCGACCGCGACCCCGAGGACGTGACCGTCTCCGTCGGCGTCCCCTGCTGTGTCCTCGAGGATGCCGAGCGCGCCCGCGAACTCGCCCGCCAGCACGTCGGCTTCTACGTCGGCGGGATGGGCACCTTCTACCGCGACTCGCTCGAGCGCCAGGGCTACGACGAGGCGGTCGAGATCCACGACGCCTGGCAGGAAGGCGACCGCGACCGGGCGCTCGAGCTGATCGACGACGAGCTGCTCGACCAGCTCTGTGCCGCAGGTGACCTCGAGACGGCCCGCGAGCGCCTCGAGCGCTTCGAGGCGGTCGACGGTCTGGACGCCGTGATGGTGAGCTTCCCGCGCGGCGCGGACGAGAGCGAGATCCGCGAGACGATGGCTGCGCTCGCGCCGAACGACGACTGACTCGGCTCGTCTCTAGCCGGCTCTCGAGACGGCCGCTCACCCCGCGCCGATCGGAGCGTCGAACCGCGGATCCCGACAGCTACAAGCCGTCGATCCTCCCAGTTCGAACTATGCCAGGGAAGGTGCCGCCGGAGGAACTGCTCGAGTGCGTGTTCGATCGAACGGGGTCGCCGGACGACGCGGTCGTCCAGGGGCCGGCCTACGGCGAGGACGCCGCCGCGATCGATCCGCCCGAGGGGACGCTCGTGGTCAGCACCGACCCGATCTCGCTCGCGGCCTCCGCGGTCGGCACGCTGGGCGTCCACGTCGCCTGCAACGACGTCGCCGCCTCAGGTGCCGATCCGCGGTGGCTCACCGTCGTCGTCATGCTCCCCGACGAGGAGACGCCACTCGAGACGATCACCGACGACGTCGACGCGGCCGCCCGCGAGATCGGCGCGACCGTCGTCGGCGGCCACTCCGAGTACGTCGACGGCCTCGA
>LFCJ01002618.1_pt1 | contig 13019 bp, 10 predicted proteins | sample 643141 | NCBI WGS metagenome assembly LFCJ01 (sample SAMN03766243, study PRJNA286221) | soda lake metagenome | biome: soda lake; feature: Kulunda steppe; material: water; isolation source: sample B1-Br-g2 brine of Lake Bitter-1 | place: Russia: Kulunda steppe | collected 2010-07 | reverse complement strand
GCTCGCCGCGCAGGCGCCGCGGCCCGCCGCCCCGCCGCTGCGGCGGCTGGCGCTCGTGCATGGCGACGCGGTGCCAGGCAACGTGATCGTAACGCGCGACGGCCCGGTGCTGATCGACTGGCAGTGCCCGGCGCGGGGCGATCCGTGCACGGACCTCGCGCTGTTCCTGTCGCCGGCGATGCAGCATCTCTATCGCGGCCGCCCGCTCGCCGACGCCGAGCGCGCCGCGTTTCTCGCCGCCTATGGGGCGCCGGCGACGCGGATACGCTATCGGGCGCTGGCGCCGCTCCTGCACTGGCGCATCGCCGCGCATTGCCTGTGGCGCGCGCGCCGCGGCGCGCCGGGTTTCCGCCGCGCCTTCGATCTCGAACGCGCGGCACTTCGGCGCGGCGTCTGATCGCGGCTCAGCCGCCCGCGGCGCCCTGCCATTCGCGCAGCCGGGCGACGTAGCGCGCCAGAGTATCCACCTCGAGATTGACCCGATCGCCAACCGCGGCATCGCCCCAGGTCGTCACGGTCTTCGTATGCGGGATGATGTTGATGCCGAAGGTCGCGCCCTCGACCTCGTTGACCGTCAGCGAGGTACCGTCAAGCGCGACCGACCCCTTGGGCGCGATGAAGCCGGCGAGATGCGCGGGGGCGCGGAAGGTCAAGCGGGTGCTGTCACCCTCGTCGCGCATTGCGACGATCTCGGCCGTGCCGTCGACATGACCCGAAACGATATGACCGCCAAGCTCGTCGCCCACCCGCAGCGCACGCTCGAGGTTGACGCGCGTGCCCGGCTCCCAGCCCGAAAGGCCCGTCAGCGACACGGTTTCCGCCGAAACATCGACCGCGAACCAGCCGCCATCCTCGGGCCCCGTCGCGACCACCGTCAGGCAGACGCCATCGCAGGCGATGGATGCGCCGATGTCGATGCCGGAGACGTCATACCCCGTTGCAATGACGGCGCGCATGTCGCCGCGCTGCTCGATCGCGCGGATCCGGCCGATATCGGTGACGATGCCCGTGAACATGGCTGGCTCCTTTTCGCAATCGCCTAGCCCGCGCAGCGCCGTCGCGCAAGGGCGGCGCGGATGCTGCGTCACCGTGGCATCGGGGCCGCGCTCCACTGATGCGTTAACGATTTGTTAAGTATGTTCTTGGAGTGGCGAAAAAGCGCGTGCTAAATCTCTGGAATCCGGTGATTCGCGCCGGGCTGACAGGCAATGAGGGGGCGGCGCCTCCACGCAGCGCCCCAGCAGCGAGCGAGACGCATGATGGCAGAGCGCCGGCAGGACCCGTGACATGATGCATATGCGCCCCCAGCGGCGGAACGTCCTGTTCCTGCAAGGTCCGCACGGACCGTTCTTTCGCGCTATCGCGCAGATGCTGCGCGCGGCGGGGTGCCGAACCTGGCGCGTCGGCTTCAACCAGGGCGACCAGGCCTTCTGGGCGGACGACGACAGCTATATCCCCCACGACGGCGGGCCGCAGGACTGGCCCGGCCATCTCGCCGGGCTGATCGCCAGGCTCGGTCTGACGGATATCGTCATCTACGGCGATGCGCGGCCGGTGCATGCGCGGGCCGTGGAGATCGCGCGCGCGGCGGGGCTGACGATCCATGTTTTCGAGGAGGGCTACCTGCGCCCCTACTGGATCACCTATGAGCGCGACGGATCGAACGGCAATTCGCGGCTCATGCGGCTGTCGATCGACGACATGCGCGCCGCGCTCGGCGGTGCCGCGGTCGAGCTGCCTGACGCCCCGGCGCGCTGGGGCGACATGCGCCAGCACATCTTCTACGGCGCGCTCTACCACGCGATGGTACTCGCCGGAAACGGACGCTACCGCAACATGCCGCCGCACCGCGCGCTCACCGTCGCGCAGGAGCTGCAGCTCTACCTGCGCCGGCTCGCGCGGATGCCGTTGCACGCCGTCGAGCGGGCGCTCGCCACGCGCCGGGTCCGCCATGGCGGCTTTCCCTACCATCTCGTGCTGTTGCAGCTCGAACACGATGCGAGCTTTCAAAGCTACAGCCCCTACGCCACGATGACCGAGTTTCTCGACGTCTGCGTGGCCGAGTTCGCCGCCGGGGCGCCGGGGCATCATCATCTCGTCTTCAAGGCGCACCCGCTCGAGGATGGGCGCGTGCCGCTGCGCCGCCATATCCGGCGGCTTGCGCGCGCACACGGCGTCGGCGCGCGCGTGCATTTCGTGCGCGGCGGCAAGCTTGCCGGGCTGCTCGATCACGCCTGCAGCGCAGTTACGGTCAATTCGACCTCGGGCCAGCAGGCGCTGCTGCGCGGGCTGCCGCTTAAGGTGTTCGGCGACGCGGTCTATGCCAAGCCCGAATTTGTCTCCGATCAGTCGCTCGCGGCCTTCTTCGCGCGCCCGGATCGCCCGGACGCGCAGGCCTATCGCGTCTACCGGCAGTACCTGCTGGAGACATCGCAGGTTCCGGGCGGGTTCTACTCGGCACGCGGACGGCAGCGGGCGCTGCGCCGGGTCGTGGACATGATGCTCGCCCCGATGGACCCCTATGATGCGCTGCGCGCCGGCCGCTCGGAGCCGCGCGCGCATCTGGCCACGGTGCCCTGAGGCCCCATGAGAGAACGCATCATCAACACAGGAGGCAACCGACGTTCGACCGACATCAGCGGTCCGATCGGGACAATGCACTGGCGTTATTCCAATTTTAACGTTAGTGTGACTTCAAGGTCGCCGAAGAATGCGACCGTCCAGTTGAGGAGCATGAGGCAGTGAATAACATGGCGAAGAGCAGCGCCAGGTTCAGTGCCGTGTTCGTTCTGGCCACGGCGGTCGCAGCCTGCGGCCTTCCACGTGCGGGACCGGACCGGGACGAACTACTGGCGAGCGATTTCGAACAGGGCGGGGACACCCATATCGTCGCTGTAGACCAGCGTGTGAACATGGCGGCCGGGGAGGTCGCGGGAAGCGGCTTCTCCGAGTCCTTCCGCAACGCCCCGACAAAGGGGCCGGACACCATCAATCGCGGCGACGTGCTGGGGTTGGTGATCTACGAGAACGTTACCGAAGGGTTGTTCGCCGGCACCGAGGGTGGCCCCGGCGCGCTTGAGCAGGTTCAGGTGGATGATGACGGATTCATCTTCATCCCCTATGCCGGGCGCATCCGCGCCGCCGATCGCACACCCGAGCAGCTGCGCCAGATCATCACCGAGCAGCTCGACGCGCAGACACCCGATCCGCAGGTCCTCGTCAAGCGGGTCGCCGGCGACGGCGCGACGGTCTCGGTCTCCGGCGATGTCGTCGGACAGGGGGTCTTCCCGATCGAGCGTCCGACGCTGCGGCTGACGGCGATGCTCGCCGAGGCGGGCGGTGCCTCCGTGCCCGCCGAGGCTGCCCAGATCTCGATCACCCGCGACGGTCGGCGCGAGAGCGTCTGGCTGACCGATCTCTACGAGAACCCCAGCTTCGACATCGCGCTGCGCGACCAGGATCGCATCATCGTCGAGGAAGACCGGCGCTCCTTCACGGTGATGGGCGCGACCGGCCGTCAGAACCGCGTGCCGTTCGAGACCCCGACGATCTCCGCGATGGAGGCGCTGTCGCTCGTGGGCGGGCTGAGCACCAATGTCGCCGACCCGACAGGCGTCTTCGTGCTGCGCGAGGAGCCGGCGCATGTCGCCAACGAGGTGCTGCAGCGCGACGACATCACCCAGCCGCGGCGCTTCGTCTACGTGATCGACCTGACCGAGCCGAGCGGCATGTTCAACGCGCGCGATTTCGATATTCGCGACGAAGATACGGTTTACGTGACCGAGGCGCCCTTCGTGAGCTGGCAAAAGCGCATCGGCGCGCTGACCGGCTCGCTTGGAACGGCGTCCCAGGTCCAGAGCGCGATCCCGGATTGACCCATGGCACAGTCAATCGGGATGTCGCTCCACGCCTTCACGGGCGGAGTGATCCGCCCCTCACGTGTCCGCCGCATACTCGAGGCGGCGGGCCACGAAATCCGGTTCGGCTGGCCCGGACCCGGCGGGCGCGTCGCCGTCTGGGGGCGCAGCGCCCCCGCACGGCGGGGTGAGTGGGTCGCCGCGCGCAGCGGCGCCGCGCTGGTGCGCATCGAGGATGCGTTCATCCGATCGGTCAAGCCGGGGTATTTCGGCGATCCGACGATCGGCCTGATGATCGATCCGCAGGGCGGCGTGCATTTCGATGCCACGGGGCCGAGTGCGCTCGAACAGCTGCTCGCCACGCACCCGCTCGACGCGGCCGGGCTCGAGCAGCGCGCCCGCGACGGCATCGCCCGGCTAATCGAGGCGGATCTGTCGAAATACAACGCCCACGATCCGGGCCTCGCGGCGCCGGACCCCGGCTATGTCCTCGTCATCGACCAGGTTCGCGGCGATGCGGGCATCCGCTATGGCGGGGCGGATGAGCGCAGCTTCCGGCAGATGCTCAACGCGGCGCTCGACGAGAACCCCGGCGCGCGGGTCGTGATCAAGACGCACCCCGAAACCGCCGCGGGGCAGCGACTCGGCCATTACGGCCGCGGCAGCGTCGGCGGGCGCGTCTCGCTGCTCGAGGACCCGGTCTCGCCCTGGGCGCTTCTGAAGGGCGCGCGGCGCGTCTACACGGTCTCATCGCAGCTCGGCTTCGAGGCGATCCTGGCCGGGCATCGGCCCCGCGTCTTCGGCCAGCCTTTCTATGCCGGCTGGGGGCTGACCGAGGACGCGCAGCGGATCCCGCGCCGGGGCCGGGCGCTGAGCTGCACGCAGCTCTTTGCCGGGGCGATGCTGCTCGCACCGACCTGGTACGACCCCTGTCGTGACCGGATCTGCGACTTCGAGACCGCGATCGACCACATGGAGGCCGAGGCGCGCGCCTTTCGCGAAGACCGCTTCGGTCATGTGGCGGTCGGCGTTAGGATGTGGAAACGCGGCCCGCTGCAGCGCATCTTCGGCGGCACGCGCAAGCTGCGTTTCGCCGACCGGTCCGCGCAGGCCGTCGAGCACGCGCGCGCCGAGGGGCGCGACATCGCCGTCTGGGCCAGCAAGGAACCGCGCGGGCTCGCGGCCGACGCCGCGCGTGCCGGGGTCCGGCTGCGTCGGGTCGAGGACGGGTTCCTGCGCTCCAAGGGCCTCGGCGCGGAGCTCACCCCGGCGCTGTCGCTCGTCTCTGACGATCTCGGCATCTACTACGACCCGCGCCGTGAAAGCCGGCTCGAACGCCTCATCATCGACCCGGCCCCGCCGGGCGCCGAGGCCCGCGCCGCGCGGCTCATGCAGGCGCTGGTGGAGGCGGGCTTGTCGAAATACAACACCGGCGATGCCGCGTTGCCGCAGCTTCCGGCGGGGCGCCGCATCCTCGTTCCGGGGCAGGTCGAGGACGACGCCTCGCTGCGCACGGGCGGCGGCACGGTGCGGCGCAATCTCGAATTGCTGCGCCGCACCCGTGCCGATAATCCCGACGCGGTCATCCTCTACAAGCCGCATCCGGATGTTGAGGCAGGGCTGCGCGACGGGGACGTGGCGCATGCGGCGGCGCTGGAACATGCGGACATGATCCTCGAACGCATCGATCCCGCCGCACTCCTCACGCAGGTCGATGAGGTCTGGACCATGACTTCGGCGATGGGATTCGAGGCACTGATCCGCGGCCGCGCGGTGACATGCCTCGGCGCGCCCTTCTACGCCGGCTGGGGGCTGACGCGCGATCTCGGCCCGGTGCCGCATCGGCGCCGGGCGGTCCGGCCGAGCCTCGCCAAGCTCGTGCATGCCGCGCTCATCGCCTATCCGCGCTACTTCGACCCGGTGAGCGGGCGGCCCTGCACGCCCGAGGTCGTCGCAGAGCGGCTCGCCGCGGGGGCGGTGCCGGCGGAGGGGCGGCTCAACCGCGGCCTCGCACGCCTGCAAGGGGTCTTCGCAAGCCACGCGCATCTTTGGCGTTGATCGCGACGGCGGGGGCAGTCGCGCCCCCGCCACGGCGATCAGGCCCGGGACCAGCGATGCAGAACGTCGCCCCCGATCGGCCTCAATTCGATCAGATCGAAACGCGGCGCCTGTGCGAGCCCCGCGAGCCGAAGCGGGCCGATCGCCGGCCGGCCGTCCGCGCCGAGCGCACATCCCGCGGTAAAGCCGACGAGTTCGTCGACGCAGCCCGCCGAGAGCAGCGCGGCGGCGAAGCGACCGCCCCCCTCGCAGAACACCCGCGTCAGCCCGCAATCGCCGAGAGCTGCGAGCACATCGCGCGGATGCAGCCCGCCCTCCGGCTCCGCCGGCACCGGCAGCAGCCGCGCGCCCCGATCGGCCCAGCGCGCCCCGCGCGCCGCACCGCTGCGGTTCGGGTCATGCACGAGCCAGAGCGGCACGTCACCGGCGCTCGCCGCGAGCCGCCCGTCTTCGGGCAGATCGAGCCCCGCCGACACCACGACGCGGACCGGCTGATGCCCGATCCCGAGCCCGCGCACAGTCAGCATCGGATCATCCTGGCGCGCCGTCCCGCCGCCCACGAGCACCGCATCATGGCGCGCGCGCTCGGCATGCACATGGCGCCGCGCTGCAGGTCCGGTGATCCACTGGCTCTCGCCGTCGGCCGTCGCGATGCGCCCGTCAAAGCTTGTCGCGAGCTTGAGCGTCACCATCGGTCGCCCCTGCGCGATCCGCGTGAGAAAGCCCCGATGGGCCTGCGCGGCCTCCCTGGCGAGCACGCCGCAGCTCAGCGCAATACCGGCACTTCGCAGCATGGCGTGCCCCCGGCCGGCGACCCGAGGATCCGGATCCTCGATCGCGCTGACGACCCGCGTGACCCCCGCCGCGATAAGCGCCTCGGCGCAGGGCGGTGAGCGTCCGTGATGTGCGCAGGGTTCGAGGCCGGCATAGAGCGTGGCACCCTGCGCCGCCGCTCCAGCCTGGCGCAGGGCGACGATCTCGCCATGCGGACGACCGCCCGGCTGCGTCCAGCCCCGGCCGATCAGGCGCCCGGCGCGAACGATCACGCAACCGACGGCCGGGTTGGGCCAGGTCCGACCGAGCCCCCGCGCACCCAGCGCCAGGGCGAGGCGCATGAACCGGGCGTCGTCCTCGGCGGTCACTCCTCGTCCTGTGCCTGCGGCCGAAGCTCGGAAACGAAGCGGTCGAAATCCTCAACCGCCTGGAAGTTCTTGTAAACGCTTGCAAATCGGACATATCCGACGGTGTCGATGCGCGCGAGCGCCTCCATGACGATCTCGCCGATGATGCGCGAGGGGATATCGACATCGCCCATGCTCTCGAGCCGGCGAACCACGCCCGAGAGCATCTGATCGATGCGCTCGGGGTCGGTCGGGCGCTTCTGCATCGCGATGCGGACCGAGCGCTCGAGCTTGTCGCGATCGAAGGGTTCGCGCTTGCCGCTCGACTTGATGACGACAAGGTCGCGCAGCTGCACGCGCTCATAGGTCGTGAAGCGCCCGTTACAGGCCGCGCAGAAGCGCCGCCGGCGAATCGCCACATGCTCCTCGGCCGGGCGCGAGTCCTTGACCTGGGTTTCCAGGTTTCCGCAGAACGGGCAGCGCATGTGCTCTCCCTCGCCATCGGGTCGGCCATTACCACATCCACTATAGGGAAACCTCCAGCGATTGGGTAGGGAAAAAACCAGCCGCAATATCTTGGGGTTGCGACGATTTCAGCCGGCCGTCCGCGTCCCGGCGGGGCGCAGGCGCCGCCATAGACGCGGCGCGGCGGACCGGGTCGCGCGGCCGGGGCTTGCCGTGTGCCGCAATGGCGTGCTCCGATGTCGGCCGATACTCGGGGAGGCGCGAATGAGCGAGGAGGATGGCCGGCATGTTCGGATCACGGGGCGCGTGCAGGTGGTCGCGTTCCGCGCATGGGCCCGGCGGCGCGCGCTTGCGCTCGGCCTGCGCGGCTGGGTGCGCAACGAGCCGGACGGGTCGGTGACGGCGCTCATCGCGGGGCCGAAGGCGGACGTGGCCACGATGCTCAGGGAGTTCGGCGAAGGCCCCGCGGCGGCCTCGGTCGCGGCCGTCGAAAGCGACCCGGCCGACCCTGCCGGGGTTGCGCAAGGCTTCGAAATCACCCGCTGACCCGGCTCAGCGCGCGCTGTCCTCGTCGCGCGTCTCGTCCGCCTCGGATGGATCGAGGAGATCCGCGGTGCCGGGATCTCGGCTCTCGAGGGAAATCGTCTTGCTGGTCTTCGCGCCGAGCTCGCGCAGTTGCTCGACCTGGCGAATGACGTTGCCGGGCCCGCTGTGCAGCCGGTTTACCGCGTCCGAATGGGCCCGCCCGGCCTGTTCGAGCCGCCTGCCCACCTCCTGCAGCGCTTCGACGAAACTCGCGACCTTGTCATAGAGCTTTCCGGCGCGGTCGGCGATCGCCTCGGCGTTGCGGGTCCGCCGCTCCACGGCCCAGACATTCTCGATGGTGCGTAGCGCCATCATCAGCGTCGTCGGCGTCGCGATGGTCACATGCCGGTCGAGCGCGTAGCCCGTCAGGTCCCCCTGCGTGCGCAGCGCTTCCGACAGCGCGCCCTCGATGGGCAGGAACATCACGACATAATCGACGGTCTCGTCGGTCACTCGATGGTAGCCCTTGCGCGACAAGCCGTCGATATGCGCGCGCATCGCGGTGACATGCTCGCGCAGCGCGGCGGCGCGGTCGTCCTCGGTTTCGGCGTTCACGGCCCGCTCATAGGCGCGCAGCGACACCTTCGAGTCGACGACGAGGCTCTTGCCGCCGGGCAAATACACGACGACGTCGGGGCGAAAGCGCCGCCCTTCCTCATCGGTGGCGTGGCTCTGGGTGACGTATTCCTCGCCTTCGCGCAGACCCGACCGCTCCAGCAGCGTGGTGAGGATCATCTCGCCCCAGGCGCCCTGCTGACGCGTGTCTCCCTTGAGCGCGCGCGTCAGGTTCACCGCCTCCTGCGAGATCGCCTCGGACTTCCTGGTCAGCGTTTCGATCTCGGTCTTGAGGCGCGCGCGCTCGGTGGCCGCGCCCTGATGCGCGGCGCGCAGCTCGGTCTCGAACTTGCCGACATTCTCGCGCAGCGGCGTGAGCATCGCCTCGAGCTTCTCCTGATGCGCCTTGCCCAGCGCCTCGCCCTGCGTCCTGACCGACTCCTGGGCGAGGTCACGGAATTTGGCCTCCATGTCCTCGCGCACGGATCTGAGCAGCGCGAGCCGCTCCTCGGACGCCTCGCGTTCCTTTTCGAGCGTGGTGTTGAGCTGCTCGATGCGCGTGTCGCGCTCGGCGCGGGTGCGACGCTCGGCGTCGAGCGCCGCGCGCAGGGCGTCGCGCTCGGCCTTGAGCTCGGCCTGCTCGGCCTCGGCGCGCTCCTGCTCGCGGCGCTGCTGGTTGCGCAGCTCCTGCTCGCGCGCATGCGCGGCGCGGGCCTGCTCATCGCTGCGGGCCCGATCGAGCTGCAGCGCCGTGTGATCCTCGCGCAGATCGGCAAGCTGCGCGCGCAGCCGCCGCGCGTGGATGAGCGCCCAGAGCAGCACAACGAGCGCCGCCGCCGCGCCCGCAAACACGGCCAGTGTCAAGCTGTCCATCGGCACGGTTCGGCCCCCTTTTCGATCAATCGCGCAACAGGAACGAGTTCCAGTCGTAAGCGAGAACCCTTGCCTGTTCCTTTCGCAGATCCGGCCAACCGCCATATTTCTCGAGTGCCTTCTGCGACGGCTCCGCCGTGCCGTCGCGCAGCGACTCCTTGCTCACGATCATCACCGCGACATCCGGTAGACCGCGGCGCGCGCAAAGCCCGCGCACCCGATCGAGCGGATCGCCGAGGAGGCGGTGCTGGCCGGGCCGGCCGACGCGCGCCGCAAGCGCGCCGTAGCTCATGAACTCGATGCCCTCGTCCACGCGCGCGCGAGCATACTCGCGCAGGATACGCTCGGCGAGCGCGTCGTTGGGGCCGGGCTTACTGATCGAGGAAGCTCCGAAGGCGGCGCGAGCGCGAGGGGTGCTTAAGCTTGCGCAGCGCCTTGGCCTCGATCTGGCGGATGCGCTCGCGGGTGACGGAGAATTGCTGGCCGACCTCCTCGAGGGTGTGGTCGGTGTTCATGCCGATGCCGAAGCGCATCCGCAGCACCCGTTCCTCGCGCGGCGTCAGCGACGACAGCACCCGCGTCGTGGTTTCCTTGAGGTTGTCCTGAATCGCCGAGTCGAGCGGCAGCAGCGCGTTCTTGTCCTCGATGAAATCGCCGAGCTGGCTGTCCTCCTCGTCGCCGATCGGGGTCTCGAGGCTGACCGGCTCCTTGGCGATCTTCATCACCTTGCGGACCTTCTCGAGCGGCATCTGCAGCTTTTCTGCGAGCTCCTCGGGGGTGGGCTCGCGGCCGATCTCGTGGAGCATCTGCCTGCCGGTGCGCACCAGCTTGTTGATCGTCTCGATCATGTGCACCGGGATGCGGATGGTGCGTGCCTGATCGGCGATGGAACGGGTGATGGCCTGGCGGATCCACCAGGTCGCGTAGGTCGAGAACTTGTAGCCGCGGCGGTACTCGAACTTGTCGACGGCCTTCATCAGGCCGATATTGCCCTCCTGGATCAGGTCTAGGAACTGCAGCCCGCGATTGGTGTATTTCTTGGCGATGGAGATCACGAGGCGCAGATTGGCCTCGACCATCTCCTTTTTCGCGATGCGGGCCTCCTTCTCGCCCTTCTGCACCTGGCCGACGATGCGGCGAAATTCGGGGATGTCGACGCCGACATACTGACCCACCTGCACCATCTCGCCGCGCAGCTCCTCGACCTTGTCGCGCGATCGCTCCATCAGCGCCTGCCAGCCCCGGCCGGGCTTCGAGGCCATTCGGTCGCACCAGGTTGGATCGAGTTCCGAGCCGCGATATTCGTCGACGAATTCGCGCCGGTTGATGCGCGCCTGATCGGCGAGCTTCACCATCGAGCTGTCGATCGCCATGATCCGCCGGTTGATCCCGTAGAGCTGGTCGATCAGCGCCTCGATCCGGTTGTTGTGCAGATGCAGCGAGTTGACGAGCACGACGATCTCGCTGCGCAGCTTCTGATAGGCGGCCTCGTCCTCGGGGGTGAACCCTTCGGCCCCGCCCAGTGTCGCACCCATGCGCTTGTCCTGCATCTGCGCGAGATCGCCGTAATAGCCCGCGATGCGGTCGAGTGTTTCGAGCACGCGCGGCTTGAGCGCGGCCTCCATCGCCGCAAGCGACATGTTGGACTGATCGTCCTCCTCGTCGTCGTCCTCGCCGCGCTGAATCGGGTTGCCGTCCGCGTCGAGCTCGGGCTCGGGGCTGGCGGCCTTCTCTGCGCCCGCCGCGGCCGCCGTGGGTACCTCGAGCCCCGCCACGACGGATTCGTCGGGCTCGCCGTTTTCATTGAGGGCGTTGCCGAAGGTGGCCTCGAGGTCGATCACGTCGCGCAGCAGGATGTCCTCGGCCATCAGCTCGTCGCGCCAGATGGTGATCGCCTGGAAGGTCAGCGGGCTTTCGCACAGCCCGGCGATCATCGTGTTGCGCCCGGCCTCGATGCGCTTGGCGATGGCGATCTCGCCCTCGCGCGACAAAAGCTCCACTGAGCCCATCTCGCGCAGATACATCCGCACCGGGTCGTCGGTCCGGTCGAGCGTCTCGGAGGTTTTCTCCGCGACGGCGACCTCGCGCGAATCGGAGGTCGTGGTCACGTCGCCGCCGACCGATTCGGCCGCTTCGGCTTCCTCGGCCTCTTCGCCCTCGATGACGTTGATGCCCATGTCGGACAGCATCGACATCACGTCCTCGATCTGCTCGGAGGACACCTGCTCGGGCGGAAGTACCTGATTGAGCTGGTCATATGTGATGTAGCCGCGCTCGCGCGCCTGGCCGATCATCTTCTTGACCGCCGTCTGGCTCATGTCGAGCGTGATCTCGGGCTCGTGCTCCTCGGGCTTGGTCTCGTCGGTGTCCTTGGCAGACATGTGTGCTCCTCGAAGACGGGCCGATTCGTTCGACCGTGTTTATCGAATTTCACGCCCGAATCACAGGCGCCAACGCCCGCTCAGCGACGTTTCTTGATCCAGACTTCGCCATCGATCAGGCTCTGAAGGTGATTCGACAGCGCATCGCGGTCCTCGCCCAGGTCGCTCGAATCGCTCAGCGTCGTCGTTTCGGCGCGGTGGCGCGCCGCGGCGGCCTGGCCCAGCCGCCAGGTGAGTCCCTCATCGGCCATGCCGTCGAGATCCTCCACCGCGTCATCGACCTCCTTGTTGACCCCGCGCCGGGCCGCCAGCTTGGCGATCTCCTCGCGCAGACACAGAAGCGCGAAATCGGCATCAAACGCGTTACGCACCGGTGGCGCGGTTGCGACATGGCCGAGCGACAGCAGCTTTTCAAGGGCATCGCCCGCCTCCGCGGCGATTTTGTCACGCATCTGGTGGCGATCGGCCACGCCGTCCGCGCGCAGGAGCGCGTCGCGCAGCGAGGCATGGTCGCGCGTCGTCATTTCGAGACCCTCGAGATCGGCCTCGACCTCGCCGATCAGGCCCGGATGCGTCACGCAGATCGCGAGGATCATCGCCTCGTGCAGATGCTCGGTGACCTGCGGCGTTCCGGATGCGGCCAGCAACGTGCCGCGCGTCGCCGGAAGCGGCGCCATCGGGGCGGGTGTCCAGCCCCCCCGCGCGCCGCGACCGCCGGGCACGATGCGCCCCTGCGGGCGCGCGCGCCGGGGCGGGGCGAAGAGCTCGTCGCGCAGCCGCTTGATCTCGGCGCCGTAATGAGACCGCAGCGACGGGTCGGGGATGCGCAGGATCGCCGTGCGCAGCGCCTTGTCGAGCGCGGCGCGCCGCTCCGGGCTGTCGAAGACGCGCCCTTCCGTCTCGCGCCGCCACAAGAGCTGCACCATCGGCGTCGCCGCCTCGATGAGCCGCGCCATTGCCCCGGGCCCCTCGGCGCGCAGAAGGTCGTCCGGGTCCTGTCCCTCCGGCAGGATCGCAAAACGCAGGCCCTTGCCCGCCTCGAGCATCGGCAGCGCCACATCAACAAGCCGCATCGCCGCGCGCAAGCCGGCCGTGTCGCCATCGAGCGCGATCACCGGCTCCGG
>LFCJ01002612.1_pt1 | contig 13043 bp, 8 predicted proteins | sample 643141 | NCBI WGS metagenome assembly LFCJ01 (sample SAMN03766243, study PRJNA286221) | soda lake metagenome | biome: soda lake; feature: Kulunda steppe; material: water; isolation source: sample B1-Br-g2 brine of Lake Bitter-1 | place: Russia: Kulunda steppe | collected 2010-07 | reverse complement strand
CGTCAGCCGCCCCATGGCTTGGCCCGCCCCCATCTGCCGCCATGGGGGACACGGTCGCGATCGTGGCAGCCGCTACAAATCTGCTGCCGCGGCCTCCGCTGTTGCCGCCGCTGTGCTGGCACGCGCCACTGCCGGGTGCAGCAACTGGGCCGTGGCTGGCAGAGGCAGCGCCCTCGACGCGCGCAGACCCCTGCCAGGCCGACCCCGAGTGCGACAGCCGGTGCGTGGGGCGGGGCGGCAGGCCATGGGGGAGCGCAGAGGCAGGCGCTGCCGCTGCCTCTGCGGCTGGAGCAGCAGTGGCAGGCTTAGCCCACCCACCCCTGCCCACACCCTGTGCTCCTTGGCCGCCCCTTGGCGCCGTGCCAGGTTCAGCACACCCAGCATCACACCTGCTCCTCTTCCTGGGTGGGCTGGCTGGCTCGGCCTGCGGCCTTGTCGCCCTGCCCGCCGCCTCCGGCGAGCGCTCGCCAAAGTACAAGTGTGAGCGCACGCCCTTGCAGCCCTCTGGCGGGCTCGCCCATCCCCCCTCCGCGTCCTGCCTCACCCCTCCGCTGCGCTCGCAGACGCCCTGCGCGGCAAAGCCTTCGCCCGCCGTACACGCCCCCTCCTGCGTACCCGCTTCTACCCAGCAGCCCTGCCCTCCAGCCGCCCCGGCACCCGGCCCTGCCTGCTTCTCAGGCAGCAGCACGGTCCGGGCCGCCCCCACACTGCCGCCTGCGCGGCTGCTGGGCCCCTCTCCCCTGCACTCCGACTGCACTGCGGCGCATGCCATGCTTGCCTGTCCATCACCCCCCTCACACGGCGTGAACTCGTGCCGAGGGCGCACCTTGCGTGGGGTGGCGGGCGCAGGGCTGCTGCTGCTGCCGCCACATTGGCCCCACGCGCGCGCGCCACCACGCTGCTGGCCTGCGCGGGCGGCTACTGCTGCAGGGGCGGCAGGGGGGGCCGCGCCTGCCGCCCTGTGCTTCATTTGCGCGCACATGCTCCGGTGCAGCAGGCTACCCAGGTCACCTGGTGGGGACCCAAAAGATGCTCCTGGCTGGTTGTGGTGGGTGGGCGGCCCTGTTGCTGTGCCTGCCGTGCCTGCATCAAGTTCAGGGGAGGATGTGGTGGCTCCAGGAAGGGGTGGCGAGAGGCTGACTGCGGCGGGGCGTGCAGCGCTGTTGCTAGAGGGTTCGCAGCAGGCACGCTTGGCAGACAGGGCAGGCCCCTCCTGCACCTGCACCTTGCTGCTGCTGCCCTGCGGGTGTGCAGACCCACCTCCTGGCTGCTGCTGGTCTCCCTGCTGCTGCTGCTGCTGCTGCTGCTGCTGCTGCTGGGTTGGTTGCTGCCGCTCGCAATGCCCACGCCGTTGCTGGCCTTGCTGCTGTTGGGTTAAGCACTGCAGTCTGTCGTGCCCACGCTCCTGCTGCGGCTGCAGGCCTTGCTGGGGCAGCTGCTGCTGCATGGTGAAGCCGAGCAAGGGCACGGGGGAGCCCTGCCTGACGTGCGCCCTCCCACCCGCTGCCATCCTCCTGCTTTCCCCGGGGATTTCTATGGAGCCTGCGCGCTGCGCGCGCGCCCCCCTGCTGGTCCGCGCCAGCGGGCTGGAGTCGGGCGTGCGCCGCCAGCCGGGTTGCTTGCTGGGACTGGCCTTGGGGCTGATGCAGGCTGGGTCCGCCAAGCCATACACATTGATTGGGCGCAGGGGCACGGGCACCTCGTGCTGCACGCCTTGTTCCACCTGCAGCAGTGGCGGTGCGTCTGACTCTGGCGGTGACGCCGCCTGATAAGGCGGCACTGGCTCCCGCTGGGGCTGCTGCTCCAGCACTTCCTCCAGCGGCTGCAGCCGCACGGCCACTGCCTCCTGCTGCTGCTGCTGCCGCTGCTGCTGCTGGGCCTGCTCCTGCTTTTGAGCACGGAGCGGCACATAGCCAAAAGATGCGAGAGTGGGCGTGAATGTAGAGTGAGGGCGCAGCCCGCACCGACCACCAGCACCTGATTGGGGTGTTGGCGTGGACGCTGGATTGCCTGCGGGTGGCGTCGTGGCTGCTGCACCTGCTGTTGCGGCTGCCAGCCTTGAGGCCACTGAAGTGCACACAGGGCTTGCCACCTTTGCAGCCAGCACAGGCGCAGGGACTGCTGCACCGTCTGCACCAGGAGTGGCGTGGAAGGTCAGTGCGGCTGGCCTTGCCTTGGCTGCTTCCCGCTCCAAGCTCCATATCTTTACAGTGCAGTCGTCGCCACAGGTCGCCAACTGTAGGCGCAAGTGCAGGGGGTGACGCGGCACAGGCTCATTCAGGAGGCTGGTGTTTGCGCGTGTTTACCTCAAGATCTGACAAGGAATGCCATGGAGTGGAGGATGGAGTTGTAACAAGGTATGGCTTCATTCAAGACCTTGGTCCTCCTGACCAAGCCGACCTTGTGTTTCAGTCAGAACAAGAAAAACAGCCTCTTGGCACAAGCAAGAGCTATGCAGCACATCATTGCGCCATAAGCGCAGCGGAGCATGCCGCTTAACGAAGAATGGGTTGGGTTGTGACGGCCCTCACATGGCCAGGATGCTGCATTTCTATTGGAGTGGGAGTCGGAGTGAAAACAAGGGCTCAAGACAACCCTGGGAAGACCAGCAGGGATCCACAAGAGCTTGCGTCACTGATATTTGCGTCAAATGGCTAACTTATCGCGGGCAGTTCTTGCGCACGTGCAAAACACGGACACATGTGCGTTTGCACGCGCACGCACACGTACAAGGGCCCCTTACTTGGAAGAAGTCAGAGGGGCACCATGCTACGCCGCCCACATTGTCACCGTGGCCGCAAACGGCTGTTGGGGGTTTGGTAGGCTGGGCAACCTGCAGCACAAGTAGAGACACACGCAGGATTTTAGCTGCTATCAAAAAGGAGCAACGCAGGGTAGGCCTGGGAATGGGGCACAAAGGGAGCAAATGAGGCGCAAAGCACTGGCAGGTTGTTGCCACAGCAGATTGCACGAGTTCAAACATAGGTTCTTCAATGGAAATAAGCCCCCTGTGACATTCGTTGCCATGCAAAGGCAAATAATCACCATCTTTGACCTTGCTTGATATAAGGACACACGTCATTGCTTGCACGTGCCCCTGGCCTGAAAATATGGAGCAGGACAGTGAAGCGCATGCCTTCAGCTTAAGGTTGCTTCTGCTAGCGTATTTTTGGGCAGCCTGGTCAACTCTAAGCATACCAGATACCCGGCAGTGTCTTCCCGGCAGTGTCGAGGACTTAGGAAATTTCCACAAGCCTAGCTGACTAGCTACCCAGGGCCTCACCAGGGCTTCCAAGAGCCCCACTCGCCCAGGACAAGTCTCAAGCAAAGCAACCCTACAATTGCTCCCTCACTGTACAGTGACTGCTCATGCAAACAACACAATCATGTCCTTGCATACTGTGCAAGTCAATGGTTCTGACCCTCACTTGTCCCAAATTGGTCCCCTTACCTCCCAGATGTATGCTCTACCATCAGCTGCACCAGACACAAAATAGTCGGCATCGGGGCTGAAAGCAGTGCGCACAAACCTGCAAAGACGAACAGCAGAGCTCATGCAACTTCCTCCCATACGAGTCGCTGGGAGATGTGTAGCTTGCGTGCTCAGGGTGCAAGCTTATGCAACAAAAGTTATTGATACGGCAGGGTAGTTCACAGACTTAAATTTCACATGCGGCATGCAAAGAGCAGTATCAGAGATAACAAAAGTTGCGTCATAGATCACAACTGCCTGAAGGCGGCCGGGCTTGTTTTAAAGGAAGGACCACAGCAATATCTGTTGTCTGCCTTGCAGAAAAGATGCAAATTTTTAAAACCAGCGCCCTTAGTTTCCTTAAAAAATGGACAGGCAAACTTGTAAACACACACACACGCACGCATGCATGCACACACACACACACGTACAGACACAAGCGCATGCATGCACGCACACACGTACAGACACAAAAGCACGCGTGCATGAACACAGATGCATGAGCGCACACATGCAGATGCACGCACATTCACAAGTATACGCGCGCAGACATTGGCTGGGGCATGAGTGCACGCATATGCACAGCACTTCCTGTGGCGATAAGACATAGCTCTGCATCAAAACAGAGCTAGATGCAGCAGCTGTGCGCACCAGGTGTGTGCGTTCCGCGTGTAGGTTGCGGGGTCACCAAAAGACGCCAAGGGCCCTAAGTGCGCGCTGTTAGTGTTGTACAAGAAGTACTGGCCATTGTAGCAATGAGCCAGCAGCCGGTTGCCTACAAGGACGTGCAGCATGACATGGGACAGCAGCATGACATGAGACACTTAGGTCCCAGAATGAATGCTCTCAGAATCATGCAGAACAGCATTTTGTCGGAGAACCAGGGATGCTTGGCTTCTAATACTAGCTCTACTATGCCCCTGTATCAGACTCAGCTGATGACATGCCAATGAAGGCTTGATGCGCCGCACCTGTCTTGGACACTGTTAAGGATACAATCCCTACATCTGCGACGCTAGAGGTCTCCCTTGCTCCAAAAGAGAGTAGCTCACTGCCTTGCTGTGAGTTTGCCTGCGAGTAAGCAGAAAAAACACAGCATTCAAGCGCGCTTCATGTACGCCTGGCTTGAGCTTGACATGGAAGAGTGATCAAAGCATGGAAAGAGTAATTGAAACACGGAAAGAGGTCATGTTTGGCATGTCACTGCGATTCACATGCAATCGGCCTGGCAGCACAAGGAGATAGCCCTGGGTGCTGGCAAATAGGGCCTGCAGGAGTCGCAGGCAACATTTCTCTTCCTTTATCACCAGACATCCAGTGATCCACAGCAAGTTAGAATTTTGTTCCACGTGCGCATCCCTACGGATCCCATGGACAAACGGCCTCCAAAGTTTGTGCTCTATGCATGGTTGCACATGCGCGTGAGCGCGCGATAGCGCATGCAAGCATGTGCACTCTCTCAAGCTTGCATTCTCTGATAGAACACTGTATGTGCATCAAAGCGAGGGACAAGACGCTTGCATGTAAGTGCCTTGATCACCTCCCACCTGTCTGCTGCGGCCCTTGCGGCAATTCTCATGGCGTGCGCTAGTCGAGGCTGATGGTGGCAGTGGCTGGGCAGTGGATGTGGGCATGGAAGGCATGCGCAGGTCCCAGAACTTGATCTGCATGTTGCCTCCTCCTGCGTATGTTTGGACAGCAAGCTGGGGAGTCAGAGCCATGCCAACTAGAGCCTCGTGCAGGGCCTTCCTGGAGTGTGGCTTGTGGCAACAAAATGTGCATACGTGCATGCGTGTGCGTGTGTAAAAGTGCACATGTGTGCATGCATGTTCCCTCATAATTGCCCACACAGCAGCCTTGATTGCCTACATTTTGTTTTCTGTCATTCATCCAAGCTACAAGAGATGGCCCAGGCAATTGATTGAGAATTGACCTATTTTGCAATTTGTATGGTGATTAAGCATGATGTCGATCTAAGTTGGGAGCTGTGCAGAGATGGGAAAGACAATACTAGTCATGATGCTGATGGATTGAATGATCACTGGTTTTGTCTTTCTCCTCATTTCTGCAACTGCTTTTCTAGCATGGGCATGGCACAAATTTCCAATGACCAAGAAGCATTTGGAAGGCGTTCGAAGTTATACAGCAGTGGACCCTAGTGCAAAACAGCATGCAGGCAAATGAGAAAGAAAATCCCATTTGTCTGCCTTGTATGCCTGATATGCTGCAGACTCTGCAATACACCTCTCGCTGCGCACCTGAAGAAGCCAGGGTGTGCGTACCAGGCAGGAATGCCACAGACGTGACACTCTTAAGGCTTTTGGGGTTCGGGTTGTGAGCACCCTACAAGCATGGGGAGCATGCACATGGGGTTGGGTCTTACTGGTCTGTCCATGTGCTCTAGCTTTGCTTGTCTTGATTGATGCACTTCAAGCAGTACACCCCTCCTAGTCTTATGCTACAGACCCAGACAAGAACACAGGCAGCCCCTGGCGGCCCTGCTTGTCATGAAAATAAAAGATAGCCTGATGCAAAGGAGAATGACTTGGAAATGGTGGATTATAAGACAGAGCTTGCAGGTGCACAAGTGGGGCACCGCAGCCAAACCTGCAACAAAGAGCATGCAAAATGATTCATGTGGGATGTCGCATGACCAGAAAGATAGGCAGGATTTAGGGGGTGAGTGGATTGAGCGCAGCATCCCTTCACAAGGCAGCACACCACGCATGCCAGGCATCATGGCCCATGCACGCACCTGCGCAGTCCAGACGGGCGACACCATGCCAGGCATTGCATCTGTTAGTCTGCTTGGCCGCCTCAAATCCCAGAGCATGATGCTGCCGTCTCTTGAGCCTGTGCGGCAGGGGTGCACACAAGTGCGGTACGCACTGTGCGGATGCCTTTGAAGCATGTGGGGTGCGAGTCAGACAGGCAGGCTTTGCAGATGAAGCTCTGAAACGAAAGTGACCAGAGCCAGCTGGCACAAACGAAACATGCAGCTGAGGCCCTCACTCCTTTGTCGAGTGGGATCACAACAGTGTCCCACCCCCAAGGAGCTCTAAAGGTTTGTCATGCAGTGTCATCCATCAAGCAATTTTAAGGACACTGCATCTGTTGCTATTTTCACAATTGATCACAATTCACTGATGAATGCCTGGAATTAAGGGGATGCTTCATGCTAATTCCAAGTGACAAGTTCAGGCCGGTGATGAGACATGCCTGAAGCAAAGATGTCCCCAGAATCCGCATCAAGCAGTGATAAGCACTTTACAGCCCTGCTATGGCCAGCACAGCAGGCCAGGGCTTGTGCAGATCCTGTGTCCCAGATGCCAATGGTGGTGTCCCCACACGCTGTGTACATGCGAGCATCCCCCTGCAAGATGGTGCAAGGAAAGAGGCAAGATGGAGATTCAGGGGCCTGGAGCAGCATGTGGGCACTGTCTATCACCTGGGCGTACAAGAGCTGGGGCCGTGTGTGCTGCTGGCAGCTGTCTTTTTGAATGTGCATGCTGTGCGCGCTGCGTGCTGCCCATCCCGCAGCTGTCACAAGACACCTGCCCAGTTGCTCATCTGCAGGCAGCATGCTCCCATTGGAATCGACGCTAATCTACGCGTTCTGACCTTTGCCCACAGCAGATGGTGGATCAGGTTTTGGTGGGCCTGCCAGTGGGCAAGGGGAGGTTGGGGCCCCTCGAGGCTGGTCGGCAGGGTGCTGGCCGGCCTGGTCGCATCCACGATTGAAACAAAGCCCTCCTCGCATGCGATTCCAAGCAGGTTGCGCCTGCTGAAGGACGTGCTGGCCTCGCTGCTGTAAGCCAAGCAGGTGGCCACTTTGCTGTCATCAGGGTGGCAGACCTCGAGGCTTGCTGCACACCGGGGCACAAAGCTGAGTGCTCCAAGAATTGAGCTTCCAGCTGCAACATTGCGTGTAGGTGACGAAGTTAGAGGGAGGTGAGCAGGGGAGAGAGGACAGAACAGAACAGGAGCCAAGGAGCTTTCAAGCTTGCAAGCCCTCGTCACTCCTCCGCTCTCCCTCTTTGCTCATATTCCAACAATGCCTTCACAATTCAACCCAAGAATTCAATGCCTCACCGTTGTATCGCACGCTTCCGAGCTCCCTGGCGCGAAGTCGCCTCAGGAGGGACGAGCCCCCATTAAATGGATCCTCCATCACCCACACGATGGCAGAAAACAATCAAGTTCAGTTTAGCATGCTTAAAATTTACTATCGGACCACTCAAGCAAGAGTTCCAAATTCTCCAGCTGTTGCACGGGACAGCTGCACTATGCCGGCATCGAAATGCAGGGAAAAGAGACTGGAACAACTTCTATACGGATTTTTTCATAAAGATATGGGATAGGAAATGCAAGAAGGGAGTGCAGTTCCCGAGCTGTCGGAAGATGAACGGCTTGAAAAGAGTTGCGGTGGGGTTTCATCGTAAAACTGCGAGGCAGTTTATTACGGATTCATTAATTATTGAATTTGAATAACATTTTGAACTATTAAATTGCTTTTTAAGGAGATCTCGCACTAGTGTGTACTAGTGTGTATGACGCATGTGAGCAGCAAAAGACGCGCACACACACACACACGCACACACGGACTGAGATATGCCACCTCGCAAGGCTCCTTCTTCCCTGGCCAAAAACAACCCATGGGCCAAAAACAACCCATGCGGCAGCGTATGGCCATACGCTGCCGCGGCGGCACCCGCTGCCGATCCATCGAAGTGCGGCAACAAGAGGGGTCGCCCCCCCCAGCAGCAAGGGCAGCAGCAGCGGCGGCCCCAGGAGGGGCGTGCCCGCAGCGGCAGCTGCTACGGCAGCCAGCGGATACGCCTTATGCAGGGCGGCATCTAAAGCGAATGCGAAAGCAAACAAGCGTTCCCTCGGCTCCGGTGCGTCCACGGCCAACAACAGCAGCAGCAAGAACAGCAGCAGCTCTTCCAACAGCAGCAACAGCAACAACAGCGCTGTTGCTGCTGTTGCTAGCAACAGCAATAGCCGGCAGCAGAAGAACTCGGCGTGCGGGGGGGCCACCAAGGTGCTAATATACATGCTTCTGCTCGCCGTCATCGCGGCGATCGCATACATGCTGTACAGGGTCATCGTGTACGGCCGCAGGCAGGCGAGCAAGAGGAGGAAGCCACTAGGTTACTCCACGTGTGAATCTGACCATCGACGTTTTAAAACCCTTACAACAGATTTCCAGATAGAGGTTAGTCATGGGAGGGCCAGTACCTTTGCAAATGCTGCCCTGCGATCTGCCCTCAACCAAAGTGTTTTTTGCCCGAGATGTGGCCACCCTCACTCTGCACGAAAGCCTAGGGTCTTGTGTGAAGCCTTTGGCCAAAGACAGAAGATGCCAGGTGGGACTGCGTTGCTTACAAGTGTGTGGAGGTGCTTTCACCCTTGTTTTGTTGGATGCTAGGAGGGCATGAACTTGATGTCCAAGGTGCACTCGTGCAGAGTGTGTACATGCATGGAACTCCTTCCATTATCTGCGTTCACATCCTTTAAAGCATTCCTCCATGTGGTTTTACCAAGAAAGGGGCTTGAAGGGCAGCCTGCATGAACTCTACAGCCAGGTGGTAAAGCAGGAAGGCAAGGTCCCTCACTACACAAGATTGTATTGCCTGACATTTGACAGGGAAAACTCTGGATGATGTACGAAATGAGTAGCCGGTGACCTTCCTACAATTTCAAATGGCGGTGGTGGCGGCAGCAACTGCACTTCTCGCAGTAGCAGGCTTCAATTATTCACAGCTCAAGGAGGTGCAACAGCTGCATGCAGCTGCTGTTTCATTTCTTACTGCGCAGTAAGAAATTCTTACTGCTCCTTCATTTCTTACTGCGCAGTAAGAAATGAAGGAGCAGTAGCAGCAGGCGCAGCAGGTGCAGCAGCAGAAGCAGCAGCAGAAGCAGCAGCAGCAGCAGTTGCTCCTGTCTAAATTGGATGAAATGGACAGCAAGACATCTTCTTTCATTGGACAAACGTCAATCCTTCGGGACAACGTTCGCAACCTCAGGTGAGTTACTTACCAATCATGCTCATTGCCCACGTCAATCAGTGTTGTGCTTTTGTGCACCCTCTGCCTTGGCGTGACACAGGAAGCTCATGGCACAAACGCCCTGTTGCCCAGAAAGACTGCTGTGATTGCTAACAATTGGCCTCTTGTTGCTGCAAATGCCCTGGACGGCCGCGCTCCATGAGGTGCTCTGTGCCTGTGTAGGCTCGCTGCTCAACATGCACTGCTTATGTTGGGTCAATGTCTGAGGATGTTTAGTTAAAGCAGCGCACGAGGTGCACAAAAGCGCATACTTTCCGTTACCTTTTCAGCTTTTTGGAGCTTTGCACTGCCCTGACCCTGTTTGCAAGGCTTCATTCCACCTTGACTGCTTATTTCGTGTTGTTGCTTCGCCCACTTCCACTTGTATGCTCGCAGGCGGTGACGTACCAGTTCCGCCCAGCACACCATCTGTGCATTTGGTGAGACTCCTCAGTCAGCTCAGTTCGGAAGGCCTTTTCTTGTAACCCTTTGTAACCCTTACATTGCAAACAACCAGATACATTGTCTTTATTATGAATATCGATCTGGCTGACAGAATAACTCCAATGTTCGCTACGCGTGCCCAACCCCGTAAACTAAGTTCAGGTTCAGGTGCGGGATGCAGGCCTGCTAGGCTGTTGCTGAATTGCCCTCCTTGTTCGCCAGGTAAGCTACATAGTATGTAACCGTTATTGGGTTTGTTACCCTTGTAACCGTAGTTGACCCATCTGGCTGACGGACTGCTCCTAGTAGGTTAGATTAGGTTACTTAGCTGTACAGGCACATGTGCCTGCCAAACAAGGGCAGCTTAGCTGAAGCCGAATGGGCCTGCAACCTGAAACCAACAAAAGGCTGCTCCTAGTAGGGCTACCTGAACAATCTAGTAGGGCTACCTTCACTAACTTACCAATCTGCTTGGTAATGTACGTGCTTAGAAATACGCTATTTGAGAAGGAGATTCGCAGAACAATTCGCTGATTTTACTGGTAGGACTTACATTGGAGACACAGGCGCTTCTTACTCTGAAAACTCTGATATCAGAGTTAATATCGATATTGACCTCATTGTGGAGGGTGTAGAAGGAGCAATCACTGGCTCTAGCACTGTACGGGTCACCCCCATTCTTTATGCAGATGATTTGCCTAACAGCAAATAGGCCAGACCAACTGCAAATCATGCTCAGTCGTTTGGACGAGAATGCCAGGAGGAAAGTGTTAACCATCAATACCGCTGTCTGAAGTTGTCCATTTTAACTCACATGGCTTCAACTTCCCCGCTTTCAGTGTGGGGGTGCTCCGCTTGCCAACAAGGATCTTTCATATATCTAGGCATGATTTTCTATAGGACACGGAACATTGCCAAATCTGCAGAACATATATGCTTGGTCCTTCCATGGCTGGTTGTCACAGAATTAAGCGATTTGCACAAGAGCATCATTTGAATGACAGGCCACATGCTCTACTTTGGTTGGCTAAATGCTACGCTAATCCCGCCAGTATGTATGCTTGCCAGATCTGGGGAATATGGTTCATGAAGCAGAGCAGCGAGTTTGACAGCCCCCTTCAAACTGCGCATCTGTGCTTTCTCAAAGGTGTGCTTGGTGTGAAAAGGTCCACGCCCAACTGAGCTGTGTTGTGAGAGTGTGGCCAGGAGCCTTTACAAGAAAGAAAAGAAAGAAAAAAAGAAAATACGTAAGCTGCAAAAAGCTCCTTGCATCAATTAACCCCTTCATCAGGAAAAGCCTTTGCAGTTTTGTTCGTTTCACGCTGCTGCCAAGTTTTTCAACTCTCTGCTTTGTGGGAATAGTGGCTTGCTCACGAAGATTGTGCATGCAGACATTTCTCTAGGTGCTTCCTACAGAAAGTACTGGACTGCGGAGTTCATAGAGGCATGTGGGGGTCTACGTGCGGCAGATACACACGCCAATTGCATTGAGGCTGCAACTCCCCTTCCCCTACAAGACGTGGTGGTGGATTTGCGTTGGCGCTCATGTGCGGTATGGAGGGAGTTTGATGGTGCAGATCCAAAAACACACGCTTAAAAACTGGCTACTTATCATGCATGGATGGCCTTGCCTCTCAAACCAAGCAATGTACAGGGCCCTCCACATTTGTTGCCTAGGTACCTCGAACTGGGACTGAGAAGGCATGTGCTTCGTAACATTGCTCGTTTTCGTTTGCGTGCCCATACCCTGAGAGTTGAAACCGGTTGTTGGCAAATCCACAATAGGCTCTGTGACTTGCATGATGTCCAGGACGAAGAGCATGTCCTTCTATTACGCCCTTGCTCAGAAATGTGCTATTTGAGAAGGAGATATGCAGAAAAATTTGCAGACTGTACTGATAGAACTTACATTGGAGACACAGGCTTTTTACTTTGACAGGCTTTTACTTAGACAACATTGGCGCTGAGGATATGAAATTGTTTCTCTTGAATCATAATTGGGTTGCTATCATAATTGGGTTGCTTTGCCTCTTAGGTCGGTGACTGTTGATGGACCACCTTTTTTCGTACCCAGGTATCTGCATCTGGATTTAGGCAGGCAAACACAGCGCAACGTGGCATGTTTCAGGTTACATTCTCATGTGATGCGAGTCGAGACAAGAAGCTGGGAACATCATGATGGTACCTGTGATAAGTGTGGCTTGCAGGCAATTCAAGATGAAAAACACTCTTTTCTGTGCCCTTGCATGCAAATGTGTTCGTTGAGGCTTCAATTTGCAGACTTGTTTCACGATTTACCTATGGCACACAAAATTACTGTCAATCAGCCTGGAGCTTTTTATTTCTCCCAAGCTTGTTCTGAAGATGTCTTCAATTCTTCCAGAAACAAACTAATGATTCCTATCGTTTTATTTCAGAGCTTATGGATATTTTTTTGATGGCTGGTGTTCACCAGCAACCTGATCAGTCAAACTATGTGGCTGAAGGTCAAACTTAAACTTGTAAAATTGTTTCTCTTGATGCAGACATACGAATCACTCCTTTTTTCTTTCTGAGACTATGGATATTTTTTTTCTGGCTGGTAGTCCAGCAAGCCCAGCAGTTAGCCCATCTGGCTGAAGGTCTAAACCGTTTGTAACTTACTTACTCTGAAAACATTGGAGCTGAGGATGTGAAATTGTTTCTCTTGAAGCAAATACACAAATCATTTGTCACGCCAGATTAGTGCAGCACCAGATTTATGCTGCATTTGCATGCACAGTCGGTTGATGGTAGTTGACTGGGTATTTAGGGCTTGTTTTGCCTGTATTACTTAGTCGCTTTGCACCTCCGAAGTAGCTTGTCTCCCTTCTGAGACTATGGACTATTTTTTGGCTGGCGAAGACCAGCAACAAACCAATCAGCCTAACGACCTGGCTGGCGGTTGACCCTATCTTTAAACCTCTTTGTCTCCCTTCTACCTTGTAACACTGGTTAAGGGGGCGGCTATGGAGCGGACAAATAGTGTGACCTTGTGAGCAGTTGCAGCCAGCAGAAAGCTCAGCCTAAGGGGAGGGGAAAGGTTGCAGCCGATGCTG
>LFCJ01002610.1_pt1 | contig 13048 bp, 20 predicted proteins | sample 643141 | NCBI WGS metagenome assembly LFCJ01 (sample SAMN03766243, study PRJNA286221) | soda lake metagenome | biome: soda lake; feature: Kulunda steppe; material: water; isolation source: sample B1-Br-g2 brine of Lake Bitter-1 | place: Russia: Kulunda steppe | collected 2010-07 | reverse complement strand
CTGCCCACCTCCTGCCGACCACCTGCCCACCTCCTGCCGACCACCTGCCGACCACCTGCCGACCACCTAGCCTGTCTGTCCTCCGCCGACCACCTACCGACCACCTACCGACCACCTGCCCACCTCCTGCCGACCACCTGCCCACCTCCTGCCGACCACCTAGCCTGTCTGTCCTCTGCTGACCACCTAGCCTGTCTGTCCTCCGCCGACCACCTAGCCTGTCCTCATGCCATGGTCCCTCACCAGATGCCTGCCCATGGGGTGGAAGGCCATCCGGGCCAGCCTGTCTTCGTGTCCCACCAGCAGGCGCAGCAGCTTGCCTGCAAGTACAAGCACGCACGCATGCAGTGCTGTGCTGTGCGCGCCAGTCACCGCGCATGCCTGGCAGTCACCGCACAAGCCTGCCAGTCACCGCACATGCCTGGCAGCGTGCGCACATGTTTCGGCAGGCGCACATCAAGGCACATCAAGGCTCCGCGGGTGTGAGGGAAGAAACATACGCCTAGCAGCGTTTGCCCTGGTGTCATGGCGCTTGCGTGTGTGCCTCATGTAAGCGCACTTGTCAACACAGGCACTGCATGTGACGGGGAAGGGCCGTACTCAAGGCCGACAGGCGCGGCCTGTACTTGGCAAAGGGGCCTTTTGCACCAGGACAGGCGCACCTGTGCCAGAGAACAGGCGGGCGGATCTATCCACGGATCCTGTGGCCAACGCCAGTGTGCTCATGCCCTCTCCCTGCAAAACAGCGAAAGGACAGCGCGCTCATGCCCTGCACAAAAATGCAGGCCAGCATGCTCATGCCTTCTCCCTGCAGGTCACCATGAGGCCCCCTCCCTGCAAAACAGTAAGAGGCTTGGGTGCTCGTGCCCCCTCCTTGCTCAACAGCAAAAGGCATGCATGCTCATGCCCTCATTATGCAAAACAGTGAAGTCGCGCAGCTACTCCTTGTGCAGCACCAAATGGAACAGGGCCTGGCCAGAAGTGCTGCATGGCATTGAGCTTTGTCAGTCGCAGGTGCACGCAAGAAGAGGCAGAGCAAAGCGCGGGCATGGGTACAAATGTGTGCATGCTTTGAGGTATTGTTTAATTCTTGGAAGACCCAACCAGCCTGGGGATGCACATAGCAGCTGCAAATGATTCACTGAGAGCCTGAGGGCAGCAGAAACCCCCAAGAAGCGAATGCAGTGTGTGCACCGCAGCACGGTGCTCAGTCGCAAACCAGCCCCACCTTGAATGTCACCTCCTCTGGCAACAATCGGACCCACTGATCCTTTCAAACCATCCCCTCCTGCCTGCACACTGTTCCTTCCTGCCAGCCCCTCCTCACACCCCTCACCAAAGCCCTTTGCAACGAACTGCTGCACACGCGACATTTGGCCTAGAGCCTACAGCATGCCACAGCTCTTTAACCATTGCAGTGCAGGTCTCTTGCCTCACTGACACAGCACGGAGCCCACCTGCACCATGCCACCCATTCCCCACAACCATGCAGCGTGGAGCCCCACCTGCACCATGCCACCCATTCCCCACAACCATGCAGCGTGGAGCCCCACCTGCACGCCGTTCTCCCCTTTTATGCTGCTGACCACGTCTCGCGGCTGGATGTGGGCGCTGCGGACCATTGCACAGAAAATACAAACCGGTGTAGTGTGCGTGCGTGTGACTGTGTGCGCGTGTGTGACTGTGTGTGACTGTGTGTACGAGTGTGTACGTATCTGTGTGTGTATACGTGTGTGTGTACGTGTGTGTGTTTGTGTTTGTGTGTGTATGTACATGCGTGTGTGTATGTGTATGTGTGTGTATATGTATGTTTACGTCACAGGGGCCTCCCCTAAGCGCCGCACAGCAACCATGCACAGCATGCAGACAGGTGCGTGGAGGCTGTGGGTGTGTGGGGTTGGCAAACCCCCAAAACGGCTCCTTGCGGTCATATGCATGCCCGCTTTACGAGCAAAAGGCACCCCAAGGCTGAGGCACATATGCCCCAAGCACGTGTTGTGAGTGCACGAGGCGCCAGAGCGACACACCCTGGGTGCCACACGACGTCGGTGCAGCGCTCCTCCGTTGCGCGCGTGACCCAGCAGCGGTTCTGCCGGTTGTTGGCCACATCCCACACAGACAGCGCACCTCCCCAGCCTGCACGCGGCACAGCACGCAGGCCCGGGGGAGCGGGATGTGTGCGACACAGCAGGGGAGCAGGCGCTATGTGCTGGAGCACTGCGCAGTGGGTGCGCGGGGTGCGTGCGTGGGCACCAGGCGATAGAGCCGGCAAGATCTTGCGCCGGAGCACGGGACCATTGGGTGCTTCGCAGCCTGTGAGCCAGCCCACGACATTACCCGTGAGTCAGCCTGCGAGTCAGCCCACGACATAACCCGTGAGTCGGCCTGTGAGGCAGCCCGAGCATCAACCCGAGACGGCCTGTGAGAGTGGCAGAGGCTTTGGTAACGCGCTCGGGTGGGATGGGGCAGGCGAGTGGATGCCGCCCTCCGGGGTGTCGCAAGGGGCCCAGTGCCCTTGCAGCGCCGGGCTGCCTGACACACAGGGACGCAGCGCAGGTCCGCTGCCCAGGGCATGCTGGATTGCCTGTGCTGGGACACCCATGCTAGACGTCCATGCTGGAACACCCATGCTGCACACACCCGTGCGGGAGCATCCATGCGGAGCGCTGCGCAGGTCTGCGCAGGGCGTGCTGGAGCACCGAGGCCAGCGGGAGGCCAGCATGAGTTGCGAGACATGAGGGCTGACGTGTGAGGCAGCATGGGTGGGAGGCTCGTATGAGTCTCAAGACAGGAGGGCTTGCGTGTAAGGCACCGTGGGAGGGAGGCTATCTGATGTGTGAGGCAGCATGGCTGGGAGGCTAGTATGAGTCGCGAGACATGAGGGCTGGTGTGAGAGGCAGCATGGCTGGGAGGCTGGTATAAGTCGAGAGACAGGAGGGCTGGTGTGTGAGGCTATGCAAGGGAAGCTGGTACCCGGTGCAGGTGAGGTCTGCCCGCAGCGGCCCCAGGGCACACACCACACATGGCGGGCATCAACCCATTCGGTGAGAGCGCATGCACCGCACATGGCGAGCATCAACCCGTTCGGCGAGAGCGCACGCACCACACATGGCAAGCATCAACCCGTTCAGTGAGTGCGCACGCACCACACGTGGCGAGCATTGACCCGTTCGGCGAGAATGCACATCCAGAGATGGGCCGCTCATCCCCGAGCTCGCTGCTCTGCTGCGCCAGGTGCCTCGCGTGGGCGTAGGCAGAGAGCCGCACGGCACGCGCCGTCTGCGAGGGCAGCGGAAGGGGCGAGCGGCTGGATACACGCCCAGTGGTTGCACTTGTGAGGATGGGGCCAGCAAGCCATTTGGCACTGAGCAGGACCAGATGGCGGGTCTGGCTGCGTCCCAGCAGGCCAACAGATGGCGTTAGCAAACGGAGGCCAGCAGCACATCAAACATGATACTCCAGCAGGAGTGTGGCCGACGGGCGCCGTGCCGTGCGCTGCACGCCTGTGCAGCTGAAGAGCAAGGGCCGGATAATGATGGGCTGTGTATCATACAGGCCATCTGCTCTGAGGCGGCTGCAGCCTGCAATGCCAGCAGCGCCGGTGAATCGGGCAACCCACACCCCTATTCCAAGCATCATGTTGCCTTGCAAGCGCACCATGACCATGCGTAAAAAGCAACCTTATGCGCGTGCACACGCACAAGAGCAGACCGCTGCCTGTGCCCACGCACCACGCGCTCGCCGGGGTCATCTCGTCTCCTTTTCCCGCTGCCGACACGCGCCGCCGCGCGCTGCAGCGACCACTGTGCAATGGCTGACCGCGCGGCCTTCAACTCCATGGGCCCCTCCGTCCAGAACTTTTCTTTCTGCGCCCAGGGAAGCCAGATTGCAAAGCACGCGCGCGCACTGCTTGAATGGAGTAGCCATCGTCCTGCGGCGCTGCGCGCAGCAACACAGCTGCCAGGGTGGTCCCTGGCTGTCCAAGGGTGGTCCCTGGCTGTCCAAGCGCCCCCCTTTTCTGGGTCCAAGGCCATGTCCGCGCCGCCAAGCAGTGGGCAAGGCGGCGAGCTTGAGGCCAGGCCGGGCTTGGCTGGGCCAGGCAGGGCTAGGCTGGGCCAGGTAGGGCTAGGCTGGGCCAGGCAGGGCTAGGCAGGTAGGGCCAGGCAGGGCTAGGTAGGCAGGGCCAGGCAGGGCCAGGCAGGCCGGGCCAGGCGGGGCTTGGCCAGAGTGTCTTCCCTGTCGCACACGGCGCTCCTGCCCACATGCCATTGTTGCACCCAGGGCACATGCACGGCGCCCAGCAGGTGTTGGCGCAGGGCACGCTGTCAAGGCAGACCGTGCCACTCAGCATCATCCCATGTGGCACCTCAGGCTGCATGCCTTCCTGTCACCCAGGCCACACGCGCGTGCCACCAAGAGGAAGGCCTCGCAAAAACTGTGCGGGCGCAATCTCCTGGGCCACGACGTACGACCATCACTCTCAAAACACAAGCATCATTTCATACAGCTTGTCGTCAGCTACAATGCTGTGCATGGCCGTGACACGCACACATACAGACACATGCACCTGCATGCACGCACACGCACAATACACGCGCACACGCCCATGCACAAACACGCACACACGCGCGCACACACACACATACACACCCAGCGCCACGGGCACACACCTGTGCAGGGGCCATCTCCTGGACCACGACCTGGCCCACCGCCGGCAGCTCTGCTGTCACTGCCTCTTGCTGGGCCAGGAACCGGCGCAGGCGTTCGCGCCGCTCCATCTGCGCAGCAGCAAACGCACACACATAAGGGGTGCACATATTGAGGCCCAAGTGCAGCAAAGGACGCCATGCTTCCTCCAAATCATGGGTGCCCTCCGGGACGGCGGGGCAGCACCGCAGCTCAAGCCTTGGTCCATGCAAAGTTGTTGGCAACCCAAAAAGGTTGAAGCTCCCACAGCTGCACTTGGGTATGCAGAGTGTTGTTGAATATGAGGGGCGTGAGGCTTGGACCTTTGCTTTGCCTGCTGCCATGTACCTGGTTTGTGTTGACCTCAGATGCACGCGATCAGCCTGATACCAGTGCCAGCTGCTCTGCTTCCGGGATCAGGGCATGTGGAGGCTAGTGCAGCATCAAACTAAGGAGAGGCTGAATGCAGGGGAATAGAGCAATCCTCTGCTGCAACTAGTGCATGGCAGGGTTGGTTTCTGTGTGTGTGTTTTCTGTGTGTTTTTGGACACGTGTATGTGATAATGTACAGACCTAGGCTTGCGTATTGGCCAGAGGGTAGTGAGGAAGTCAGCCAGTCCAATTTTACATGAGGCATCATGCAGTAAAGGATTACCATCAGCGCACGCACCTCTTTCTCTCCGAAGAGCGTGATGGGCTCACCCAGCTGCCGAAGCATCTGTCTGACCTTCCCATCATCAGTTGGCACCACTACGCTCTTCGCTTTCTGGCGCAGCTCATACTCTTTAATTAGCTTTTCTTGCTCCTGCTGCTGCCGGCTACTGGCCTGCATGTCCGAGTGGATGTGAGGATGCGCATGCATGTTCGCATGCGCGCAATGGCGCAACGTTTCAGAGCATACACTTCAGTGGATGTGAACACTGAGCAATGGTTTACAAACATTGGAGCAGGGAGGCAAGTTGGAGTCAATTTTGTGCAATGCAGGTTAGTCTGATCGTGTGCGGGTAGTGCGTCTGTGAAGGTTAGTGCTCGTGAACATAGCCATGTGCTGACTTGTTGCAGGGAAAAGTCAGAGAGCTCACCTCCGGCAGCTCATATGTAGCCCGATCCATGAGGGGCTGAGATGGTGCCCAACTTGTTGGGGTGCGCCCAATCCTTTGAAGGTCCTTCCACCTGTTCTTTGCTACCCGAAACGTAGCAGCACCTAATATTGAATGTTAATAATGTATTGATTTCAATTTTTTTGGCGGCAGAGGCAAAGATTTAGATCCTGTCCCATTCAATCACATCAATCCTTTAGAAAAGCCCGTCATCAATATGGCGGAGGGCAAGGAGAAATCTGGCGGCTTTGCTGAAATTGTGGAGAACAACTGTGCGCAGCTCAGGCGGAGGTCAGGAAAATGCACGCCTGCTTGCTTGATAGCATCAAGTCGCCTTGTATGTCGCTGGCTTTCCTGCGTATTGTTCCAGTGAGAACTTGGTTGATGCCAGGCCCCACCAGCATCCCCTGGTTCCATCTGCAGGCAAATACAAGGCAGCTTGCCATGCGCCAAGCGCACGGCAGAGATCATGCGCTCCCTCCTGACCATGCAACGCCATCCAGATGCAGACTCCCTCATTGATGACGTGCGAGCTGTTGGCTACAAGTTACAGGCAGCTAAACCCGTTGGTAAGGCTGCTACAGAAGAGAGGAAGCTTGAGTCCATGTACAAAAGGCTGACGCCTATTGTTTCCATTAAACATACTGAGCAATTGCAAGCTAGGGAACAGGAATGAGTCTGCTTGTGCGTCTACTTGCACGAATGAATCCGCTCAAGCAAGCACGCACACGTGTGCACTAACACGCGCGCGCACACACACACACACACACACACACACACACACACACACACACACACGTGCATACACGCACACACGAACGCACCCGCACACACATTGGATGCATGTACGCAGGTGCTCATGCACGCCTAGCAATGTTGGCTGTATGAAAACCTTAGTACTTGCTGAACTCATTTGCAGAGCTAGCTATTGGCAATATTGTGCGGCGAGTGCTGCACCTAATCAGGGAGGAAGCACAGACAGAGAAGAGCGATGAAGATGTGAGTTCACCCTCAGAGATTGACTGCAATCCAGGCGTACTTTCCAGAAATGCACGTATGCACTCTCATATAGAACTAGGCATAGCACAAGCTGAGGCACTGCATGCATGTCAGGGCTTCACAGCTTAACATTCAATCTCTTGGTCACCTATTTGCGGAGAACAGCTGCACGGCCTGGGTCTTGGTAGCCTGATCGCCAACAGCCGCTGCGCTCCTGGAATTGGCACAACTGTGCCAGGAAGTCATGAGCATGCGCCTCGCTCCTTGCCCGCAGTCGGACATGGAAGAGACAGGTGCTTCGGGCAAGGTTGAGCAAGGTAGACTGGAGAACACCAAGTCACAGGTATGAGCATCTTGATCAAAACTCTCATTGGGAAAGAGCAACATGTGAAAAAATTTCAGCGGGGAAGGCCGTTGCGTGCCAACAGCACAAGCTCGTTATCTTCAGGTTTGAAGCCCCTTAAGCAGCTCACAATTGTCATGGTGCGCCAGGTGTGTTGAGTTTGCTTGGCTCACAGGCACTGCCCTGCAACTCCCCTTGGTTCCCAGCCAGACCCGTAGATTTGTGAGGCCCGCAATTTTGGCTGAGAGATCATAGGAAAACTGACGACACAAGCAAGGCATTAACATGGTCAGCAATCAAGAAGGTGCTTGGAACAAGATTCAGATGGATGCTTGGCTTGTGGGTTTCCTTATCTCAGCCGATGCTTGGCTTGTGGCATTCCTTATCTCAGCCGATGCTTGGCTTGTGGCATTCCTTTCCTCAGCCGATGCTTGGCTTGTGGCATTCCTTATCTCAGCCGATGCTCGGCTTGTGGCATCCCTTATCTCAGTCGATGCCCTGGAGGCAGCTGAGACAGCTGAGAGGGCCAAACCGTTTCCTTGGATGGCAGACAAGCCCACAAAGTCAGATCCTCTTGTAGGGATTGAACCTATGTAAAAAAACATGTTTTTTGTCAAGCAGGCTTTGCTCTAAATTGTCGAGCAGTGAGTGATATGAAAGAACGGGCATGCTTGTCCTAAAAGGATGCAGTCAGCTTCAGGCCCTTGAGCAGCAGATTGTAGGCAGCTAACAGCAAAGAGGGAAGCTTTTGGGGCTGCTGCTGCTCCAGCACATGCCGCCGCTGCTGCTGCTGCTGCCGCTCCAATCGCCGCTGCGCTTCTTCGTGCAGCGCTTCAGGTGCGGGGGTGAGGCCAGATTGCTGCTTGTTGCGCTACAGGGGTTGAGGCTAGACTGCTGCTTGTTGAGCTACAGTAGGCGAGGCTAGACCGCTGCTTGTTGCACTGCAGTAAGCGAGGCTAGACTGCTTGTTGCGCTTCAGGGGGTGAGGCGAGACCGCTGCTTGTTGCCTGACTTGAACTTCAATGACTCCCTGCAAGGGTTATAGAAGCCCAAGGCTGGCAAGAAGCAGCAGCTTGTCCCCCCCTGTTGGTCCACTTGGCGCTGCATGCAAGAGATGCAGCGGTAGCTGGAGCAGCAGCAGCAACAGCAACAGCATGTGCGGCAATCACAGACAGCATGCAAATGGCGGCCATTCAGGCTAGCAGTCAGTCGATTTGACTGGAGGCCTTTCTTGTAACTAACTAACTAACTTAGCAAAAAAATGGCGGCCAGACAAGCAGCCACGACAGGTGCAGCAGCAGCTTCCGCCGCGCCAAGACCTAAGCCCAAGCAGCAGCAGGACAGTCTGGCTGTTTGTTTTTGTCGGTCGCAAGATGGCTCCTGGTGCAACCATTCTGGGCCTCAAACTGCCCCAGGAGTCTTGAAATGCTCCTTCCAGTGTGGCCTCCTATATCTGTACAGGTCAACCAGACTTTGATGTCTCAGCACCAGAAGCGATTGTCCTGAACACAACAACTCTCTTGACCATGGGCCACGCTGCTTGCTGCCTGTGCTGCAGGAGCTCGGGCTCCTCAGCCGTGCCTTCAAGTCCACGCGCACGCTATCCCTCTCCAACTTGCTGGACTTGGGCATCGAGGACATAGACAAGCGCGTCGTGGAGGTAGGGTTTCTTGTTGTGGGAGCAATCCTGCCCTTGCCTTGCGGTTTGGGTCTGGGTTCATGTGTCATTGAAGAAGGCTGGCGGAAACCGGGGCCGCATGCATCAATAAAGAAGCCGGGTGTATGCTCAGGCTGCGTGTTGGGTTGGAGGCCATGGGCCTCGTCTTCTGGAGTAGGTGGGGCCTCCTTTTCAGAAGGGACGTATTGCCGCTTGATTGTACAGACCCCCCTTCACAGAGCCTCCCCAGGGCACACGGCGTGCTGCCTGCGGCGTGCGCCTGCAGATCAAGAAGGCAGCCCCGTGCTCTGCAGGGTTGGCGGGTCATGTCAATCCCTCAGGGGCAGTGCAATGAGTCACGTGGAGGCATGGAACCTGGGCAGCTGGTCCTTGGCTATTGTACAGGCCAGGTCTACAGACACATGTGAGCCAGGTTGGGGAGGCAGCCCTGTGCTCTGCAGGGCCGGAGGTTGATATCAGCCTGCTGCTGCTGCATGTGACCCGCGTTCCTGCCGATACCCCCCCCCCAAACCTGCGCAACTCTGCGCAGCTGCAAGGGCATATCGTGTGGGCGTGCCACTAAAGCCACCTGCGCTATGCAAGTCCACAGGGGCTGATGCCCCGAGTCCTTGCCTTCAGGCTCAGCCAACTCCTGCCCCCAGTAGACCTTCTGAAACCACACAGGCTCATGCTCCCCTGTGCACATCAAGCCCCACACGCCCCTCTGCACACACCCAGCAACCCCACGTGCTTCCTGCACACACCCAGCAGCCCCACACGCCCCCTTGTACACACACCTAGCAGCCCCACACGCTCCCCTGCACACACCCAGCAGCCCCACACGCCCCCTTGCACAAACACCCAGCAGCCCCACACGCTCCCCTGCACACATTTAGCAGCCCCATGCGGCCCCCTGCACGCATTCAGCAGCCCCACACGCCCCTGTGCACACATCAAGCAACCCCACATGCCCTCACTCAAACGAGACCGCTCGCGCGCACACCAGTCCACGTGTGCACACATGCAGGAAAACGACGCTGCGGCTGCTGCGCTGGCGGACGCGCCAGGGGGTGTGCGCGTGAGCGGCAGCGGGGCCGCCAGGCCTAGCGCTGCGGTCGCTGGGCCCGCTGGGGCTGACAAGAAGGGCAAGCACTCGCCACAAGATGTGGGATCTGAGAGCTCGCAGACGCGTAAGACAGGTGCGGGCAGAAGGGACGGAGGAGTAGGAGCAAGCAAGCTAAGTGGGATGGGGCTGTCGTATTACCTGCCTCGTGAGGCAGGTGCAGAGGGTCTATTTGCGCGTACAGGGGGTGTGGCTGTTGGGGTGCAGGCAAGCAGAGGGGCAGGTAGGCGCAGCAGATGCCCGTCATGCATGCACACACGCCTGAACCAGATGCAGGTGCTGGTACAGGAGAGGAGTGGGCATTCACGCATGTGGTGTGTGCTTTGTTGGGTAAGGGTGGGTGAAACAATGCTTCATGCTCATGCCACCAATGGGGTAACGTTTCAAAGGTGGCATAGCTAGTGTACACAGCAGGCTTGTGCTGCGCATCAAACGGCAGGGCGCAGTACTGATGCGGGCGAGCACAGGGAGACGGTCCACTGCCTGCAGGTGCAGAGGGCCGCTGGGGACCGTACGCTTCCCCCAGGCATCAGGGTAAAAGCAGCACACAAACACGGGCGAATGTGCTGTTCATAAGCTTTGCTTGCAGCCGTCATGCAGAAAGCGCTCGAGTCTGTGTGCCTTCCGGCATGAGCAGCTGTTGAAAGCCGCGGCAATGCTCCTCAATCGGCGCAGGCAAGCACCAGAAGAAGGGCAACTGGAGGGCCAAGCACAAGCTCATCGAGGACATCAACGAGCTGATCGAGGAGCTGGACAATATCACCTCATCCATCACCTCCCAGGTGTGCGTGTGTGTGTGTGTGTGTGTGTGTGTGTGTGCCACTAAGCTGGAGGCACAAGCATGCAGTTATGCACGCGCACATCCTCTGCGCATGGACAAAGCCCCCACGCATGCTCACAGCTTCAACCCCCTTGCGCATGCTCACAGCCCCCACGTTTACGCGTGCACACCTTCCCTGCCCTGGGAAGGCCCGGGGCTGCCTGTGCGCACCTCTCACACGCCCCCATGTGTGCCTCTCATGCCCTGGTGTTGGTGCTGCCTGTGCGCAGCCCCCTCGCAACCCCGCGTGTGTGCCTCTCACGCCCTGGTATTGGTGCTGCCTGTGCGCAGCCCCCTGGTGTGCGTGCATGTACACCTTTTAATTGTGCCCAGTTACAGTAAGCGCCGTGTGCGCGCGCAGCCCCCTGGCGTGCACGCATGTTGTCTTTTTGCGCCTGATTGTCACTGTGGCTGGCGCTGGAGCGAGGGACACACTTTCATGACCAGAGCAAGGATCGTGCTTTGCCCATGCTTTGGCCGCCTCTGCAGCACACTCATGTGTGCGTGCGAGTGCTGTCGTCATGCATGCTTGTGCCGTCTCCATGCGCGCACGCGTGTTTACTTACACGCTTGGAGAAGAGCGCGTGCATGCAAACGGCTCCATTGCCACGCTTGGCATGAGCGTGTCAGCAATCACATTCCTCAGGGGCTGTGTTCGTGTGCGCTCCCGCGCGCAGGGGGTGGAGCACTTACATGCGAACGAGATCATCCTTACGCTCGGCATGAGTGACACGACCTATGCTTTCCTCAGGGAGGCCGCACGCAAACGGGAGTTCCAGGTGAGAGAGGCGGTGCGCACTCACGCATGCATGCTGCGCCTGCCAGGGTGCCAGCCATGGGCGCACCCGCAACCACCCATGCCACTGCTCTTCAGGCGGGTCGATGGCATGTGGCCCATGCACGGGCCACAGGGATGCTGCTGCTGGGGCAGGCCTTTGGCGAGCTGCTGGCAGGGCAGGCCTTGCAGCCCGTGTGCTGCTGGTGCACGGGCCATAGGCAGGGAGTGCATCATGGAGAAGGCCTGCGTGGGAGCGTGCTGCGCAGCCTCAACTGCACACGAGCGTGTCATGCTGCCTCAATCTCTTGCAAGCACTGCACAGCCTGGGCCGCCCGCATTCTCGCCCCCACATCTGCGGGGTCCCCTGCCTCTGCAAGGCTTTGCCGGAATAACCTGGTGTACCTATGGCCAGGTGGCCTCTGTGAGCGCAATCTCTGCGCCAGCCTCAGCCCGTCCCATTGTGCTTACGTTACACGCAGCGGTGTTGTGCAGGTGGTGGTGGCAGAGGCTTGGTTGTGCTTGCCTACTCCGGCGTGTGCAGGTGGTGGTGGCGGAGGGCGCCCCGCGCTTCGATGGCCACCTCCAAGCCCGCAAGCTTGCAGATGCGGGCATTCAAGTCACCGCCATCACAGACTCGGCAGTGTTTGCGATGATGGCCCGCGCGAACAAGGTGCGTGGGCCCATGTGCGTGGGTATGTGCATGGGTACGCGCTTGCTTGTGTGGCAGGAGGGGGGCTGAGGGGGAGATGAGTACACCTGTGGGCGTGGAGGGGGGGAGGGGATGGTCCACAGGAGGGGAGCTGAGGGGGAGATGTGGACACCTGTGGGCGTTCGCCAGCCTGTGTGTGATCAATAGGGATTGGCATTTAGCGCTATGTGAGGCAACTCTAAAGCGCTATATAGCGCTGTACAGCGATGTATATGTGTCAGGGCTATATGTCACTTTATAGCGCTATATTTGGCTATATTTATGCCAGAACTCCACTTTTCACTTGAACTTTTGGCATCAGAATCAGAATGGAGGTTCAGCACCCTGTATGATACCACCTTACAAGAAAGCAAGAAATTGATTCTGTTGGGGCTGGGGGCTTCTAGCGATCAGGTGTAGCGCTGTATCTGGCACTAGGATTTCACTCCTACTCCTGTGCAGGCACATACCTAAGTTCCCCTGGGCCCCTCATTTCCGCAATTCCCTTAACACTTACAACTAGGGGTCGGCGTTGGCCTATAGCGCTATAAATTTTTTGAAAGATAACATGCCAAAATGGTGCCCTGCTGATTCGCTCGTTTCAGGCGCCCCTCGAGTGACTGGTTGGACTGAATCGATTCTATGAATCAGATTATAATAATGTCCTATGGGGGAAAATCTTCGTCTGGCCGGGTCGCCCCAGACGGTTCCTATGTGTGCCAACTTAAACATGTCTGCTGCTGTGGTGAACAAGCTGGGCAAGCAGCGCACAAAGCCTTGACCAGAAACAGTAGCTGGAGCTCAAGGCTAAGAAATGGGAGCAAACAGCGCCAGGAGCAGCAAAGTGCAGCATG
>LFCJ01002609.1_pt1 | contig 13050 bp, 17 predicted proteins | sample 643141 | NCBI WGS metagenome assembly LFCJ01 (sample SAMN03766243, study PRJNA286221) | soda lake metagenome | biome: soda lake; feature: Kulunda steppe; material: water; isolation source: sample B1-Br-g2 brine of Lake Bitter-1 | place: Russia: Kulunda steppe | collected 2010-07 | reverse complement strand
GGTAGGACTTGGGAGACAGGCAGGGGAAGGTTGAAAGAATTGGAAAAGATGACAAGGGGTGGGGGGCGGGACGCACCAAGTTAAAGCACTGCTTGTACGGCACCCAAAGGGACCCCACCTGCGCTTGGCCACTGTGAACGCCGCGGCCACCGGATCAAACACGCCCAGCGAGGCAGCCATGCCGTTGCCGGAGCCGGTGGGGCATGTAGCAAAGGGCACCAGGGCTGCGCGCTCCCAGTCGGGCCGGCTGAGCAGGCCCTGATTGCGGTGCAGGAAGGGCATAGCAAGCAAGGCTATCAGTGCATGGAGTGGTCCGCGGGTAAGGCCCAGCACTCACAGTGCAGCGGGTAAGTCCAGAACGCAGGAGGCAGCGGGTGAGGTTTGGCGCGCAGGGTGCCGCACAGGATTCAGGCACAAAATATGCAGCGAGCAGGCAGGGTCTGACGCACAGGCTGCCGCGCACTCCTGAGCTGTCGCCAATGGTGCAGGGGCTGGGAGGCTGCGGACAGCCAAGCAGCTGTGCGCCCTCTCAGCAGGCGGCTGCCGTCAAGCACCGTGCCTCCAGCACTCACGCAGTGCACGGGGGCCAAGGCAAGAAATGCGTTTGTTTTGCACTGGTACCATATGATGGAGGTACCTTGTCAGAGCCATTTTGGCCCTTTCCCAAAACGGCAGAATTACCCATTTGGACCAGGAGCTCCGCCGTTTCTGGGACTGCCAGAATTGATGAAAAAGCATGCCGCTGAGGAAAAGGCAACCATTGTTGATCATGCCGCTTCACGCGCGTCCGGGCCATGGTTGCGGCTTGGCTATCGGTGCACCTGAAGGTGCGGTCCGCGACCGTCAAGCACCCGGCTGACGCCCCCTCCAGCGCCCCTGACCGCGTTTTGCCTCTATATATGCCCAATATGGTGCTCTGATGACAGGTGGGCGTGGGAGGGGCCAGGCGTGCTGCTCCGACGCGTGCTTGCACGGATTACAAGTTAACCTCTGTGGCCCGTCAGCCACTGCGCGCAAGCGCCCCCCGCAGTTGCGTCGTGCATCCCGCATTGCGTGTTACAGGCACCCTAAACAGCAATGTTGTGCGGGGGAGGGGGCGGGGTAGCGGCGCTGGCTGGGGAGGGCGTGGTCAAGGCCTTCTGAGATGCGAGTATGCGGTCCAGCAGTGCGCCGTGCTTGCATCCCGGGATGGGGTGTGTGCATACGCTGCTGAGGCCAGTGAACCAGGCTGACCCAACAGCCTGGCAAGTGGCCCTGTGCTATGTGACCCGAGGAGGGGATAGGGCGCCAGAGGGGGCTTGCTCCCCTGTTTCCACCCGTTCATCCCCAGCGCCCAAAGCAGCTGCCCTGCTTGGGCATCTGACCGGGGTGAACAGCTTCAAGCGGTGCTTGCGCACCACTCAGGGCATCAGGAGCGTGGGCGTGGCAAGAGAGAGCGTGAGCATGGCAAGAGAGAGCGTGGGCATGGCAAGAAAGAGCGTGAAGGCGTGGCAAGAAAAAGCGTGGGCGTGGCAAGAGTACACAGCAGCCTCCTTGAGCCCTCAGGCACTTCCTCAGTTGTGTGTCCCTTGCCATGGCAAGAGAAAACAGCAGCCCTCTTGGGTCCACCTTACCTGCAAGCCCTCGAAGATCGTTCCATCGCCACCCACGTACAGAATCACATCAACCTGTGGTACAACACAGGCCATGGCGCACAGGCAAGGACTGAGCGTGACGATCAGGAGCCAACATGGCATGTTCAAAGGCACGCACAGGAAAGGGGGCTCTGTATGTGAGTGCCTTGGCACTCATACAACAACAGCACGGCTATGAGGGCATCCCTGCTTTGCGCTTCTTGCATCTCCAAAGCGTAACGATTCATTACCCCATCAATTGGCAAGCGTGGTATGAAAGCAAGATGAAGCCCTTTGCCATACATGAAGGCAGGTGGACCGCAGCACAAACACGCCACTGCCATCTGCTCCTGTTTCATCAGGGCCCCCATTCCCAAGAGCCCCCATCTCTCCCATAACAACACGGTACCGTGCCCGACCTCCTTCCATAAAAAATCCACCTTGTCGATGCTCTGGAGCTCCCGCACAATCGACGTGGCATGGTGCTTGCTCGCGGTGGCATGCACCTCCACAGACAGCCCCGCAACGTCTCGCAGCAGAGGCAGCACCTGCTTGCTGAAGATGGAGGAGCCCCTGCCCTGGCCACTGGTTGGGTTGACTACCGCGACCTGCCCAGAATGCAGAGACCTTGCGGCTGGTTGGCAAGAAGGGCAGAGGCCTGTTCAAGGCCCTTGGCCTTGTTTGCAAGGCATGCAATCTGGCACGAGGAAGGAGGGGGGGGGGGAAGGGAGGGTCGTTTTTTCAGGTGCTGGATGGATTTGGTCCAAGGCACATGCAGAGTGAGGCATGGGGTCTGAAGCCTGCCTTGAGCGTGCTCGTCAAGCAGATCTGATTCAGCAGGTGGAAGCTGCAAATTACGGGATAATGGACAAAGGAAGCCATGCATGGCCAACTTGTTTTGAAACAGCAGGTAGATACATCATCTGGGGCGGTCATGCTGATGCAACTGATCCGTGCCAGTACTGCAAAAGCTGACACACAACCGAATGAGTTACAGCGGACACATGCGCTCACCACTCTTGGTGGTGCTGAACGGCCACCCCAGCACACCTCACGCTGCACATGCGATACAAATTGCTCAGCAGCAATGCGGCTAGAGCACTCAAACCTGCAATTGCGGGGGCGAAGGAATTCAACAAATTTGCCATTGATGGTCAAGGCTGGGGTCACTCGAGCTTTAGGGTGAGGCAAGGCTACATTGATTGAAGGCATGTGAGAAGTTACTTGAGCTGCTGTACACATGTAAGCTGCAGGATCTTGTCGGGGAGTGATGGCAGTTGACTCAAAGCCCCACGCTTCTAGCATTGGTCAATTCGGGAGGGGGGAGATGGAAACAAGCACAGCATGCACAATGCACCGTGCAGCTTGCACACTCGCAGTTGTTTCCCACGCAGCATCAGCACTGCCCAATGAGGCCTTAATCAGTTCAGGCCTTGCAACAATGGGTTTTGACATAACAGGGGTGACATAAGAAAGTCCTTGCAGCAACAAATATTGATATCGCGTGAGAAATAGCAGCAACCATACAAGAGGTTGTTCACCTTCCTGACTTTTGTAACTTGAATTTCAGCTTGCCTCCAGGGCTAGATAGCACTGTAGGGCAGCTCCAAATGCACACACTGCTTGGTAGTTCTAGAGACGCCCCCAGCAAACTATCTGCTGGAAATGACTGCATGGTAGGCAAGAAAATAATAACAAGCATGTATGGGCGTGCGTGCGTTTGTGTGCGCATGCATGCATGTGCATGCACACGTGCATGCACACATGCGTGCGTGCATGCGTGCGTGTGCATGTGTGCGAATGTGCATTTGTGTGCGTGCATGTGCGTGTATGTGTGTGCAATTGCAAGCACGAGCGCGTCTACATGCAAGTGATGTATTTCTCATGATAGACTATTGCAAAGACAGCTTGCAACACCCATAACAGATATGTATCCCCTCCTGTACAGGCTCATGTGCATCTTCCAGCTCTCAGACCAGCAGGTGTAAGAAAACCTCACAATTTTGACCAGGTCTGGGACAGTTCTCACCTCTCCAGTTTCCTTGATGTCTCCACAGCAACTCTGGGAGATCCAACCCTCTTTCTGCTCCTGAATTTGGGCACAGAGTCTGTAGATTCTTTGCTGAACTGCCCAGGTAGGTAGTCGGAGCTGCGCGGGTAGTTGGAGCTGCATCACATGCAGGCCTCGCCACCTACCTCTGCTGCAGCCCTGAACTCCACTCCACCTTCATTGCTACAGATGAGTTCCCCACGGGCTCCCCTGGAGCTGAGCACATCCAGCTTTACAGGATCACGAGCATCAAGTTCTCTGTTCATGGTGGCGCTAGAACGAATGGATGGACGTATTAACTGTGCCCCACCCCCAGGCATCCTGGTTCAAAATAATAGTCTTTTGTTCAGGATAAGGTTATGTAGGCTTTGATTAGGGTTTGATGCAAGCACTACCTAACTGAAGCACTACTGCGATCATAAAGCTCATCAATGCAAAAAAAAGTACTCAAAAATTAAAAACTGTTATGCTATTGTATTTCGAATTGAAGATCAGACAGATTGCAGGAGATTGCAGGAGATTGGTGTTCTGATTATGTCAAAAGCGTGCGCTTAAGGAATTGGAGCACGCTGGATGTACCATGCGCCGCACGAATTCGGTGGACGATGCAGCACTCCTGGAGGCTTTAGTCAAATCCAGTGGCAGCAGGAGAGGGGTCAGCCCTGCCAGAGACTCACAAGCTGTCTCTATCATTGTGGGCAGGCAGCCGTGAGTAGCTAATTAACTAGCACCTTTGCTTGTGACATCCAAATGCCAATAACTGACAAGGCATTGCCTTTCCTGCTCCTGACACATGCCCAGGCCTGATCCCGTGTTGGTGTCCATCCCACACCCTGGGTCAACACAATCTACGCGTCCTCCCACGCCTGCTTCCCGTGACAACCAGCATGACTTGTGCCAGCCCCTCATTCAATCCAGCAGCACGAGGGAGGCTGCCTTGGACAGAAAGATCCAGGTACACTTCAAGCACACATTTGCTTGATTCTACTATTCCTGCAACAACTGGTTTCCTGAGCACATTGAACTTGCTTACCCTGCGCGCATAAAAGCTACGCTACACCTGTGCTGTGCCTATTATGCCTATGCAGTTTGCCCTCAACTTCTCGTGGCTCGTCAACGTGCTTCTATTTGTGACAAAAGCCTATGTTTGGTGGCTAAGCGCCTCCAAAGCGGTGCTCGCATCCCTAGTTGACAGTCTGGTTGACTTGGCATCTCAAGGAGTGGTTGCAATGACTGAGAATCAATCCAAGGTAGGTTGGCAGAGGGGATGTGCAGGAGCAAGGACATGGCAAGGGTTTGCAACCTAGATGGTGGTACCTCCGAAGGTTTCTGTGGTATGCATACAACGATTGGCACATGGGCGGAGCATGCTCATGGAACATCTGACACGCATTTCCAGCAAGCAATTAGTGACAGACTGGTAAGAAAGCACTGTAAATGTCCACGCACTCACACGTATTCCCATACACAGAGGGCGGATGCTCGCTTCCCTGTGGGCAAAGCAAGATTAGAGACCATCGGGGTGCTTGGCTGCGCGTGCTTGATGAGCGTTGCAGCGTACGCTGTCGTGCAAGACAGCTTGATCTCCTTGTATGAGGGCCTGGCCAAAGGTGAGGCACTTGCGTGCTGATACTTCTGAATCCTATTGGCAGCATGTAGCCCATGGTACGCAGCTTTTTGTGAAGTGCTGGGTTGAGACGTGAACCTCAACATGCTGGATGCGTACCTGCCCAGGCAAGAAGGTTGTCCATCTAACCCCCAAACAGCCAATCATTTGGCCTTACGATTTACGATACAGATGCAACTTGCAAAAGAATGAGCGCAGCCGGATTTTGCATTGTTGCCACCCTCTGGTCCATTAAAAGAGGACGAGCTTCACCCTGAACATACCGCTTCGCACACTAATCTTTCCCAAGCCCAATTTTGTTTTACCTTATACAATCTATCAGGCCAGAAGCAATGTTGTGATTCTATGAAAGCATCATCCAAGGTGCTTTTGGGTTTGTGCTGGGACTGACGGTCAATCACTGACTGTACGAAGCTTGGGATTGCACGCAGGCATCCTGCCACAAATTGAGACCAGCCTCGTCACATACTGTGTGCTAGGAGGCGCCACAGCCCTTAAGCTCATTGCCTATGTTCTGTGCACAGCTCTCCAATCAAGGAGCGGTGAGTTGCCTATCGCATGCCTGCCTGCCTGCCTGCCTTTCACCTGCTACCCGCATTCGGATGCATAGAAAATGAAGAAGAAGCATTACGCTTTGTACATATTGTTCTTGTTAGTTCTTGGTGTTGCTCCTATTGCTGCTCTGTAGTAGTTGCTGGTGTATTTTAGCTTGCTTCTGTAATTTGGATGCGTTATGTATGGGCCTGAAATTCAAATAACCTGGTGTAGACGAGGCAAGGACATCCACACTCCAGGCACTGATGCTGCCCTCCATGCTCTGCATCGATGCTCGTGTGCTCATGGATCCTATCTTCATACATGCCCGCTTTTCTGTGCTGTGCCTTTGACGCTGCTATTCTGGGAGCAGACTCAATGCTAGCGCTAGCCGAGGACCATCTTAATGATGTTATAAGCAACATCTGTGCTATAGGGACGGCTGCAGTGGCATACGAGGTTGGTGCTTCGTATTTTGTACTCTCTGGGTGTCTGCCAACAATCCACCTCTGAACTCTTGGTTTTCTCCAAGGCTGCTTGCTCCTGTCTGACCCTATGGCTAGAGGGTTGCCTGCCAGTATGGTATTCAGCATCATGGATAATTTGCAAATTTTTGTAGTCGGTCAGGGACTAAGGAATAACAGAGTAATGTAGAAAGGTCTAGCCTGTATTCGCTTTATTTCCATCTCCTTTCCCTTTCCTTCAGTATTTCATGCAAATTCCGTGTGCTTCAAATTGCCTTGTTACTATTTTGTGCGTGTGCCTATGCAGATCCCGAAGGCTTGGTGGGCAGATCCTACAGGTAACTGTACATCCTTAGACTTGATTGTAGATTCTTATCCATCCTTCATATTTTCATCAACCAGGAGGTCGCGATGGTCAGCTGAGTTCCTGCAGTAATTTGTACAAGTAGAGGAAATGACGTGGAAGAAATCTTTTTTGTAATCCTTGATGTAAGCAAGTAGCATAGCTCAATGATGACCACTTCTCATCCTGACAGATCTCATTGCCCTCTCTACTTCACAGGAGGCATTCTTATTAGTATCTTCATCTTGTTTAGGTGGTTTGACATCGCCAAAAGCCAGGTGCGTCACAGGAACTTATGCACCAACCTCTGTGGCGCAGGTCAGCGTGTGGAAACTCTGTGCAAGCGTCAGTACTTCAAATTCATTTCTGCTGCTGCCTTGATTGTGCAATTTTTATGCACTGGCGAGCAATTTCCCTCGATGCAATATGTGCTTGACGAGGCGCCTTGCATCCCCAAAATGCTGCCAGTACAGGAACGTGAAAAGCCCCTGTGTAGCACAAAGCACTGCTAGTGTATCAGGCATAACGCTGCTAGTGCGGCAGCACACGCAGCTTTCATAAGGTTCAAGACTGCTAGTGCATTCAAGTACTCTCCAAGGGCCTCTTAGTTGCTGAAGGGCAGGCAGGGATAGGATCAGTGTCTGGCCGCAATCTTCCTGGCTGCATCTGCTGCAAAATGTCCGTGCCTTGTATGCCATGCAGATTGACAAGATTGTGGGACGAGGGGCTCCTCGGGAGGTATGTGCTCAGGGGAGTTGTCGTACCATGTCCATGCATGCTGTGAGGTCTTGCATTGTTCATCAAATTTGATTCAGCTTCTACTTTGCAGTTCCGGCTTCTACTCTGTAGGTCCAGCTCCATCCTTGACACAAGCCTTATCATCCTTTTATGTATGCAGCTTATTGACCAGCTTATGCGGTTTGCGTCACAACACCACGAAAAGCTTGAAGTTGACTGCCTCAGGTACAGCTTTTGGAACTGGTTTGGAGACCTTTTTTGGCTGGACCTGTGGTTTGTTTTGTGAGAGGTGCTTGCATGAGTTGCACACGACAAATGACGCTTCCGCGCCTGTACAGAGCAGATCGGTAGATAAATTTCAAAAACTTGCGACATCTTTGATAAATCATGCACTTCTAAATGGGCATAGGGTTCATAGGGTTCATAGGGTTCATAGGGTGACCATATTGCTGAAAGAGCATGGACCTTAAGATGATCAGATTGCAGATCACTCAACTTGCTGAGCTTGTCGGGTAGAGGTATGCCACGTAATCAGCAAAGACCAGAGGGCATCATCAGTCCGTTAGTGATCTCTTCTTGGCTGAGTTGGAAAAACTTGCTTACATGGTCTCATCCTTTCCTTTTTCCTACCTTTTGTCAGGGCGTACCACTTTGGATCTCGTTTTATGGTGGAGGCAGAGGTGGTGATGCCCGCAGACAGCAGCTTGCAAGAAGTCCATGACATCTCCCTCCAACTACAACACAAGGTACTACAAAAAGTGCCTGCACGTGCAAGGAATTGCAGACCATTGCTTTTTGGTCGTTCTAAGCAACCGCAGGTACTGCTTAAACAAGCCAGCACGGTACACAAGTTTCTTTGGTGCATCCAAGTAGTGGTGGAGGGGGAAGATTTTTTAGTGATTGAATAGGCCCATGCATGCGTCAACGAAGCAAAAGCAAAATATTTGAAAGCAGCTCAGCATATGAGTCCAACAGGGCTCATACAGGGCTTGGTGAAGCTGCGCCTGCTGGGCCAGAAGTGGTCTCCAAAAATAGTCCAGGCTGTCATGCAGGCAGTGGCCACTCTGTGCACACCTGCAGCACCCGCACATAAACTCTGCAGAGGCATACAGACATGTGGTCCTTTTTTAAGACAGCCTCTGCTTCCGGCTGGACATCATACGTGTGCATATCCGGCGAACGGGGCAGGCCTTAGACGGGTTGCCATGCCAGTCAGCTCTAAAGCACACGTTATTGAGGTCTCTTGTGCCCACAACCGTCCCACGGACCTGGATCCAAAGCGCCCTCAATGGATTTGTCAGTACATACGGCGCACAGGGCGCTGCAGTGCACTGCAAGGTTTGAAGACAAGGCATGTCAAGTGACACCCACGCCGCCATGCACACTTCCATGCATACATGCACGCCATGCACCGCAGTTGGAGGCCCTCGACCTGGTAGAGCGCGCGTTTGTGCATGTGGACTACGCACGGCGTGATCAGCCAGAGCACCGCACAGAGCGCCTGCTGGCAGGGCTGCCTGTGGTGGCGGAGGAGCCGCTCCTGCCGTCACCGCACCCTCCTAGATCAGGGTCCGGGAGGCGCATGTCATCGGAGTCCAGCGCAGAGGCGAGTGCTGCCTTGTCCAGCCATGCTGCTACCGCTCTGTGAGTTCTTGACAAAACGGGGTCAAGGGCCGCCCTGAAGCGATAAATACTTGGACTTGGGTCGTTCTCTGTAGGTATCATGGGGTGTGTGTGTGTGTGTGTGTGTGTGTGTGTGCAATCATCGATGGTGGCAATGCTGCTCTTTCGTAGCCAGGCGGCTTTGTGCTCGTCTGCAAGCAGTCGTAGCATTAAGCATCCAATTTCACAGGTGCACAAAAACAGAGGCAGCCCATATCTTCTGGTACAGAGACGCTTTGTGCCTCCCCATATTTCATTAAAGGAATCTTTTCTTTCATCGTTCCGCCGTACTCTGAATGGACATGGTGTGGAGTCAACACATGTCCTACACATACTTGCACAGGATCTGTATAAAAGTCGTACTCCTTGTCTGATTTCTCTAAATCTGACAACGCATGTTCACCTTGCGCAAAATGGCTGAAGGTGCATGGCTGACCAGCAGCACATTGCGCAGCTGTTTCACTAATTTTAATTGATAAGCAAATCTGACTTGCTTGATGTGCTGGTCTTTTGTGTTCTGAAACAGTGCACTTGTATGCTCAAGCCGCAGCGAGCATGCCTGCAGTCAAACCCACACACTTGCCTTGAATTAAACAGGCCATACGGAGCAACACGCAATTATGCCAGAACTACAGCTAATGTTTTTGTTGGACCTGAAGTGCTGTTCCGTTTTTAGCTATCTGATCTCTGTTCGAACTGGCTTGCACGATTGCAGGTTGCAGTCTCCCCTCGGGTGGCACCGCCTAGATCTCCAGTTCACCCAGTTGCCTAGAAGGTGTCAGGGTTGTCAACATCAAGCTTGCCAGCTGCCATCCAAGTGCCGCAAGTCCCATTCACCAGGACATGTTGTTTTACCTGCTGCGCTGAGGGCCTTTTATGATGTATGGTTTTGCTTGCTCATGAGTTTATTGCCATAGACTGGGAAGATCCCCAGCGTGTTTGTTGTTCATGTTTGTTGTCCTGGCTTACAAGCATAGTCTACGTGGCTGTTTGGATTATTCTGTTCTTATCAGTCTTCAACCATTTTTCACCTGTTTTATGCATGTTTACACAAGAGTGGATCGTGCGGCAGAGGGCTCTGCACATTTACTGATTCTTCAATACCTATTCTCGGACTGATTGGGTATCAGAGGGAGATAGATGACCGCAGGAGGCATGGCAGCCAGCACATGTGAGCAACTTGAAAGTGGGTATGCCCTGCCTGTAGAGGTGACGCACCAGGACCTGAACTTCATTGATCCTCACCAGGGGGACAGGCTCTCCTCTCTTTCACACTTCCTGTGAGGCTCTGAATTGTACAGCCTCAACTGATATTGTGGAGGAGCCCTGAGCATCTTGCAAGCTGTGTGCCAAAGTTTACAAGTTAGGATAACCACCAGCCTGGTCGTTAAGGGTAAAAGGTTAAGGTTTCAAGGCTGTATCCGCCGAGCGAGGGCAGCTTAGCCGGTTGTGAGCCTCCAGTGAGGTTCGAACCCCGAATCCACAGGTTGCGAGGTGGGCAGCCGACTGTCCAGCGCAGGTGCCCCGCCGCCTGCTCGAGTGTCCGGAGCATTAGCAGCGAGTGTCCGGAGCATTAGAAGCAAGCACCCGGAGCATTAGCAGCGAGTATTAGCAGCCTGGTCGTTAGGCTGAATGGTTTGTGGCTGGTTGTCGCTGAGGCTAAGAGTCTCAGAGTGTTACTAACTATAGTAACTATATGTAAATCCGCAAAGCAGATATCTAGCAGCACGCATGAATTTTGAAACTTTTCCTGAATCCACCCATACTCTCTGGTAACTGTAGCTCAAATAGGAAGAGCACACGCCGGTGGCTGATAAGCTAAACAAAGAACCAAGGTCAGTGCTGCAAGATGGCTTCGTAAGCTCGGAGGCTCAAAGGGGGGGGAACGGCGCGGCAGCCGAACCGGGTGTGTACTACACATCATGTAGTACGTGATGGGGAGCAAAAGGGTTAAGAATTGAACTTCCACAAGTCTCAGATGCTACAAGGGCTTGTATGTACACCCCTGATGGAAATTGTGTTGGTACGCTGAGTATTAAACAATACATAAATCTAGCGAATGCCTTCCACCATGCATGGGATTCAGGCTATCACAATCAAGTCATACCTCCACCCAAAGACCTCCATCATGAATTAGTTGGTCTCCTCTCTTACAAAAGGGAATGCACCTCGAAGGTCCATCAACAAATAAGTCAGATAGTTAAAGACTCACACATGCGAGCCTTACCTGACCACATACTTCAAGCACTTCAAGCATGGTGACCAAGGACAGAACAGCATCTGGTTCAAGCTTTGGCTCTTCATTCAAAGAGGTGTGGAGCAAAAGGAAAAGAGACATGGTTTTTGAATCCAATTCCAATCCTTTAGCTGCTAAGTTCACAGGTTTCTTGGTATGCCACCCTCTCTAAGACGATAGTTTCATGCTAAACATGGTTCGTCATGCAACCTACTCATCTCTTTCCACTGAAAGTGCCACTGCAATTTTCCTGCTCCTCCCAAATTGGAAGGGCCTAGATGCAAATGCTTACATGCAGATCATCGGAATGTCGTAAAGCGTTTCCAGCTGGGTTACTACAGGTTACTGAGGCCACGGTTTCTAGAATAGCGAGTGGGAAACCCGCTGGTAACCGTGGTTACCGAGAAAGCCGCAGTAATCCACCTCAGTAACCCGTGCTTTCCAAACGGGTTTCCGCCGGGTTTCTGAAAAGCCGGATTTCTGGAAACCCATCTGGTCACCGTGGTTTCTGAGAAAGCCTCAGTAACCCACTGCAGTAATGTCGGTTTTCTGGATGGATTACTGCCCTGGTTTCTGGATAGCCGGGTTTCTGGAAACCCATCTGGTCACCGTGGTTTCTGAGAAAGCCTCAGTAACCCACTGCAGTAATGCCGGGTTTCTGGCTGGGTTACTGCCCTGGTTTCTGAAAATCCACCTGGTTACCACGGTTCAACCAAGTTTCTGAGGAAAAGCCCATTTTACCAACAGGAAGCCTTTTCAGCCTATACTGAGTTCCTTCTTAGTACCTGGAAAGCCTGCCAGAGATGACGCTTGACCTTTATTGGACATCCTTCCAGGCGACAAATACATACATACTACTACATACTAGTACAGTGCGCTGCAGAGCTGCTGATGGCGGCCATGATGGCAAGGCATGCTATTGATTCCTTACATGTCAATCACTTGTTAGCCATTAACAATTAACAGAGCATAGGCAAAAACAATAAGTGTCACAGGTCCTTACAGGTGCTACATCATGACTTCCTAGCCATCAAATTCATTTGTCAATGTTTTCAAGTGCAATGACGGTTGTCTGATGCAAAGAAGACGCATTATTGCATGGCATTCTTGGACAATTGAAAAAATAACATCTCACCCTAACCTGCTAAACAAATCAAGTACATCCCTTGCGTAATGAAACAAGGATTGGTGCAAAAATCACCTTCTACCCTTATCTGTTAATCAAATCAAATTCATCACTGATAGGATGAATCTGCAGCAGGCGTGCGAGCCACCCCAGAATCTCTGGAACACTTGCAATCATGCATGATGCTTAGAAAATGTCTAGAGCATTGTACTATCTTGGGCACTAACTATTCCCCAGGCATCAGTGACCTATCGCAGACAAGATTTCTGGATTGGAAACAATATAAGCTCTCCAGCTCCTGAATGGGATCTTGAAATTATTGTTATATGGAATAAAGAAGCACAATACATGCTATTTGATCAGAACCCAAGGTGGTGTGCAGCCTTGTCAAATGCCATACCCGGGGCGATTTTCCAGCCCTGCGCACATCCACCCACTCAGAATGTGGCAAAAGTAATCAAAATACCAAGATCATTTCGGAAGAAATTGAATGACTCAGCTTTCACAAAGGATACTAGATCTATCACTACGGCCCCTGACCTCACAGCGCTTACAAATAATAATCTTAGACTGAAGGTTCCAGACTGGCGTCTGTGGGCCTACACTGATGGTAGTTGCCTGACATTTAAAAGACAACAACGAATTGGAGCAGGAGTC
>LFCJ01002607.1_pt1 | contig 13055 bp, 14 predicted proteins | sample 643141 | NCBI WGS metagenome assembly LFCJ01 (sample SAMN03766243, study PRJNA286221) | soda lake metagenome | biome: soda lake; feature: Kulunda steppe; material: water; isolation source: sample B1-Br-g2 brine of Lake Bitter-1 | place: Russia: Kulunda steppe | collected 2010-07 | reverse complement strand
TGCCCCATCTGCTCCTGCCAAGACAGTGCACTTCACATCCTCTCAGGGTGCCAGCATCCCATCATTAGAAATATGGTGACCGAACGCCACAATATCGCAGGCAGACTCATAACAAAAGCCATAAGTAAAGGTTCACTAGGATCCTGATTCTATTCGCAGATGTGGGCAGTGCTGACAAGCATCGTATGCAAAATCTTACACCTGTGACAGCAAAATCCAGAGTTCCTCCGGCTTGGATTTTTGGTATAAACCACAATTGAAGAGACAAACTCACTTCTCGCCCTGATGCCATTTTAGCGACTCCAAAGAAAACATGCAATATCAATACCCAAAATCAACAGAACCATCCCAATGATCAAGGCCTTACTTTAAGGAGTGGAAGGAGGGTGATTTGGGGTAGGGGGCAGGGTTCTTTAGCGGCAGCCACCGCAGCTGGAGGCAGACCCCCATCACCAGCCACAGCTTACCGGCCTAGACAGACTCGCCCCGAGAACCTCCCTTGGCAGTGTCGTACCACCCATCTCATTGAGATGAAGTGCTGTGAAGACACTCGCCCTGAGCAGCAGCTCCAAGCTGCCCATGCTCAGCGTGGTCACCTTAGACGCAGCATTGCAGGAGACCATGTTCTTCGCTTTATTATCTCAGGTGTAGGGGATGTTACTTTCATTCCTGACACTTTGGATCCTCTGAAGAGTCTCGACCTTGATTCACAAAGAGTCAAGAAACTTGCTCTCAAGCTCGATGCTCATTCTGTGCACTATGCTCATAAGCTTGTTTAGACCAAACGTTCTCTTGAGCCCACCAAACGTTCTCCCCACCTTCAAACTAATCAGGAGAGGTCCGCTGGCTTGTCTGCCCGCAACCCTCCTGATCCTCACTGACCCCAATTTTCTTTTCTGGTGAAGGGGCTTTTCTTCCCAAGTGACCTTTTCCTTACTAAGGAATCAATTAGTAATTGATGTGAGGAGCTGTTTGCTGCTTGCGTAGTTTTCCTTCCTTTTCTTCTTTCTTGATCATTCCTTTTTCTTTCTGAGACTATGGATATTTTTTGTCGGGCTGGCAGTGTCCAGCAAGCCCAGCAGTCAAACCATCTGGCTGAAGGTCTAAACCCATTGTAACTTAACTTTCTCAACGGCACGACAAACTATGCCATTTCATTTCGGACATTATGGACTATTTTTTTGGCTGGCAAAGACCAGCAACAAACCAATCACAATGACCTGGCTGGCGGTTAACCCTAACTTGCAACTTGTAATTCAAATGTTCCGCGCAACCACTTGACAGTCCTCCACCATCCAAAAGTAGAGTGTAAAACCACCAGGGATTTCCCTGGTGACTTGTAACCTGGCAGTGTTCAGCTACAACGTAAGAGATTCTTTGTGGAGGCCTCAGGCTGTCAATGTCTAACCACTTCAGCACAATCAAGGTAGATCGAGAAATTAGCAATTAGCAAACAGGATCAGAAATAAAGAAAATGGCTTGTGCCGAGCAGTGCTCGTTCAATTTGTCGCACTAGGATGCCAAGTGTCAGCCACACCGCTTCATGCAACAGACAAGCTCTTTCAAGTACTTCGCTCTACTGGCAAGGTAGGCGTACATACATTCTGGAAACAGTGTTTACGAAGCAGCAATGATAAAGTTTGCTACATCAGAAAGGCCAGCTTCTTTGTATGCTGTTGCCAGGTCCGATCGAATAGCATCATAGGATGGCAATGCGCCGGCAACAACGTAGTCTAGCAGAGCTTCTGCGCGAGTCAGGGCAATCTGCACAAAGTACAGCGTGCACCTGTCAAAAAATTGTTGGTAGAATTCCTGCTAAAAGGACACTCGGCTGCCTAAGTCACTGTCAGACTCATGTCAATGCAAAAGCTCTGGCTCGGCCATGGCCATGAAGAGGGAGCAAAAGATTTCACCCAGAAGGTTCTACGCTTGAGTGGCCAGGCATTCATTCTGCCTGTATATGTTTCTGCATGACTTCTAGAGAACTGCTAACTGCAATCTGGAAAGTAGGCCCCACCTGCTGAGGGCTCTTGACCTCCTTGGTTGCGCTTTGAGTTTGGACTTGCGCAGCTGCCGCAGCCTCTTCACTTAGTAAGTAACGGGTCTGTAAGCATGCAAATCAATTGCGAGTGTGCTGGGGACAAGACATGAAACTTCACAAAAGGAAAGCGTGAAAAAATGTGCACAGAGAGGAATTGCAAGCTTAATGACAAAGCGTGGGTCGCAGGCATTTGTCTGGTCTCTGCTAGGTCTCAAGCCCCCTAGGAAAAACCATGCGCGTACAAGCAAGCAAGCACAATGTATGGATGATGACCCATCATTGATACTATGTGGACACTATGCAGAGGAAGTATGCTGTCAAGCATGCCCAGCTGTATGTGGCCTGCTCTTTACCTCCTCTGCACTCTTGCCCTTGAAGTTGCCCATTTCTTGGATCCTTGCAAAATCCGAATGAAGCGTCCACCACGGCAGTCGCATCGCCACTCTGAGCATTGCCATCAGCAGTGCAACACAATTGTATACCAAGTATGAGCTATCCCTTCTTCCATCATTGCAACAAAGCACACCATAACCGCGCGCAAGCACACCAAGGACAAGTGATGGGATAGGCGCATTTGCATACCCCCTTGACCTCCGAGCCGTAATTGATTCAAGCCGCCTATGATGCTTTGGAAGCATGAACATGCCTGTCATTTCTTCTTGCACAACACAAAAGTTGTCTCTGCCAACTAGAAAATGGCACACACAAAATTGTTGCAAAATCAAGGACCATCTCACCGCGCCATGTCTCTGGCCTCTTCGTCACGTTTCTGCCCAGCGAGTAATTCAGCAGCAAACTCATAGGGCCGCGCCCACCCCGGGAAGAATTCATTTCGCATGTACCATTCGCTGGCAATGAGGGCAGAGAGCTGCAAGCAAGAGCATTGAGGTGCTGTGTCAAAAGAGTGGAGGAACATCCTCTGGCCCTCTGGCACTTGATGGCTAGAAAATCTGTGTGCAGGGGCGTACACAACCAGCTGTAGGCATTCCTGTCAGCACCGATGGTGTGCCAATTTGTATGCGTGTGCCCCTGGATTTCACTCAAAATATTACAAGTGACAGGTACAGCGCCACATTACCCATGCCCTTGTGTATAACACCCCAGAACAGCATCGAGTACAATGGCAAACAGTGCTTGAAGTGTACCTGCTGACCTTTTTATCCTTCAAGTGCTCTTTTGCACAGATTTCAAGGAGGTCAGCATATCAGGCTGACTGTGCAAGGGAAGAAACTTGAGATCATCTTGCTTGCCTCCACTCTTCCTACAACTTAAACTTTTCAGATAACAGTGTTGCGGCTGTGAAGGTAATGTGCTCATGCTGCAAAGATCGGTGAAATGGAAAGAGTTGAAAAAGGACAACAGGAATAGAGGAAAAGCAGACCTGAGAGCATAAGAGATGGCTGACAGGAAATATGAAGGGTGCCCAATACCGTTTGGCTTCCCTCAAGTTTGGGAACAACCCTGCTAACAAATTCCCTGGTTCTGACGTTATGCACCTGTGCTAGAGCAGACAAGGACGCAGAACCTACTTTGTCCCCCTTGGCAAGGTGCTTGTGCGCCAAGCCCTCACATACGTCCGGGAAGTAGCCAGCCTTGCTGACAATGTACAAAGCAGCTTTTGGGCCTCCAAACCCTGCGGCTTCTGCCTTCCCAGGTGTATAGATGGCTTCGCATTCCTTTCCTGCAGCCTCGGCCAGGGGACGCACTGTGGGGCCCCCCGTGGCTGCAGCAGCTAAGTCCTCCTCGGCCAATGTTCTGGTGTGTGTGTATGTGTGTGTGTGCGTGTATGTGTGTGTGCGCGTGTGCGCGCGTGCGTGCTTGCACCAACATCTATGCATGTGTGTGCGCTCGCATTCAAATATTTGGATGCTATGGACTTAAAAGCTCATCTCAGGACTGCACTGCACAATCTAGAGTGCCCCTACTTGTTACAAGAGATCCTTTCATTGTGCAGCCAGCAATCAACCTTGCTCTATGGGACCACAACAATTCTTGACAGGTGTGCACAGGGCGCCATACATTTTTCCTGGTGCTCTTATCATCTGGCAAGCAAGAATAGGCCAAGACAGGTTCACGGAATTGCTTGCTGACTCACCTATGTATGTGTTCATTGACGGACCTTGACAGTAGTCTGACCTTCTTAGCACCCCTCTCCATGGCCACCAATGGCATTGGCATATTCTGAAGATGGTCAGACACAAGGGTGCAGCACCAATTAACGTAGACTGGTAGGCAAGAATGTAACATTTCTTTGTTCATGCTGCACCCTGACTTGCACAAACATGGCAGATCATACTGTTGGAGTTGGTACTTGGGCAAAGTTTGGGTGGCCCATGTTTTGCACCCATTGCTGTTCATAGGGGCAAAGACCAGTGGTTTGGCTGGGCTTAAGCAAGGAGCGGAGAAGCAAGAAGCACACCGCTGATTCAAGGAAGGAGAAGCAAGTGCACCCACTGACCTTGTACAGGGTGGGCACAGGCCACCTAAGCAGGCATGCCACAGTCCCACTGGAGCTAGCTGATGGCGGCAAGCCAGCAGCGGTGCCCAGCTCGCACACAGGCACCAGTAAGGGATGAAGGCCAGCCCTGTCTGTGGGAAGCACAGCCTTTCCCCCTTGTGCCTCAAGTACCTGCAGGCATGCACACATGATGGCGAGGTTTCTTACAATTTGTGCTAGTGAGGTAGTCGTGTGCCAAGAGTCTGCAATCATGTGTTTTGTATGGATTGAACAGGAATCATGATAACCGATGCAGTGCAGTCTTTGTTGCACCTTCAATGCATGCAATTTCTTGACATGCTGCATGGAGCAGGGTGATAGGTTTTTAATAGTGCACTTAGCCTCATCAACAGAGTTTGTGAAATTAAAATGTATGATGTAGCGCCTGCCAGTTGCTCAATTGGTGCCAGTGGACGCTCGGCATGACTCTTCTCTCTTTCTTGCCCCTTCGCACTGCCCTCTTGCAAAGCTTGCCATAGCAATTCACCCCAATCATTTGAGTAATTGCATCTGATCTCTGCATCATTGCAATGCCATCACAACTGCAAGGTGCAAACTCGAACAGAGCTCAAAGTTGCCTGGTTGGCTTCTTGGCTTTTGCTATTGCATTGAGCACGTAGACCAGCACATATTCTCACGCGAATATGTGAAATTACAAGAAAGCAAAAACCAAACGCCTTGCTCCACAGCTGTAAGGAAGCAGTATAGGAAGGGGCCCAAGAAATCATTGTGGCACACACTCACTGCATGTGGCCAGGCTTGAATGCATAAGTTTCCATACCCTAATCAATGCTCCAAGGCGTTTGGGGGTTTGCGCCACCGCTATCTCCTCCAAGAAGACAGACACATCTGAGTGTGCGAGACATGAACAAAAATCAGCGCATGGATGCAACTGTACGCTTCCAAATCTCAAGCTCATGAGGTATGTGTTAATTTACCGGAGCTGGATGAGGCATGGGCGAGACGCACTTGGCGTCTGATGGGTGGACGAGCTGCCAGCAAGTGTGAGCAGCCACTACGATTCTGACTAGCTAAGAGGCTGCTCCTGCGCGTTGCATTCAAGAGCATTTTTATTCGTTTATAAAGCAGAAATGCTCCAAATGTTACGTGTTATTGCAATCTGTTATGGATTTTTTTAAAGGCAATCACAGTGACTTTATTATTCGTTATGCCTTGGTACTTGAAAATCAGGGCCTCATCCTTCCACCGCGTGTAGGGGATAAAATTCTGCCTGACCTACCGTTGTGCTCCTTAGATCTTGCGACTCCATAATCTTGCGAGGTCCCAAATTACATTAATTAATTTGTGAGTAATAAGGGGTAGCGAGGCCTCTGATTTAAAGCCCTTATTTGCGAACTTCAGGTTTTTGTATCGACATTCATTCTCTGCTTGTCTGATACACTTGTGCTCACTCCCCCTCTTCCATTTCTTCATCTGATCTCAGCTCTGAGGAGGTATTTGAATGGTTCCCCACCCTTAGGAAATCGAATTGTAGGCAATGGTGCAAACCGTGGTCTCAATCGAGCCCCGAATGTAAGCCAGGACTCCTGGCAGGAGCCCTGTCAAAGATTGGGCACTGTTGTCACCAGCCAATGGACCTTCTCCTGCCCATTTGAGAGCTCTTGATTCTGTACATTGCTGTTCATGTGTTGGTCCATGTGAGGCTCACGGGTGCTTGCCCGCCTGTCTATTCTCATGCTGCCCACAACGGGTCGTCTATGTTGTTGCACTGCACTGAACTGAACTGCTGAAGGAAGTGACACTCCTACCCCTTGTCTGTCATCTGTAGCCCCTGGCCTTTTAACTTAAATCTGGTGAAATCCGTCTTGTAGGCCTGAGATTTCATGATGTATATTCCGTTTTCCCTTAGAACCAGTGCAGATGCTGGTTGTGGTGCCTGGCATGTCGCAAGGCATGGTGCCGCGAATGGCACTGACCTCCACGCGCAGAAAGTGAAAAATCCTCGCAACGCCTCAGAAGCAGCTCCAACAGCAACAGCGGCAGGCTCAACAGCAACAGCAGCAGTAGTAGCAGTGCTCCAAGACCATTTCTGGTATGGCCTCATCCTGAAAGAGACAGGCAAAAAAAGAAGTAAAAATTCTTCCACTCAAAAGGGCGGAAGGGCTGCAATGGTGGCTGGTCCTATATCAGAAAGTCAATGGTTGGGTCGCCTGCTTGTCGGATATCGTCGATGACTGTCCTGAGATCTTCTTAATTTGACTAGTAAAAGATTAATAAAAACACATTGAAAGCACAAGCTCCGTGTTCAGTCTCCACGTACCAATTCGTACATGATTGTACGAATGATAGTACAGAATTGTAAACTATTTTTCAATCCAGAAAAGATAGTCTTTTGTCAAGTTTGATCGTTCTCTCGTGTCACTTTGCATGAACTCCTCTGTCATGCAGCACAGATTCTGCAGTCCCGACAAGTTCGACTCACCATGTGCTGTAACGTTTCGTGGAACCCATTTGGGATTCACTCCCTCTACCTCCTTACGCCCCGTTTATTTCCAAGGAGTTATTCTTGCAGCCGGCTCAGCAAGAATTAAGAAGAGAGTACTAATATCTCGGTATTGGTGAACAAGCTTCAACTTCCTTTCCCGCATCTCTCACGCCATCGCCATCGCCATGGCTCCCGTCCAGGTGAGGGACAGATGAACGATGGTCGAGCAATCCTCCGCAGGCGCAGTGTGCACATTATGTCGGCAGCTCTCTGGTTTGGGGTCACTGTGTGCAATGCAATATGCATGCCCCTTTGGCTGCTCATCAGTGCCACTAGTTCACCGTGAGTTCTCACCCGTGGGCCTGGGAAGTCTTGATGCTCAATGACGCGCCCACCTCGCCCGATGGTTGTACAATAAATGCATGCCGAAAGCCGAGCTTGCAGGCTGGGTTGCCCCACTCAAGGCTGACATGTGGCTCATGCCACAAATTTTTACAGGCTGTCCCATCCCTTGTGCCTGCAATGGCCTCCCTTAAACCCAAAGCGCCATTGGAAAAGTGGGAGTACTCCCCAGCACCACTTGGGCCTCAGGATATTGACATTCAGGTGCGAGCATGTGCTTACCCGCATGCAAGCCCACGCTGGCAGTGCTCAGCTCAACTGCCCCAACCAACCAGCTCAACAGGGTTTTTCAAGTCGGTGTCCACTAGCACCCATGAACACAAAGATAATCGCATGCACAACGGCGCGCCGACATGCACAAATTTGTATGCTCGAGGATGAGTACATGATCTGGTCTGGTTACATTGGTGGAAAGTTGGCTCCTTTTAGTCTTCCCGCATCAATTGTAGTCAAGTCAGTGTGCATGCTTGCCTCATGCAGGTCACGCACAATGGCCTCTGCCACACTGATGTCCACATGATCGACAATGACTGGTGAGCTAAGCTTGTTGTGTCTGCATTGCGAGGTCCCACCAGCTATCATGATGGTTGAAACGGCAGTGGTTGGATGCATGGCCCCATAGCCCAACACAAATCCCAACATTAACCCGAGCTCTTATGATCAAAATGCAGGGGTGTGTCTGGGTTTCCTTTCGTCCCAGGGCATGAGGTATGCTGATAAGTGCTTGTGCACTATGGCTGGCTGATAGAGGTTGACGATCAGGAGATTCTGCCCTTTGATTCTGACCTGTGCTCCTTCTTACTAGGCAGGCATCATCGCCGATGGCATTCCCCTTCTGCTTGGCCTTCTGCCTGCAGGTGGTGGGCGTGGTTGCCGCAAAAGGAGCGCAGGTGTCTGAGCTGGAGGTGGGAGATCGTGTGGGCTATGCCTGGCTCAAGGGCAGCTGTGGCGCCTGCTGCCACTGCATAGGTGCGAGAGATGTTTGTGGAGGATGGGTGTGGATTCCAACACTGCACTGATGCCTTGTTTGTGTACCGAGGCCTCACTTGGCGCGCCAACGCCTTGCCGGTTGGCGAGTTGGTCAAAGACCGCATGCCACAGATCCTGGATCCTGATCAGCGCTGGACGACAACGCTCAAACAGTGAACACATGAGCACATAAAGTGCTCGCTATAGCGCGCTGATAGCCTTCTCAGGGAGTTTGGCTCGGTGCAAAAGACCTGCAGACAGCGCCGAAAGGTGCTGCTGCCACCGTGTAAGCACTTTCTGCACAACACCGCGTCCAAGTGCCATCGCTCCCTCTGCCCGGAATGAGCTTGCGCCAGCCCATCAAGGAGACAATGAGCACACTTGAACACTGCGCTGCCCAGTACTGCTGCACAAAAGGCAGATAAGAGGCAGATGGAAGCCCAAGTATAGTGCCTGGATCTCCCACAACGGAGGCTTTGCTCCAGCTCTGTGTACAGTGGTGCATCTCTTACACCATCAAGGCTTCTAACAAGGGAGTGAGCGCCTTGTTTATGCCTTGCAAGCACAGCTAGGGCTGAATGGCCTAGCACTTAACATGCAATGGCCATCATGGCATGAGCATCAACATGCTCACCTGCCTGCAGCCAAGCCTTGCCTGCTGCTTCCCCCTGCCCACTGCAACTCCATTGCCATTGCTTTGGAGTCAGTGTGGTTGTGTGTGTGGAAAAAGGAGGGAGGAGTCCTGGAAGTGAGCCTTCTTGCTGCTTCTTTTACTGATGCAGAATCATCCCTGAGAGGTCTTTTACGGCCTAGCTGCATCAGTCTTGCCAAGGAATAGGATACTTATTCCAGACGCGTAGTCTAGACATCTTCTACAACTCCAGTATCTCTTTTAGTGCGTCTTGCGCATTGAGCTGCGCAAAACCACCCACGCACAGAGACATTACATGCATGCAGGAGGTGAAGAGAATATCTGCTTGAAGGGGTACACCGGCACCATCTTAATGGGCAGCCACGGCGGCTTCCAGGCCTTCATGCGTGCCCCTGCCAAGTTTGCATACAAGATCCCGGATGGCTTGGATTCAGTGTCAGCTGCCCCCCTACTGTGCGCGGGTGTCACGGTGTATGCCCCGCTCCGCCACCTCATTACCCACCCAGGTAAATAGATGTCTCCATGCATACGCTAGATGCTGCCTTCAGAAAATGAGGCATGCTGCTGCTGATGTGCTCATCCTGCTCACAAGCATTCAATCACGAATGCGCATGTCACGTTCGAGGTGATGGAGTTTGGAAAATAGACATAACCTGTATTAGGTGGCAGTTCTGTAGCTTTGCCAGCTACGCTTAGTATGCTCAGAATTGCTTCTTCTTGCAGTGAGAGAAGTCCTTGGTCCTTATAATTCACGCTTCTTTGTTTTTGCTGCTTCCTCTGTTATCATATCTTCACGCAGGCACTAAGGTCACTGTGATTGGTATTGGCGGACTTGGTGGGTACAGAGGACAGCCTTGAGCTGCCTGGAAGTTTTCCCTTCAACTGACAAATGCAGTTGAGATGATGTCAGGCTAAGCCCTGCATTGCAATCCATGGAAAGTGTGTTGCATCCATCCTAGCGATCCTATCATCTGGTCAGGGGGGTCCAATCCTGGCTGACTGACCAGTGTGGGCAAGGCACAGCCTGATGCATATGGGCTAGGCACGACCTGAAGCTACGGCCCAGCCGCTGCCAACTAGGGCATCTGTCACAATAGTGCACTTTGCTTTGCTTGTTTTGGTTCCCTATTGCAGGCCACTTAGCCATCCAGTTTGCTGCCAAGATGGGTGCTGAGGTGAGGCAGCTTGTTGAGGTTGGATACACACCAGGAACTTGCTCCCTCTTTTAGTAGCCTTTGAACATGCACATCTGCATTGGCCTCGTCAATGAGCACTATCTCCCATTTCCCTTAAATGTATGACATAAATGGTGCTCTCATGTGCATAGCCCTGTGCAGATGTGTGCGCACGCACGGACTAGAACGTTTTTACACTGATAAGCACTCCTGCGCACAGGTTACTGCTATTTCCACGTCCCCAAATAAAGAGGCTGAAGCCAAAGGCTTTGGGGCCAAGAACTTTGTGGTGTCGGGCTCTGATGCTGAGAAGGCTATGATCAACACTCAGGTGTGGGCTTTGATCCCCTTCCTCATGAGGGGGTCGTCCGTGCCATGTGTATTCTTGCCGCGCATGATATTGGTTGTTGATCCATTTTAGCAGAGAACAAACAAGGTTCAGCGAGCAGCTGGACAATGATAACATCCATGGACATGTCCATTCGAGAGCTTGTCCATTCAAGACACTCCTTTCTGCAAGGCTGACATAATGCAGAAAATAGTTAATTTTGCCTCTGGCACGCTGAGTGCAATGATGCAACACCTTTTACAACAGGAGTCCATATCATTGCTTGTGTTTTGTTTTGCACAGGAAGTCATCGTGAACACTGTGTCTTCTGCGAACGACTTCAAGTCACAGATGGCCCTCCTCCGACCCAATGGCTCACTGTGTATTGTAAGTGGGATGGTTATTTTTTAAGGTCTTAAGTGGGATGTTTTTTATCGTAGTCTCACCTGCCTTGGTGTGTATTGAGCAGCAAAGGATATTGAAATTGTTTTTTTTGCATTATGGAAGCTCCCCCTGGCTAAGACTTAGCCTGCCAGGCTACGGATGGCTGCCAACTTCGTCTTTGCATGGACGGAGCGAGTGGGCTTGCTGCTTCATTACGCTCCCTTTCTTAGTAAGGGTTTGTGGTAAGGGGATGTGTGCCAGGTCTAAGGATATATCCTTTTTGCAAAAGCCATGCCTTCACTTTTTGACATCAGGTGGGCCTGCCTGTGGCAGACATCAAAGTGGGGATTGCCGACCTGGTGTTTGGCCAGAAGAAGGTGAGACTTTTGTAATGGACGGCTGAATAGCTTGCAGCACAGGACTTGTTGATCTTTGCAAGGAAGGCACATGTCCAGGCAGCTCTTCTGCTTTCATCCATGCAATGCAGCTCCTTTTTATAATTGAACTGCTCTGAGCTTCTTTGTTGTGCCATCTTTGCGCAGTTGGTGGGCTCCGTTGTCGGTGGGCGAAAGGTGCGGGGAGTGGCACGCAATTATTCGCCTGAGCTGCCCGCTGCTGCATGGGCAAAGAACTAAAAAAGTAGCCTCCTCCTAGACTTGTCCTTGGATTTCTCAGCTATGGCTTATGAAGGCTTGCAACACTCACTGATTTCAATCATTGAGTGTTTGACCATGTCTTGCCCAAAATTAGGCCCCATTATGTTGAGTCTGGTGTGACTGGTAAACGCGTGCAGGACATGAACGAGATGCTTGAATTTGCAGCACAAGCTGATATCAAGCCCAAGTGCGAAACGATGCCTCTGACCAAGGTTAGTGGATGAGCAGCCTGGCAATTCGTGCAAACCAGTGGGATATGTGTTACCTTAGCGATGGAAATATGGGCTGTCCAAGACTTATGCTATGTAGGCCTTCCATACATGCCTTTTCAACTGTCACCAGCTCTGTTAGCTCTCCATTAATAGTACTGTACTTGAGAATGGATGGAATTGCATTGCTGTGTTGCTGGGGGCAATCCACCCCTGCTGACTCAAGCACTTTGTTCCTTTGGCATGCTGCAGGTGAATGAAGCCATTGCGAAGGTCAGAGCGAACCAGGTAAGTAGCACATGCAAAGAATAGGGTACATCCAGCTCTTAATTGTCAGGACTTTGCTTTGTTGTAGAAAGGGTTTTGGAATTGTTTTACTTCCATTCCTTCCATCCAACATATGTGGTTTTGACGTGCACCACATGCCCTTGTTACACTTCTGATAATGCACCAATGCTCTAATTCAATTCTGCTTGCAGGCCCGTTACCGTATCGTGCTGCTCACCGATGTCTAAAATTCATGTCCCCTGGTTCTGAACTGGTTATATTACAGAGCACCAGTGCAGCTGTCTTGCGAGCATGTCTGAACTTAAGCCATTCGCCCTCTTAGTACACAGACCCTGCTGCAGTCTGGCACCAATTTGCTGCAATGCTGCGGAAGCATTGAAAGCATGGTGCTAGTGTGTACAGCAGCCTTACAAAAACGCATGATGCGCATTCATGATGATAACGTCCATGCCCGAGCCGTCATTTTTAGTGCCATCAGTTGTGAATATATTAATATCTGCTACAGATTTAAGGCAGGTCACGTCCCTGTCCCAACGTACCTTTTTTTGTGCATGATCATGTAAATTTGAATGCAGCTGCAGAAATTGCAAGGTATGTTATTAAGGAGGTCGACACTGCCTAAGCAAATCACATCATGTAGTATGATACTACTAGTATATTCATAGTGATGGTTAGGTTAGGTTACATAGCTGTATCCGCCGAACGAGGGCAGCTTAGCAGAAGCCTAAAAGGCCTGCAACCCTAAACCAAAACTAAAGCGCTCAAATCAGGTATAGTATATTCATAGTGATGTAATCTACATACATGGCAGACTATGTGGCAACTGGCGATGCTGACAAGTAGACAATATTGAAGAGTTAAATTCTGTGCTGTTTAAGAGAAACAAGTTTACAAGTTTAAGTTTGACCTTCAGCCAGGTAGTTTGACTGATCAGGTTGCTGGTGAACACCAGCCATCATATAAACATCCATAAGCTTTGAAATAAAACGATAGGAATCATTAGTTTGT
>LFCJ01002606.1_pt1 | contig 13056 bp, 7 predicted proteins | sample 643141 | NCBI WGS metagenome assembly LFCJ01 (sample SAMN03766243, study PRJNA286221) | soda lake metagenome | biome: soda lake; feature: Kulunda steppe; material: water; isolation source: sample B1-Br-g2 brine of Lake Bitter-1 | place: Russia: Kulunda steppe | collected 2010-07 | reverse complement strand
CGACGATGAGGGATTGCTGGGTTGTATGGCAGCGTTGTCGACAAAAACGTGTGTAGTTCAATCGCAGTTCAAATAGGATGTGAGTCCGGGAAGGCTACTCTCTGCCGAACATCTGACGCATCATCGATTCAAAGCATACCCCATTGGGGTCCCAGTAACTTTGCTGTAGCAAAGCTACTCAAAGTCGGTTAATCAGAACTTCGAAGAGTATCCGAATATACGATTATTCCGGTGGGGGGTAGTTATCTGCATTTTTAACACTCTCACGCACCTGCGACCGACTACCAGTAGACCCGTAGCGCAAATCATCAACATCGCCCAAATCCATCCCCGGTTTCAACTCACCTCTTTGCCCCATGATTGGGACAACGTAACTCTCCCCTAGTTCGTTGCAGTACACCAAATCCAAATAAACCCCGATCCTCCGAACTCCCTGTTCATACAAATCGTCAAAAAACATATCTGGATAAATATCCATAGAACCGGCGTTGCCAGCTTCTACAATCCCAAAAACAACTCTTGACGAGTATTCAACGCGACCCTCATCAGGACTTAACATCCCCCCTCGAAACTCTTTGGCTAGCGACGAATCTCCTTCATCACGTACCGTTAACGGTATTTTAGCAATGTATTCTGCGTCCGTATCCGGATCGCGGTAAATAACATCATCAGGAGTGTGTAGGATATTGTCTGCAGCTACATCTGGTTGGTGTGACGTGAATTCGTCTGCTACCCCTATCACGTCAACAAATGCTCTCACACCGATGTTTTCTGCTAAACCGCGTCCTAAATTACGGAGTGTGAGATGAATTCCTCGTGGTTCTAATTTGTACTCATCTATCAGGATTTTAGGCTCATACTCTAACTCAAGCATACCTTGTTGTAATTTCGTCAAATCGTTCTGGCGCTCGCTTGCCTCCCGTTGTAGGTTTTGGATTCGACTCATCCGGTAGTACAAGTACGCTAGCGTACCTGTCAAGGCAATCGACGCGAGTACACCAATAGCACTCATCGATTCGTAGAACGTCAATCCAGAATTAACCGATGCGAGTAATGCGATTATCAGTGCTAAACTCGATATGGCAACAACAAGAAGAATAAAAAGCCGAGTTTGAAGATCGACCACTCCACCTTCAGCATCATCCGACATGAACGCGTAAAAGCACCCTCATCGTATCAAAACCCCGGTCTGTTAGACGGGTGCAACGTCGAGGGAAATATAGAACTGAATGAAAAACACAACTCTGACAGTTGTTTTGAGTTGGTGACAGCAATCAGTCGTCTGCTTCTACTGATTCAATATCATCGACAGTCAACCTAACATTCGTCTTCCGTTCTGGTGCAGGTGGTTTTCTGTCGGGGTATAGTTCTTGCATTGTTTGGTGGTATGCGACGAGCCCCATTTGACTCGATATGTATACCATGTCTTCTCCACTCAAACCGTACAAGTCCTGTAATCTTTGTTCAATATTCCAGTCAGCAGCACCACCGATATCCTCCTCGCCATTTCGTAATTTATCAACGTTTGCAGCGATTTCCTCGACAACCTCACGTCCTTCAGGCGTTGATAATTCACCGACCGGTATTGGAAGTGACCTGATTTTTGTTTGTGTGAGTTTAGCGAATGCCTGCGCGGCGTCGATCTCTCCAAACCGCTTGAACACATAATAATGAAAAATACGGGAGTTCAGCACACCAAGCAAGAATTTGTGGTACGTTTCCGTATTTATTTCTTCAGGGATGTTCTCAGGGGTGGTCCATTTCCCATCATACTCAGTTTCGTCATCATTTGTGTTCCCAGCATACCATTCTCGCATCTCGCTTTTGCTTGCCCGTATTTTGTAAATGTAGACGCTTTGCGGGCAGTACACCGTATCGCTTTCATATGCAACTGATAATCCAACGCCTGCTTGACGGATGAACACCTTATCTCCGCGATAGACTTCTTCGTCTTTGTATTGGATTCCTCTGTACCCCGTGTCTAACCCTTTCAATACGAGCGGGTCGAATCTCCCCCCGAACGAATCACCGTCCATGTATGTCACATCTCCATCGCGGGGGTCATCTGACACAAGATATTCTTCGCCGAGTTTGTTTCTATATTCAAATACAGTATCGCAATCGGAACACCGTTTTTCCGAGCCGGGACTCCGTCCTCGCGGTGGTGGCAACCAGACCCCGCAAGCAGGGCACTGAATGATGTGCCCAGCCTTATTTAATTCGATACCTCGGTGAGATTCACAGAAAGCACCGAGAGGTATCGAGTTCGATTGCATTGTGCTCAACAGCTCATCATCGGTTTTGTATCGAAATGCTTCAATTTCACCTACGTCAATGCATCTTGCTTGTGGAATATCAAATGCATATGCAGATTCTAATTGAGACAAGCTCAACTCACCTTCAATTGCAGCTCGTCGGTCATCGTCCACAAGCGTCATGCTGCGGAAAGTCGACTCGGTGTCAGGTTCTTCATTCCGCAGTTGTAACGTGATCGTGTTCATCCGTATATCTGAGCCGAACCAGTCTGCCCCAATCATGTGACATCGCTCGAACGTGTAATTCTCCAGTAAATGCTGGCGTACGGCAGAGTGTTGGGGGTTCATAAGCGTTTGTGGGAGAACGAATGCCAACCTACCGTCATCATTCAAGTATTTGACTGCTACAAGCAGGAATTGTTCGTACGTATCGAAATTTTCAATATTGAATTCGTCGCCGAACTCTGCCTGAAGCCACTCAAATGCGTCGTCACTAATTTCACCACCCCACGGTGGGTTACCGATTATCAGGTCAAAGTCATCGAACCCTGCGCTTTCTTCGGCATCTTCGAATTCGATTTCACCTGCTAAGGCATCCTGCGACGAAAAATTACCGGTAAGCATCCCAAGCGATGTGTTCTTTCTCGCAGATCGAAGCCATACTGATAGTTTCGATATCTCAATCGCTTCCTGCAATAAATCATTCCCATGTAGACACTGGTCGAGTATATCGATTTCAGTTTTACTGAATGAGCGTAGAGATACTTGTCCTTCCTGAGCTGAAATCATCTTCTCGTGAACCCTCCGTGCCTCACGTGACAAGTGGTTGAAACAGGATACGAGGAATGCCCCTGATCCACACGCGATATCTGCGATTCTGATATTAATGATTTCTTTTAGATACGCTTCGAGGAACTCTTTGTCGGGGTTATCCATTTCGAAAGCCCCATGTTCTAAGTCGAGTTCGTCTCTCACTTTTTTACGCTTGTCGCGTAACAAGTCCTGAATCGCGTGTTGTGCCACAAACTCGGTGAGTCCCTCTCGTGTGAAGTACAGGCCGTAATCCTCCCGAGTACCGCTGAATGGATTACTATCGCCTTCTGCAAGGTTCGTGCGAACCTGTTCGATATCTCCTACAGATTCTTCGAAGATACGACCGAGAACGTGCTCGTTTAGGTCTCGGTGGAAATCGTACTCGTGGAATCCGAGCACACCTTCAATACTCTTATCGCCTATTTCGTATTCCTCAGTGAATAACGCATCTGGCAGTACAACTTCGGAAAGAACGGGGTCCGTTTCGAAGAGACCACCGTCATAACCGAAAATGTCGTATGGGTACTCTTCAGGCGCTCCAACATCGATTACGTGGAACAGGTCACGTAACATCGGATAGATTTTCTGGTCCCCGAGCGTCGGAACGTTCTTTCCCTGTTCGATGACTTCGTCGAGTAAGTTTTCCGGAAGGAGTTGTGACGGGTGATCGGAGAAGAAACAAATGACAAGCCCGCGGTGAATCATGGTTTGCGCCGCTTGAATAGAGTTGAGTTGCCCTTCGTTTGTTTCGGCCAGTTCGGGTTTCTCTTCGATAATAGCCTCGTAAACATCCTCTACCGCGCGTCTATAAAATTGGTAGAAATCCTCAGTGAGGTCCAACCGCTCGGAGAGATTCCTCGCCATGAGATTTTCAATTTGCGACCCCTCGCGCTCACCTATTAGATACTCCCGGTGCATCACGAAGTAGAATTCCCAGAATGAATCCGTGAGATCGCCGTCGTTGAGGAATCCGTCAATCTCCCATTCCTCGTAGTGATCGATGGACCCGTGGTGATACAGTCGAACCACTTCCATGTTGGACGCGACTACCCATCGAACCGATAATCCGTTTGTAATTGCGTATTCGAACGCTTGTTCGATTGGTGATTTCAGTCGTGACGGGTCTACTTTGTCAAGGTCTGTGCCCGGGCCTTTCAGCTCTCCGACTACCTTCCGTTCGTCTCCCTTGAGTTCCCCGTTTTCTTGTTCGAAATGCCCCAGTAGAACGTCTGGGAACCCGTCTCCGCCTTCGCTAAGTGCTTCTGGGAGTAGCTGAAACGTCCCCTCACTTCCACGTGGTCGTTTGTATCCGAGTACGTCACTGAATATATCACTGACAAACGACTGCTGCAGGTTTCGCTCTGATAGGTCTGTGTCTGTTCCTGTCCAGCCTTGTATTGAGTCTACTATTGCGTCTGTTTCGGTTGGGCGTTCGAGCTCTTGCTGACCGAGATATTCATCGACTAAATCTTGGTCGAATAGAGAGTGTTGTTTTGTTGGCAAGGATACTATCCGATTGCTGCAGGGGCTACTTTTGTCTATCCCTTTGACTGGTAGTTGAGTTGATTACGACCGGGAATGAGGGGTTATTGATACTCAGATGGTTTTTACGCGAGTAAGAGTATTAGCCAGCCAGGGATTTCTGTTGAACGGGTGCGCGTTTCCGTTGTAACACTGACCGCGCGTTTCCGTTGTAAAGGTGTCCTCGAAGCTCACAGAACACCCAAAACACCATGACAAAACCAGGGTGTGGGCGTGTGTGAACACGTCCTCGGTCGAAAAGTGACCGTGAATGAGGGAATCTCGGACGCTCTCAAAATCAATAAGGGCGATTGAACGCCGGGGGGGACCTGCGATTGTTGTTGCTGTTGTTGTACCTGTGTTTGTGTCTGTTCACCCATCGATTCCCCTCCCATGGTACTTCGTTACGTTCACGCTTGAGCGCGTGCGGACTGAAATAGCGTGCGTGTTGTGTATGTACGTCAGTACACAAGCACGTCGGGTCGTACACTCCTATGTACGCAAGAGAGACTGTACGACTGTACGAGAATAATTACGAGAGACCAACAAGCGTCAGTACGAGGTTTGGTGTGTAGGGGTACCGCAAGGGCGATTTGTGCGGGGAGAGCTGACTTAGTGCTCGGTCTCTCGCACATAATCGTACTGTATGTATACTTATTAAACTAAGTAAATCAATCAGCGTTTTTAACGGTTCCACGCGTCTATCGAAGATATCCTGCTCAGTTAATCGAGTCACTACGTTAACGACTGTTAACAGTGACATATCGATGTCACCGCACACTGTATCGACTTACACCGTGTCGTCGGTGTGTGATCGTAGATATAATTCGATGAGGGCTCTTACCTAACTGAGTGAAACAACAATCAGATTAGTCATATTGTTACTGTTGACGTGCAAGATGGACAGCGCTTATCTTGCACTTAACGACAGACAGAAATGTTATATTAGATGAAATAAAAATCAGGGTATCATAAATAGACGAAAGTTTACAACAGGAGTAGCGACTCTTGGTACAGTCGGCTTGGCCAGGTGCGTTGATGACAATGGAGAATTAGAGACAGGCGAAGATTATCTCTACAAAGATACCCCCAGAAAATGATTGAGAGACGGAAAAAAGCGAAGCGGAGGAGAGCGAAACAAGAATATTTCTTACAGGCAGTTATGAAAGGATACAAAAACGAGGATTAACTGTGCTTAACTCAGAGCCAACTCCAGAGCTAGTCCTCTCGTTTATTGTTGCGGTGATTTTGTCGTTCTTTTTTGTCAGTATCGGACACCGTTTTATACAGACAGTCACCGACAGAACAACGGAAACCCATCTCGGCGGTGGATTGATATCAGGAGTATATCTGGGATTTGACGTTGACCCAGACACATTAATCATCGAAGAACTCATCGACTTGACCACCATCATAGGGTCTTCTTCTCTATCTTCCATTTTGGCTTTCCTAACTGTCCTCTCCGCTTTTGAGATAATTTTCGGTCAACTATATATCTGGGATAAGAGGGGGAGGATTGGAGTACTGGGCTCAGGAGTGGTAATGTACTCTGGCTATTTATTTTCGAATATGGCAGAAGCAGGAATAATTCTATTACCGTTTGGACTCCTGTGCTTTTTGTATTCTGAAGAGTCTGGATTCTAGGATTGAGTAACACGAGATATCTCTCTTTGACTCTGTATGTGTCTTTGTAACACTCATATTATCACGTTGTTAGTCTACATGTTTCTCTTTCAAGATGAACAATACCACGAAAAAACTCGTTGATAAAACAACACAACACACACCCCGCTTATCTCAATCCGACACCGCCCCCCTAAACACTGCGACGCGCTGAGAGCGCCGAGAATTCGTCGAGCACCGTTTGTCCATCAAACCCGAGTGTTACATCGTGCTTCTTCTCCACATACCTATCAAGCTCCGAAGTGGTCTGATACACCCCTTGTTCATGTCGCTCAATCAACCCAGCCGTCCTGAGCTTGTACAACACCGACCGACCGATCTCTTCCTCCATCCGCGTAAACGACCACAACACCCCGTGAGGCGGTAGTTCAGCAACAGCATCAAGGTTCGACACCACAAGCATAGCAGGCGATTTCTCCATCAGCACTCACCCCCTTCACGCTCGATGCTCTCACTAATCGACGTGTTACGCGTGTTATTCGTGTCCCCAGAGTCTAAACCACAAGTGAACCCTGTACCGGCCTTAACGTGCTCAACACTTGACGACTCGCTAAACACGAGTTGTTTACTCATCTCATACTCATCAACTTGCACATCACGCAACAAGACCGAATCACCATCAGTCAACCCAGCATCAACCCAGCAAACCAACTTACCAACAACACCACCCTCATCAGTTACAAACACCTTTTGAGCTGGAGACCTCGCACCGTTCGGCTCGTACGCTGTTTTAACATCCACACTCAAATCAACCACATCACCCTCATCACGCTGCAAAGCATCATCAACACGCACCACATCACCGGCATCAGCGTCAACGTCACCACTGGTGTCAGCGTCACTGTCACGTGTTTCGTCGCTGGTGTCTGCATCGTCCGAGTCGTCACCATCCGAGTCGTTGATAAACCCGCCCGAGTCAGTCTCAACATCAGTCACACGCGTCACCTTTAACTCAGGCACCCCGTATTCCTGCGAAAGCACCACGCGCGTCAACTTAACCTCTTCACCAGTGTGAACGCCGTCAAGCTTGGCATCCTCATCCTGGTCCTGTATTCGCTCGATCACGTCAATCGCGTGCGTGTCATCCTCGATGATTAACTTAACTGCAAGACCGTCGCGCCGATCAACAATATCGCGCGAAATCACAGTCCCGCGCGTCGTCGCGTAACCAGCGCTCAAGTCAGCAATTGGAGTTACACGGTCAAGCCGACTCCCGAGCGTTGTCGTATCCTCGTCAATCTCGTCCGACCACTCATCACGCACCCACGCAGGAGCGTAGTGCATCGCGTCACTGTCGAACGTCACGTGCTCGACCGCTGTATCCTGACCGATGTATTTCCCATCGTCGAACGACACAGCGTGCGATTCGTTGCTAAGCGACCAAAACGAATTACGCCCTCTGTTCGAAACTGGTTCAACACCTTCCGAGTTGCACCACTGGACGTACGTCTGGTAAACAGCTTTCTTCGTCACGCGAGCGCCGCGTTCTTGCTGCATGCACGAATTCCAGAACCGCAGCACCGTATCCGAGTAATGCGTGTACAACTCCCAACGGTCCTCTTTCGAGCGACCGGACTGCAAGTCACCGGTCCGGTACATTTCTCCAGCGTATTCAACTGCAACACGCAATAACGCTTCAAGTTCGCCGTCAGCGGTTAACCGGTTCATCAGCTCTTTCTCTGGTATTTTGTCCTTATGATCATCACTCGGGTCCGGCGTGAAAATGTACGGTAACAACACCGGGTACACGCGACCTTTAACCGATTCCGTCTTATCACCAATAATGAATGGGTTATTCGAGCTAATAATCATGGTCGCGTAATTCTCGTAACTAAACCGGTCCTTGAATTTTTGCTCAACTTCCGCTTCGTTGCCACCTGACAGCTTTTTAATCAAGTTAATTGACGGAATCTTAGTCCCTGTCGCATCATCATCGATAACACAGTGTCTGTCGATCACGTTCGAAGCACTAAACCCGGAATCAGAATCCCCGGCGAGCGCTGCCACCGAACACGACCCGCACAAGTCCTTCCCGAGAAGTTGCTTAATCACTCGCAACCAGATGCTTTTACCGTTATCTCCCGGTCCAATCAAGCTAAAAATCGCTTTCACCGGGTACGTTCGAGGTAGCGCGTGACCGACCATTTGCAGCAACAGTTCACGGTCAGCGACCTCGTTGGTAATCGAATCGAGGAACCCGGCGATACCATCCTCCAATCGAGCAGGCGCGTCAGGTTCGTATCGAATCGGTGCCTTATTGATAAACCGGTACTCCGGAGAGTGAGCAGTCAACTCACCCGTTCGCAAATCAATGACACCGTTCTCAACCGCAATCGACCACTGCAACTTCTCCGATTCAGGACGACCACTTTGGAACGCATCAGGTTCCACTCGCGTGCGGTCTTTCACACCTGATATAATCGCGTTTTTCTCGTAATCGACGCGTTTTTCGACCGGTAAGTAGTCCTCTAACCGTTCGCGCAGTATTTCTTCACCCTCTTCGATGAAAACACCGTGATGCGGGTTATCAGCGTCGTCAACGTACATGTAAATCGTTTCATCACGACCTTGACCTCTTGGAGTTTCAAGATGATACTCTTTGACAATCGCGCGCTTACACATTTCCCTACCATCATACTGGTCTGACTTGTACCAATTCTCCGCGTGCACAAGTTCCGACTCTTGCTCAAGGTACATCCCGATAGAGTGTCGCCCGCGTTCAACAACACCGATTTTTGACGACCGAGTGACGATCAACCCGTCAGGTCCTTGTTTCACATCTGTGATTATCAGTTCATCACCCGCGATGAACGCAGGCATCGGCATCTGCGTGTTCACAAGCACATCAATCATTCCCGAACCATCAACGAGGCGCACGTTCGCCGTTGAACCACCCCACGCGTCCTCGTCGTCATCATGGTCAACCGTCGAGACCACAACACGACCGTATAGGCTGATGAGTTGTTCTTCATCGTCACGAGTAGGGTCGTAAAGCGGCGTTTCAACCGCATCAGCGCACGAAACAACCCACGCCGTCTCATCAGCCAAAGGAACCTCAACGTCATCAGCAACCATGCACGTCTCCTCGTCATCTTCCCCGCGTCGAAGCGCAGCGCGCCGCACTCCTTTCGTCGTTTTAGAGAGCTCAGTGACTACGCGCTGATTTAACGGGTCAGGCGCTTCAACACGGTTTAAATCCAGTTCATCGCACGTCTCAGGGTCGATTTTATCATCGATGATGCTTGACTCTTCGAGCAAGTCAAACACGTCCGGCCCTTCCTCTTCGGCTTCCGCTTGTTCTTGTTCTTGTTCGTGTTCGACGACTTCAGCGTCAGCGTCAACATCGAACCCCTCAACCGCACCTTCAATATCCACGCCGTCAAAATCCGTGTCAATCTCGTCGTCGCTCATTGACCGTCACCTCGCAGAATGTGTCGCACTGAGCTCAGCGGGATTTCTCGCATTATGCCAGCCTGCAGCGCTCCAGTGTACACGAACACGATACCGTTTTCGTCGACTTCAACGTGTTCCGCGTCGAGTGTCTCACCGTCGTCGTACACGACAGTCTCCGCTCGTGTTCGTGCACGCGTGTTCTTGTCGTTCGTTTTCCAGCCGCCGGTACTTTTAAAAGAGTTCGGTTTGTTTCCTTGCATGTAGTTTCAACCCTACACCCGACGAGAACGCGCATCCACGCGGTCTCGTTTTTCAAAGACGTAAACCCGCCGAGTGTATACCATACCTTTCTACTCACCACTTAAACCTGTTCGGGATGAAACTGCGCGTTCGTCGGGAAAAAACACTGAAAACTACGCACATGAAACACTTGAAACACTTGAAGCGGGGTTGTTGAACAAACCAATAAAAAACCTTGCCAAACACCCACCCAACACACCAACCCCGACATTTGCACGCGCACCCCACCCAACACCGCAGCCGCCACCACAACACAACAAAAACCACACACCCACAACACAGGCGACCGCCACAACAGCAACAACTCCAGCACCGCAACAACAACACAAATCGAGCACCACCAAAGTGATCTGATGTTAATCTAACCCCCAAATCCATATCTTTGGAGCGATTCTTTACTTAGACGGCTTCTACCCCGTATTTTCGATAGGGTACCAAAGAGATAGGGGGGTGTCGGCATAAACTACTCCGTGAGAAATTTTAGACTGTTTTTTCTGACGACTAAGTCTGACGAAAAAGGCCTATATCTTTGGTAGGGTACTGTTATCGTAGAGTAATAGGCTTGTACTGTCGGTTCTCTACCAAAGATAATGGTTCTTAATGTTCTATTAGTTTGGTAACTATCGGAAATTAAATAGTTAGTGAAACCATAACCGGTTACTATAGTATAAAAAAACAAACACGTCGAGGATTAATGATAATCGGTAAAGAAATTCGCCTGCGCCAACCTGTTACTTTATCCAACTGTGTCGTTGATAAATCGGGTTCGTCAACCTCAACAATATTAATCGAGGTTATATCGTTCAGGGTTATCGAGCGCGGTCCTGATCGTCTTTCGTGTACAATCGAGTTCCTCGGCGGCTTCGGCTTGTGTTATGTCTCCGTTTTTCGCTGCATTTAACACAGCTTGAATCTGGTCGAACCACTGAACTTCGACCAGTTCACCGTTTGTCGCTCTAAAACCGATAGGTGGCCGTCCGCCGTCCCATTTCAAACCTAATTCCGTGATGCGTTCGGTTCTGTAGTGTTCACGGATTGCGTCGAGTGTTTTATCTCGAACTGTTCCGGGGGTGTGTGTTGTGAGCATGGCACCCGTCTTTACGTCATGAACGTTAACACCTGCGTCAAGTGCGTCTTTGATGAGTTGTGTGCGTGCTTTGTCGCTGCTGTACAGTAGTACGTCGAATTCGTTCTCGTTGAGTATTTGGAGTAGTGTTTCGTGTTGTGAGTCTGTGATGCGTGTTGTTGTTACGAACGTTAACGCTCTTCCTCCTGCTTTTTGTGATGTTTTGTCGTCGTCGATGTAGTGTTCTGCGGTTTTGCGTGCCCGCTCGCTTGTGACTGGGTCTCCGTCCCAGATTGTTATTGTTTCGAGGGCTTTGCGTGTTTTGTCGACTTTGTTTTGTCCTTCGACGAGCACCAGTCTGTGTTTTTCTCGCATACATAACAGTTGTATTTATGTGCGTAAATACTCTTGTATAGTTTGTACGCACTTGTGTGTTTTGTGACTTGTTTGTTTTGGGTGAGTAAATACTGCGTTCGCGTTTTTACTCGCTGTGCTGTGTGGTGTTTCTGTTCAAGTCGTTAAAGAATCGAATATTTAATGTGTAAAAACCGGGTTTAGTTTTTACTCACTTCGTTGTTTGGTGTTTCCGATTGTTTCGTTAAAAAATCGAGTAGGTGTGAGTGAGTACATCGTTAAAAAATCGAGTAGGTGAACACGGGTTTTTACTCATGTATCAAAATTTATAGTGTTCGGAACCACTGCTTCTAAGAGCTTTAGAAGCTCCCGCATCAATTTTAAGAGCGTGAAACGGGTTAAACACGACCTCTATAACCCCCGTTATCGTCCGAACACGCATGTGGTTATAGTATATTTTTCAGTGTTGTGTTTTTACTCACTCATTCTCGCGCAAGTGATTGTTCATCCGCCACAGTGGCTCCGATATTGTCCTTTATTCTCGCATTCCCCGTTGGTAATTTTCCTGTATTTTGTCGTCGTCAGGCTCCACATATGACATGGTCTGCTGGATGCGCGCGTGTCCGGCGATCCGTTTCACCTGATGGAGGTCGAGTTCGTCGACATCGTTTACCCAGTGCGAGATTGCCGAGCGACGAATCCGGTGCGATGTGACTAACCATTCCTTGATTTCCTCGTGTTGAGGGTCTGCTCCTGCAGGACGCAAAGGCTGCTGAACTCCAGCGTTGTGCGCGCTGTTTTTGATAATGTCGTTGATGTGAGATGGTGCCATCGATTCAGATTGTTCAGTGACGAGGATATTACCGTGGTTGCTCTCACATACTGTACAGAACGCGTGTCTCACACGTTCGCACCAACGTTTGAGCTGGAATCGGAACGACTTCGGAAAGAAAACATCGCGTCGTATCAGATCTGGATTTTCTTTGGGGTTGAGTTTAGCGGATTTTACGTTAATCGAGCAGCGGTCCCAGTCGATGTTTTGGGTTTTGAGTCTGCTCAGTTCGATAGAACGACAGGCAGTGTACCACGACAGTCTATTTAAAATCTCGTTTCTCAAGCGTGTACCCTCTGTTTTTCCCGGAACAGCATCGAATAATATCCTGACCTTGTCTGGTTGTAAAGCAAACACAGAACCAGACTCACGCGCTCCCTCAACGCTATCTGGAGAGATCGAGTGTTGCGTTCGATATGCTGCTTGTGATTCGTGTATCCCGTAATCATTTTTTAAATCGATAAAAGTCTTATCTGGGCATGGGTGCCCGTTTTCGAGTGTTAAACGATTGTTAACCTCGTCGTTTTCAACAACACTGTAAAACGACTGTATCGAGCGGTAATAACTACCTATTGTGGTGTCTTCGAGGTGCGTGATTGTTTGAATGTACCCGCGTACATCAGACGTTTCGGCTGCGAGCGCGTCAATGTTATTTGATTCGCAGAACGCTAACCAGTATCTAACTTCTCTGTCTCTCGTGTCGAGTGTACTGTCTGATGTACCGCGTTTTTGCTGCTGTAGTGACTCAAGATAAGCGCCGAGGAGGGTTTGACTATCGCTCGTTATTTGCTTATCTGAGGGTGATGAATACTGACCTTTCGAGTTTCTCATAGTCTCAT
>LFCJ01002605.1_pt1 | contig 13056 bp, 14 predicted proteins | sample 643141 | NCBI WGS metagenome assembly LFCJ01 (sample SAMN03766243, study PRJNA286221) | soda lake metagenome | biome: soda lake; feature: Kulunda steppe; material: water; isolation source: sample B1-Br-g2 brine of Lake Bitter-1 | place: Russia: Kulunda steppe | collected 2010-07 | reverse complement strand
ATCCAACGTTAAAGTTGAAATGCTACACCCAAGTCCTGCAACGTTGCAACGTTAAAGTTGAAATGCTACACCCAAGTCCTGCAACGTTGCAACGTTAACGTTGAAATGCTACACCCAAGTCCTGCAACGTTGCAACCTTAACGTTGAAATAGCTTCTACAACACGATTTGATGTTTAGATAGATCAGGAATGCTGTGTCAAAGCCCTGACTCCCAAGGCTGGTGGGGAGTGCTAAATCTCACTCAGGGCATGTGTGTGGCGCACACAGTGTGTGTGCGCATACAGCGCTATTGCCAATCTCACAGTCCAGAAGTGCCCTGCGACATGTGTGTTTGCACTCCCAACATTGCAGGTGCTGGAGGGGCAGCATTTCAGTGAAGATGGCATTGGGTGTGCCTCTCACTGGATCCAGTAAGTGTGGGGCAGTGGAGGTCTGTATGGCTTGGCTATGGATTTCTAAGGGGCAAAAGTCGGATGGAGGTTTTGGTGAGTGTGCTGGGTCGAATTTTTGCTTGGCTTTGGACTTGGTGAGGGGCAAGGGTCAGACAGATGTACTTATCACCGGATGTGTCGTGTGTGCTGGGGTGAAGTCTTGCATGGCTGTGGATTTGATGAGGGAACAAGGCAGAGCTTCCAGGTCAGGTTGCAGGTGTTCTTGTGAGGAGCTCGCGGTGCCTCTAATGACTAAAGTTTAAATCTCTTGTGGCCTTTAAAGTTCCTTGAGGTGTTTGGCGGGCTTCCTTATGCCTGTGTCCAGACCTCAGCTCCAAGCATTGCAAGAACCAAGAAGAGAGGAGATGATGCAACATGGGTGCCTGAGACCAATACGGATGCCAAAGCCCATTGCCATGCAAAGGAGCATTTCCAGTGAAATGCAGTCCAATACCGCGTTCTTTCCAGCTCCGATTTAAATGTGGTATGTCCTACTTCCCCCCCTCCAGCCCCCCCTCCATTGCCCGTGTGCCTTGTCGCGCAGATCCTACCCACGGCAGCTTTCATCCCAGCCCTGAGGCAACATTCACCCTCCCTGAGACTTTGCACGATATCGTTCCTAGCAGCAAGGGATGCGTATACCCGGGCGAGGGAGAACAACTGTCCTGTGAAGTAAGCCCCATGGACTGCCTTTCAGCGCCAGACGTGTGTGTTGCAGCCCACACTGCGGCAGCAGCGGCAAGGCAGAGAGAGGCACCTGGCATGGCTGAGCCTGCAGGCATGGGCTTACCTGAGGCACAAAGAAGGCAACACAGCTTTGAAGCGCGCTTAGGGAACAGACCCGCCAATGGAGCAAGCAGCCCTGCTCGTGAACAGTGCCCAAGGGAAGCCAGGGACTTCAAGAGTAAGTGGAATCCCCTATTTTTAGAGCATGCGCTTGGTCAAGCGAAAGTAGAAATGCCGGCATTGTAGACCCTGAAACCTGCGCTGCTAAGAAAGTGAGTCCCCTGAGGTGCCTGTGTGATGCTGCTTCTGAAAGCAATGGTTGGATTGGAACAGGGATGCCCAAATCTGTGCGTGCGTGCACGCATGGTTCCCTGAACGCCTCAGCCGTGCGCAGCACCATGCATGTGTTGCGCCATTGCGCTCGCCGCAATCAGCTTTGCCATGTACACACAAGGTGCTGTGCAGTCATCGTATCTTGGCACATATGCCATCCCCATTCCAAAGCAGGGACAACCCCCACGCTCAAGCTGCAGCGACGATGCAATGCGCTCTCTGCAAGCGCCAAGCACGAGTGCGATGTGTTCTTTGTGCGAGCCAAGCATGTGGTGGACAAGCTCGTGGGCTGACTCTGATGTAGGGATCAAGCATGATGCACATGTTGCACGCGCCAAACACACCCACGCCCACACCTGCATTTCCCATACACGCATTGCGCTTTTTGTGCTCGTCAGGTGTGCGGTGGAGCTCCATGAGAACTGACCCTGGTATTGAGCTTGGGCCCTCCCTGGCAGAAAAGAGTGGCTTCAGCGCCCACAACAAGCCCTCCGTCTTTGGTGGGATCCCAAACGAAGACATCTTTGGGCCTGGGCCAAACCCTCCGCGCAAAGATGACGGCATGTGCAAATCGCGGGCATTGAGCATGGACGTGACCAAACGGCAGCGCCGATCAATCTCCCTTCTCATGCAAGTATAGCATAGCTTTTTTCCAGAAGGGATATTGTGGCACTGTGGGACAATTGGCTGGCTTATTTCGGAAGCGCTCCGCTAGTGCTGCCATGCTTTCTGCTTTCACAATAACAGCTTTGTGCACCCCTTGCATCTCAGTTTACAAGCCCACCCAGGGCGTGGTGTACACATAGGGTGACTCCTGGTAGCGAGCTCCTGACCAACTCACTGTTCTGCCTAGTACCACAGAAACACTTCAGGGTCTGTGCTCTTGGTTGATGTGACAAGTGAAGCTGTGGTTGGGTTCCTTTTCGGGCTTGGAGCCTCCCCTCTTGCAGCAGACATGCCTCTCTTGCACTTGGATAGGACTCTGCAAGCTAACACAAGTGAGCAGTTTCTAGGTCAGAGGGGGATGAATTCTATGTCACTGGTCTTTTGAAGTGTGCGCAGTCTTTTGTCCTAGCATGGTCTCACTGGCTCCTTGCTGCACATCAGCTTTCCAGTGCACCTGAGAACGTGTACAATGGACTTGGCCTACCCTTTTCAATTGCTGGCAACTAACTAAGTAGGATTGGGTGGGATCAACACACAAGGGAACGTCTGCTGTCCAGGGAGCAGGGCACATGTCAACTTTGGAGCCACACCTCGCCTGCAGGTCAGAAGAAGCAATCATGCAATTCGAGGCTGAGCTTGGAAGTGAAGAGGGCAATACGCGCACAAGGGCCTTGTTGAGATCATTATCCCAGGTGATGCAATCCATAGCTGCTGTTCTCAATGATGAACATTGTGATGAAGTTGTTAAGTGGTGATGGCGGCACTCGCCGTACACATCCAAAGGTCCATCCTGTTGCACTCAGACTTGGTTGTGCGTGTTTCTTTGGGTGGGTCTTGACTCGTGAGTGTGATGTGCTCACAGCAGTTATGCGTCAAAGCCTTCAGAAAAGGGTTCTGTCTTGCCCCTAAATTGCAGGCTTCCAAGCCAGGAGAGGGTGAGCTCTCCCCGTCCCATTCTCCTCTGTCAAAGTCCAATGTGCAGCCTGGCACAAGCCGCTCGTCTATGCAGTTGACAATTGCTTCCTCCGTTTTCAGCAACTCCTTGAACTCCATGAGCAACAAAATGCCTTCTCGGGGCCATTGCACTGAACCAGGCAGCTGCGTCAGCAACTCAGGTATGATGGACCTGCTTTGCATCCTGCTCCCATCCTAGCAAGCTGGTGTATGCCCTTTCTTGCTTGTGCACGTCAAGCGCAGGATGCTTAACAGGATTCTCACGCAGGTATTTATGCACTCTATGCTTGGAGGCATGCTTTGAGGCAAGGAGCTCATTAAACGTTAATGCTGGGTTAAGGGAAGTTGTTGCTCTGTGGAAGCTGTTTGCCACGCCCCACTTCAACTTACAAGCAGAAAGCTTGAGATTCCTTGCTGCTGAAGGGAGCATGCGCTGTTCAGACGGAAGCCATGAATTTGCACACTGCATACGTGAAATTGCTATGCTCTGACCAGATTCTTGATAATCTGTACAAATATCCAAAATCATCTCTATGTTACATTTATGGGGCTTTTATATCAGGTACCACCAAGGTGTCTGGGTCTTCAACAACCGATGGAGCCAACCTTGTGCAAAGCCTCAACCCTCCTCATTTGAGATTCGGACAGGTTGGTACCTGTCCATCTCTACAACTTGCATACTCGCAGGAAATTCCTGTCTCTTATCTGGTATACGCTCGTGCACGATACAAATTTGCACAATCCATATCTGCAAAAAACAAACAAGCATTTATGGCAACTCTACAAAGAGCAATTTTGTGTGACAGAACTTATCAATTATCAAGCTTCTGGTGCCCATGATGCCTGAGCTTCCTCCCCTAGCTCTCCACCAGCCCCATAACTTATGGCATGAGTGTTATTTTGTTGTATCGCCTCTGTAGTGGGCTTCACAGACAAACCTCAGCTCGAACACACTCCTCTCAGACTCTGCTGGAGTGGATGTGTCCTGCTGTAGGAAGTGTGCTCTGCTAGAGGAAGTGTGTGCTCTGCTTCAGGAAGTGCTCTCTGTTGCATGAAGTGTTCTCTGCTGGAGGAAATGTGCTCTGCTGGCGTGAATGTGCTCCCCAGATTCTGCTAGAGCCACACCTTATTGTACAACGGGTGATGCGGGATCCTTTTTAAGACAGTTCCTTCAGGAATCTTTCTGGATTTTCTTATATATCAGTTAGCAATCACCCTCTTCTGCCCTCGGAGTATCCCCAAACAAGCCCTTCAAAATTGACCACGCAATCCTGCCATTTTCATCAATTAACTATCAATTAACATGATCGTCTCCACCACTGGGTCACCCCATTCCTGCCGTCATGCTCATGCAAACAAATTTCCAGTCGGCTAAGTGGGTGCTGAAAAATTCGACCGTGGGTTTATCTGGCAGGGCAGTCTGATGGACCCGAAAACCTTTGCACCATCCAGGCCATTTTATTGACGGATCTGCTGTGCTTTGATGGCTCTTCACTCGTGTTGTATAAATCCGACTTGAGGCTGGGTTTAGGAGCTGGTAATTGATATTCTTTGTCCAGTGCTGCACTAGTGCAAGCCGAAGCGGTAGATATCACCAGACCCACAAGGTCCAAAAAATTATAAAAGATGTGTTTATTATGTTGGGCTCATCATGCTGGCAAATTTTGGTAAGTGATGGTGGCTGCAAATTTTAGCTGTACTGCTAAAATTTGCACACATGTGTGTTTAAAAGCTGGGGTGTGTGCTCCAGGAGTGCCAAAAGATACCCAAGATGGACCACACCAAACCCAGGTTTTCAGCCCGTAACATGGTTACCGTATATAATCTATATTAGTATTTAAGAAGTGTGTTTGAGGAAAATTGGGAAGGCATGTGGGTATGCTGGGCGACTTATGACCAAGCTTGGTTGCCAAATTGAGTCCGAGTCTAAGTAGAAACACAACCCGCAGCGCCAACGACCAATCCTGGAATCACCACCCAATCACTTTGTTGGCTAAATATTGTATGTATGCGTGACATTAAGTAAGTTGGGAGGCTGGAATGCTCATTTTTGCTTAATGGCCAAGTTAGGGGAGGTCGAGTTGTGGGGGCTTCCCCATGGCATCGTTGCTTTACCTGATATAGGCGCGTTTTACAGATGCCAATGCTTGTTTTGATACAGAACAAGCCTTGAACAACCTTGACAACAGTGACTCCAATAGTAACCCTGCAAACCCTCTGCTCTTGGCTGATCATGAAACCATGAATTTCAGCTTGCGTGCATGAGTGCGCACAAACACACACATTCACACACATTTGCATGCACACGTGAGGTCAGGCACAAGAATGCGCAGTGCAGCGGCTTGCGTCAGGGAATGTGTGCTGCTGATGGCAGTAGCTTACCTAATTTGATCAGTTCCCGTTGAAAGCACGAGGCACAGGTTTCAGTGCAGTTGGGCCCCTCTTCGTCACTTGCTCTGTACATCTTCCAAAAGAAGCGCACACGCAGTACACATACAGTTTGAGCGCTGATGCATGCTGCACAGCCATGATATTGTCATAAGCATGTTTTGCTGTGTGTGAATGGACTTGGAGAATTCCATGCGTGGAACTGAGAGTGTTAGATCAGCGTGCATCTTGTTTTTGTGTGCAGAGTGCACATGCAAGCCCTGAAGGCCTTAAAGAGACATGTCCCCTTGAAAAAAGGAGTGGCATGATCCAATGTGTATCAGGTATGTTTTTTCTACATGCCTATCACGGTGAATCCTCTCCATGGCATGCGCAGAGTGGCGCATGCATTTCTCATGGCATGCGCTTGTCGTGGTCTTTTTGCTGGGCCTGTCTATGCACTTCCTTGTCAGGGACACTGAGCATGCCCATGCACAGGGTCTTTACCTGTGCTTGCTGGGCCTGCAAATTGTGCATGCAAGTGGAAGTCACCCATTTATGCCCAACACATGGGACCCACACAAGCCTGTGTTACATTTATGCCCAACACATGGGACTCACACAAGCCTGTGCTCCATTTATGCCTAACACATGGGACCCAAGCAAGCCTGTGTTCCATTTCTGCCTAACACATGGGACCCAAGCAAGCCTGTGTTCCAAGCATGTGTAATGAGTGCTGTATGAAAGTCAAAAGGAGCAAGCAGTGTACACTCTGCTGCATGATTCTACAACTGCAAGCACTCGACAAGTATCTGAGCATGTCAACGACACACACACACACACACACACACACACAAACCTGCCTCTGGTGAAACATGAATAAGATCATGGGCCTGTGTTCATTCTTGGATCGCACTTACTTTTGGCATCCATGGCTGGCATTCATCGAGAGGGGGTATGCTCCTCCTCTCTGGAAGCCCCTCATTTCAAAAATTCTGAATGTGGCTCACAGATCTGGCAGTGTTTGAGATGGTCGAGGAGTGCTCTGAAAAGCTCATCAACTCTGCAGGCCCTTCAAGCAAGGCTACGGAAATGGCTGCTCAACCATGCCCGGCCCTTGAAGAGAGGAGCTTTGATGTCGTGGTGTCCTTGCTGAAGACAGAAGATGGTCACAAGTGAGCGATGGGAGATCTAAAGCAATCTAAGCGCAAGGATTAAATGGGAACAGTTATTGTAAGCCCCTCGATAACAAGCTTGGCTTGCTTGTCTTCTGGCGCGGAGGCAGTTGTAAGCCCAAATGCCATTCTTGAGACCCAAGATTTGACAACTTGCTGCACCTGAGATGTCAATACCTTACGGCCCCTAGGCATCACCTTTGCTTGCAGGAGCCCACTCCTGGTCATGATATCTGACACAACTCAACACCTGTGAGTCAGCGCTTTTATGTTTTCTCATCCTTGTGTAGATGCTTTGCTTCTTGTTCCAGCAACTTGCTTTGCATTGAAGTCGCTTCTGCTCATGAGAACGCTCTGTGCATTCCGTTGTGGAGAGGGCTCACTTTCATTTCGATTATGGCAGCCTACTGCAAGTGCCTGCAAGCAGCTAATCCACGACAATGCCTCTTTTCTATGGAGTGCTTTATTGGGCGTGCCACAAATTCTTGATGCAGGCGAGTGCGGGCAACTCTGTCTGCGCTGGCAGAGTCCCAGCTTGCTCTCATTGCAAGCATGATGCCTCAGCATGCAATTCAGGTAGATGCTAGTGTCACTCTTACTAGCACTCAAATTTGTTTGCAAACGCTTGTAAATATGGTTTGCGTATTTGATAGATTTGCTTTTGCTCTTGCGCTCACTTTTGTGCCCACAATGGTCTGTGCTCTATGCAAGCTCCCATTTTCCTGCTTTTGCCTTCAATGTGCCCTGATTAAGTGCATACCTTTTTGCCGCTCCCCTCTGATAGTCGGGTCATTTGTGGTTCCTGTGCAGTTATCAGGTTTGTTGTGGTCCCTGCGCAGTTCCTGGCACTTCAAAGCACAGAGGCGGTACCCGAACATGTGGGCCAGCTGGCACGAGCACACCAGGGAGTAGTTCTGATGTTCATGGACATATGTGGCTTCACCGCCATGTGCAAGGCAAGAGGTGTCTTGTTTTGATGCGCCTGTGGGATGAGGCTTGTCCAAAGCTGAAGGCGCGCTCCAATGCACAGCTGCACTCACAAATCAGCAAGCTTGCTCTGGTAGGAATTATGGCTGTGGGATTGTGCTTGATGGCAGCTTGACTGTTTGTAGCCTAAAGCCTGTTTTTGAATGGTCCCCTAACTGACTGCAGAGTGGACCTCCTCACACAAATTATGACCATGTCTGGGGACTAGCAAGGGCGCCTTTGTCACGCCTTTGTCATGATTTTGCCATATGCAAATACCTTTGGTCCACGCAGAGCGTCCCAGCATCAGAGGTGCTTGTCTTCTTGAACACACTGTTTTCTATCCTGGACAGGCTTACAGACGTGTATGGCGTACACAAGGCGAGTTTTGCTATTGCTAGATGTAGACTTTATGTTTCATGCATAATTCTGGGACTTGCTCCATGAAGAACACTTGTCACCTGATGGACATGGTTATACCTTTTCTGAGGAGTGGCGGCATTGTACCACAATGTAGAAGCATGAGGATTTTACAATTGTTTTAAGTACACAAGGGATTTAGTTGAGTGATTTTTTGTCCATCAGTCCCTTTCAAATGGCGTTGCAGGTAGAGACCGCTGGGGACTGCTACATTGTTTCTGCTGGAATCATGTCACCTAAACAGCCCGAGGGATTTGGGCTGGTTGTTGAGGAGGGACAGGACCCGTCTGAATCTGCAAAGCGCGTCCTGGAGTTTTCCAAGGCAATCCTGGAGGCAGCAAGAATGGTAAACAGTACTCAAGCAGACAGCAGAGCATTTCTGGGAATGTTCATCTCAATTATTTCTGCTTTCCATCCCTGGTACTTGGCAAAGCCTTCATCAGCTTTGAAGGCTTCAAAGCAGGTCAAACTTGAAGCAGGTCAAAAGGTGTAATTGAACAAAAAGCCACTACATGAGGCCACACCCTGGCCATCAAGTATTGCGATTTGTAACATAAGCATGTTGCTCTACGCTTTTCTTTGTTAGCCCACTTGGTAGCTTGTTTTAGGATTTATTGCTCAGTCTAGCTTATTACAGAACTGTACTACTGACACTAGACATCCTCATGGGGGCGGTAGATTCTGAGCAACTAATATCAGTCAAATAGGCAAAACCGACAGTACCGGTAGTTACTCACCTGCCGCATCCTGTTGCTCTCTGCTTCTTAAGCAGCCATACATGGTTGATATGCTTGAATTAGCTGCCTTATGTTTCAAACTTCCCACCTTTTCTCACCTTGCAGGTCAAGATGCCAGATACGCAGGAGCCTGTGCGAGTCCGTGTTGGCATTCATACAGGTGTGCTGCAATACGCCCAATGCTTAAAAAGGTGCAGGTTGGGAGTATCTGTGGTACAGCATGCATACAGGGTTAGCCACATTCAATATTTGTTGGTTTGCGACTTGGACAAAAGGCAGAAATGGCAAGCTTGAGAGGATGCTTTCTGCCGCTGCAAACAGGATATTGAGGTGAAGATACATAAATCCAGAGCCTTGCTCCTCATGCCCTGTTGCCATATGCATGTTGCAAAACTATAAGATGTGTTCAACATATTTGCAAAGAATGTAAAGGGACACAGTTTTTGCGTGCTATGCCTGATGCAATTGATGCAAGCTGCCAAGTTTTGACATAAGAACATCAAATTGCAAATGTGCATGCTTCATTTTCTTGCCAGTAAAGGATGATTACAGTCACTGAGTGAAACCATAAAAACCACAAAAAGTAGCATGCTGGGAACTCGTCGTGCCTCTTTTCCTTTTCTTGCTGCTTGCAAGGTGACGTGGTGTCAGGTTTGATCGGCTGCAAGCTCCCCAAGTTCTCTTTGTTCGGGTGAGTTGAAGGTGAAATGGGTGTGCTGTGCTTGAACGTGACGAGTGCTTCAGTGAGCTGCACTGGGCTGTGTTTGCCTGTCATGTGTAGACAGGACATGCAAAAGCGGCTTTTACCACATTTGAGTGCATGGACAGCAATTCGTTCCGCGTGCATCTGCCATGTTATGACAAATGCTTGGAGGACTCATGCATGACACATACCAAATTTGGGCACCAACTTTGCCGCTAAGATAGGTTGCCAAGAGCATTGGCATTGCAGAGTTGGTTTCCTTGTGTGTGTCTATGTGTGTGTATGGATATACAGACATATATAGATGTGCCTTGCACGTTGCTTGAATGATGAGTATGCCCAGAGCTGTCTTCACCCTCCTGTAATTGAACTTTGAGAAGATTGAAGCTGTGGAAACTTGGTTTGAAGGTCTCACCTTCTTTCACCCCAAGCTACCCACACCCCTTTTGCCCTTTTGCCTGGGTAGTGATATTTCCACATCTTTCAATTCCGGAGGGGGGCAAAGCACATAACCAACTTTTTCGATACCTTATTGATGTGTCAGTAGCACTTATTGATGTATTGGTAGCACAAGAAATAACAGAATTAACAAAGTACTGTGCAATGTAACAATTGACACAGGGTTATATAGTAATTGGCACTCGTGATAGAAATCAATACTTCTTTTTGACCTGCACAAGTTGTTGTGTCATGGTGCAAGACCAAGGCAATTTTGCTCTCGACTGCAACATAGTCAGCAAACTGATGCACAGAATCAGAACGCTGTGGGGACATGTGAACATGCACCTATCCTATCAGTCATCAAAACATCTTCTTTACGCTGTATAGGTCTCATTCAAGACTTCCATGGCATGCGTTTGTAATTATGCAGAGTTTTAGGCTGCTTTTCTTTAAACTAGATATGCACCGTTCCACACTGCAGCTGACATGCAATTGGCACACCCAAATGAATGCTGCAATCATAGGAACTGCAAAATTGTAGGGCAGGTCGAACACCCATGCAAACAAATAAGCTTATGCCCTTGTTTTGGTATGGGGAGGCAATTCAAAGGTGATTTTGGCCTGCAACAGTATGGAAAGTCTTTGTCTAACAAAATGCATCTGGCGGATGTTGCCCTGCCATGCCTGCCAATGCATGCCTGCCATGCATGTCATGCCTGCCAATCAGAGGTATATGAATGTTTCCTTACATTTCCCCCTGCTTACCTGTGGATGTCCCGACCAATTCAGACCGTCAATGATAGTGTATGGAATGCCTTGCCGCTTGCTTGGTTGAGGAGCCCTTGCCTGAATTCACAACTTGCAGCTGTGTGTCATTGTGAATATGTTATGCAGTGACACAATGAACACAGCCAGCAGGATGGAGAGCACTGGTAGGTTGGTGGACAACTTGCAATGCGCAGGGACAAGACATGTACATCTCTCAGCTTCCTGCTCGTTTTCCTTGCTCCATTTTTGCAGTCACCTGCTGCTTGTATGCAATCCCCGCGTACGGACTGCACATGCAACAAATCTAGTTGTGTGTTATTGTAGAGGGCAACACCTCAATGTTACTGCTGATGTTGAACATGCCGTGCATGTGCGCTCATCAGGGGTGCCTGGTCGCATTCATGTCTCTGATGCCACATTTAACCTCCTGCCACAAGAGAGTTGGGAACCCACTGGAGGTGTTGACGTCAAGGGGAAGGTGAGACCAAATCTCCTTTCATGCCAGTCAGTCCTGTCTTGTGCTTCCCTGCTAAGCTCCCACTGCCAGACTGCATGTTGTTAGTCTTGATTTAAGTGTGACGAAAACAAAGACTGAATGAAATGAAGACCTGCTGTCTCTACTTGTATATGCAGGGGCATATGCAAACGTACTTATGGGTTCCACAGCCAAGCCCTGCCCCCAGCCCACCGCTGTCAAGCATGACAACCTTGAATGTCACAGAGACGCTGCCCTCTGCGCTTTTGAGGAACACCCAAGATCTCATGAACCAGCTCAGCATGCCCATCTCCACGCTCTTCACAGTATTGTGTGAGACTGAGGGCCATGCACTTGGACCTGTGGTCGCTGCACATGAGGACATCCAGTGAGCTGTTTGCCGCATCAAGCTCAGCGTTTAGCAACTAAGCTGCCCAGCAACTTCTGAGCTCAGCTCAGATAGCTGGCTTTGCTGCCTACCGATTTTTCCACGTCGTGCAAAGAGCATTCAATGTGCTGTTGTAGCAATCGGGGGTGCTCTTTGCAGCAGGCTGCCCAGCGCTAAATTAGTTTCTAACAGAATTGGAAACATTTTGGCTGTGTCGTGCAGAGAGTATGCAGCGTGTGTGCTGTGCCACGGCACAGCCCCCATGGGCCAATAATGCACCGGTGCTCCTTCAGTCTTGTCTTGGCACCTCAATCATCATGCCGTGTTGTAGAGAGAGCATACCACATGTGCTGTTTTTCCATCATGTTGTTGTGCTGCTGCAGCTTTTGCCACGGCAAATGCATGCGGCACTCCTGTAGTATTGTCATGGCACTGTGATGGCTATGGTAGCAGAGGGGGGGGAGCCCTTTGCGGCAGTCTGCCTAGCACTTCGTATGGTTTCAGAGTTTCAAAAACTTGGACTGCTCATGGTGGCAGCTGTTGGCAGGCAAACTGCTGCGCATCTTACCAGTAAAAATTGCATGTATCTTTCTTGTTCAGTTGCTCTCAGCTTTTGCCAGACTGTTGACAAAGCACTACCCTTATTACAACAGTGCTGACTGGTGAGGATCTGAAATTGAGATGACGTCCTGATCAGTCAACACCTTGCGCTTTTTTGGTAGTGCACTCTGACCCAACAAAGCTTTGCCCAGGTGGGGGGGTGCCTTTGGACACCATGTGGTTTCTGGCTTGTTTTTAGTACAAATGTGTTCATTGTGGTTCATCCAAATGGCTTATTGTATCTCACTCAGTCTTGAACATGGCTCATGTCTATATGCTTCATTCATCATCGTACCAGCAAGTACGCATGGCAATCAATGCTTCTGCCCTGTTGCTTGTGTAGCGATAACATCGCGCCGGTTTTCAGGCTTTGCATGTTTCCTCTAGAACCTATTTGACCTTTTTTCCTGATGTCAATCTTCTGTGAGGCTCTTTTGCAACTGTGTACAGCTATTGCCTGTGTTTGCTAGCGTGCGGTGCCAGAGCTTATGCATTTTGCATAATGAGGGACCTGTCAGAGCAGGAAGAGGCATATGGAAGAATGGCCTTTTTAATGCCATTTTCCAAACCCTTGCGCTTTGATAATAGCTCTTCTGGCACTACGAAATGCTTATATCAGCTCCTGTTTGGATTGCCGGTTCTGTGGTTGTATGTACTGCCCATGCTACATGCACTTTTGCCTACATGTCGATTGCAATCACCTGAGAAGATTGCAAACACTGAAGGGCTTGGTAGTTTTTTATACGTTTGTTTTCTTGCACGCTCATCACATGTATGCGTTCATGTATGACTCATACATGCATAGGGATCGGCGTATAGCGCTATATGGGCAAAACCTATAGCGCTATATAGCGCTAATATAGCGATATAGCGCTATTTGCGCTATATTTATAGCGCTATATTTT
>LFCJ01002604.1_pt1 | contig 13058 bp, 16 predicted proteins | sample 643141 | NCBI WGS metagenome assembly LFCJ01 (sample SAMN03766243, study PRJNA286221) | soda lake metagenome | biome: soda lake; feature: Kulunda steppe; material: water; isolation source: sample B1-Br-g2 brine of Lake Bitter-1 | place: Russia: Kulunda steppe | collected 2010-07 | reverse complement strand
CAAACACACACACAGACACACCTCGGCCACCTCGCGGTAGAGACGGTCCACACCCTCGGGCCCCAGCGCGGCCACCTGCGCATCAAAGCGCAGCAGCTTGTCCATGCGCTGGCTGCACTGGAAGCCCAGCAGCTGGCACCGCTCCTCCAGGTCTGCCATGGTGGCGCACAGGTCTGACTTGAGGCCCTCGAACTGCGTGCTCAAGGTGGGAGGCGGCAGCAGCAGCGGCCGCAGGTGAGGCGGGGGGCGGCGGGGGCGCTATTATTAAGGCATGGGGGTGGGCATATGCACGCTTGTGGAGTGATGGGGCGACTACGCGCAGGGTGTGGAGCGGGGACGGGGAGGGGGCAGGGGCAAGAGTGTGGTAGTGTGGCGCTACATGATAATCATCTGCATCCACTGACCAAGCACGCAACTCAAGGGATGCCCTGTCTGGCCTGGTCAGCCCTAGTTTGTGAGTTGAGGAGGTATGGCTTGATGGGTTGGCACGAGCCCCTGGGTGCACACCGCTGAGCTGCCTAGCCCAAAGACCCATGTTGCTGAGCTGAGCTGACTCATGTCACCGAGCTGCCTGGCCCAAAAGGCGCATGTTGCTGAGCTGCCTGCGCAGAGCTATGTTGCATGGGAGAAGGACATTGGCAGGGCCCTGCGCATGCTACGCTCATGCTGCCCTGGACACAGGAGCGAGAAGTCCACGTGGTTGACAATTGACACATGCACACTCAGCCCTTGGCCTCCTGCACGCAGCCTCCATCTTGCCCAGCTCTGAGTTCCACGATCCCTGGCACACTCTCAGCCAAATGTGCCACGAAAGGGCAGCAGCCCACTGCTACGCAGCCCACTCCTACGCAGGGCCACCCGCAGACGCCTGCGAATCGGACACCCCCGGCCAAATGGGCCACGAAAGGACAGCAGCCCGCATCTACACAGCCCACTCCTACGCAGGGCCATCCACAGACGGACGCGCACTGGACGCACACAATCTGACCGGCATGTGACGGGCACTGCCATGGTACTGCTGACCGGTACTGGCAAGTGACCGGCACTGGCAAATGACCGGCACTGGCATGTAAGCGAGGTCATTAGTTGACGGAGGGCCGTTAGTTGACGGAGGGCATGTGACAGGCGCTGGCAGGTGGCAGGCGCTGGCGCTGGCAGTTCACAAGAGGGGAGCCTGGAAGGGTGGCAGGCGCTGGCACTGGCGCAGTTCACAAAAGGGGAGCCTGGAAGGGTTAGGGGGAAGGAGGCCTGTACCTCGGAGCGAGAGCAGTCCAGGGGTGAGCACTCAGGGCAAGGCTCACCTCAGCCTTCAATCGCGGACGCAGCGCAGCGGTGTCTGCCCTTGCTTCCGCCACCGCGCGCTCCGCGGCCTGCTGCCCGGCCTCCTGCTCCGCCAGCACATCCTGCAGCACGCTGCGCAGCAGCTCCGCCTCTGCGCATGCCTCGGTCAGGGCCTGGGTGGCCTGCTGCAGGGCATCTTCGTGGCGAGCCTTAGCACCCGCCTCTGCGGCACAAGCCAGTTGGGCCGCCCCCTGTCGCCAGCACAAAATTGAGGCAGAAGGCGCAGGGATATAGATGTGTGTCTGTCTAAGAGCAAGCATGTGGTGTGAACGTGACGTGCATGTGCGTGTATGCGCGTGTCCATGTGTATGCGGTGCGTGTGCGTGTGAATGCGCATATGCTTGTTCTAGCATGTGTGTGTGCGCCCTTGTGCGTGCATGCATGCGCATGTGCATATTCACGCATTCCAGCGTCCATGCAAAGGCATGTATGAACACCATTGGACCCTCCCGCAAGTTTGGCACACACACACACACACACACACCACCAGACCCCACGGGGCCCCCGTTCCACCAGCCAACCTGCAGGCCCCTGCTTGGCTGCGCTGCGCATGCAACAGCACCAGCATCCTCGCAACCATGACCAGCACATCAAGCTTGCACTGTGTCCCGCACCCAAAACCAATTTGCCACCAGGCACACAACCAAGACCAGCACATCATTCTTGCATTGATAACACAACCTAGGCCTCACTTAAACGCAATCAAGTGCACCCGCACACCAACCTCACACTCACGCACCCCCTCAACCCCCTATCACGCACACACAGACGCGCACACACACACACATTGATACACACACCTGTGCGGCCCTGGCTTCTGCAGCCTCTTGTCGTGCTGAAGCCAGTGCCGCCTCCAGCGCTTCCGCCCTTGCCTTGCCCTCCGCCCGTGCCTGCTCCAGGGCGCGCTGCGCCACGGTAGCCGCCCGCTGGTGGCTGGCCATGGCCTTCTCCAGGCTGACCACACGCTCCAGGGACTCCTGCAGGGAGCAGACACGCACGCGCTCTCGCGGCATATGTGAGGCTCCAGCACCCAGGGCAGCATCTGGCTCTGCACATTGAGGCAGTGGCGTGCACATGCGGACACACATACACAGGCATATGGATAAAAGCATGTGCATGGCATTGCACACACAAATGTGTGCAACTACACACAACGGCCATGAAAGCTGTGTGCATCGTATGTTCTAGCATTTGCGGGCGCTTGCTCCCCCCTTGTGAGAGCACTTGCAGGGTGGGCCTGAGCACCCCATTCTTTTCACTGCAGCACCCTCTTTCGCTCAGTGAGCCATCCGCCCATTGCAGGAGGGCGGCAGCAGCAAGACCCTAACCCTGACAACCATGAGCTGTTGGCTTGTTGGCAAGAGGAGGGTGCGGCGGTGATGGATGACATCACTGCACCGTGGGCACAGTGCACGTGCCGGTGCTGCTCCCCTGGTTTGTGCTCCTGCTGCCCTTTCTGGGTGCTGTTGCTGCTGCTGCTGTGCATGCTCTTGTACATGTGACATGTGCCTGTGGCCATCATCAGGTGGTCGCCATGCACGCGCACCTGCTGGCTGCATGCCGCCGCGCGCGCATCTCGTCCCTGCTGGCCTAAGCGGGCCATCAGGTCCCGCTTCTCTTTCTGCAGCGCATCCGCCTCGCGCTTTGCAGCTTCCAGCTTCCGCCTGAGCTGCACGCGCTCCTCCTCCGCCTGCGCTCACCATCAAGGCGCCATGGCAGTGGCATCACAACGCGGTGTGCACTTGTGCATGCGTGTGTTTGTATTGTTTGTATGTGTGAAAAGTGTGTGAAAGAGTGGCTGACTTTGCAGCCTCAAGCTTCCGCCTGAGCTGGGCACGTGCCTCCTCTGCCTGCGCACACCATTACTGCACGATGCTGGCTGCAGCATGACAATGCGTGTGAGTGCGGCACAATGCTGGCAGCAGCATGACACAATGTGTGTGAAAGCGGCACAACGCCGGCTGCAGCATGACACAATGCGTGACAGGGGTATTAAAAAAGGCCTTGCTGCCCACAGCAGCAGCAAGCATTCCGTGTAAGGTGCCAGGAATCATACGTGCTAAAGACCTTCATTCAACCCTTTTACACAATGTGTAGATCCCAATCAATATATTGCTACACTACTGGCAACCCTGGACGCCATAGCGCTGCAGCTCCCCTCCTATCCCCTCACCTCTGCCTTGCTCGCCGCCAGCTCCTTCTCGGCCTTCGACTGGGCCTCTAGTGCGGCGGCCTTGCCTGCCTGCTCCCTTGCCAGCCGCTGCGCCGCCTTGTCCGGCTCCCCACGACGGCCTGAGCCCGAGGCCGCACCAGCGCGCTGCTGTGCCACGGCGGCCACGGTCTGCATGGTGCATGTGTGGGGGGAAGTGCGGGGAGTGGCTCCAGCAGGTACTGGCAGCAGCTGCATGGCGTGGGGGCGTTGTTTCAGGCTGGGCGCACTGCGAGCACAGGCGCACCTTTGGTGCAGAGGGGGGGAGCACATGCGCGGGGGGGGCGCGCACCGTGATCAGGCGCACATAGAGCGGGTCCTGCTCTGGTCCACCAGCAGCACAAGGCAGGATACAGGTCAACACGCATGCACATATCCACTCTGTGCCAGGATCCTGTGCATGCGCATCCACGCGGTGCATGCACACATCCAGTTTGTGCCAGGATCTTGGGTGCCGCACCCCCATGGCCCGAAGTGTGCCTGGCTGTGCACCACCGCTTCATCCCCATCCTCATCCTAAACAACCATCATCCTCATCCTCATCCTAAACAACCATCATCCTCATCCTCATCCTAAACAACCATCAACCCCCAACCTCATCCTAAACAACCATCATCCTTATCCTCATCACCCATCATCATTATCAGCAGCAGCAGCACGCCTGGCACTGCGACCCACCTACACATTGGTGGCAGGGCCAATCCGCAACCCCATGAGCGCGAGAATGTGTGCGCCTTCCGGCGCGTCAAGCACGCGCGGTCAGTGTGGCACATCAGTGTGACAACACCCACCTAACCCTTCGTTCAAGCCCTCCATTCGGCAGCCCGGGTCTGAGTAGCTGCGCGCCCAACAATGTCACACAGCAGCCCAGGCCCAGCCGCAGCTGCCACCCGGCTGCACGCCCAGCAGGCCCCCTCAGCGAAACCCAGGCCCGGCCGCGGCCGCCACCCACCTGCACGTCCAGCTGGTAGCAGTCCACCTTGTGAGCTGCCTGCGGCCCCAGCATCGCCGCCAGCACCTCCCGCAGGACCGCCCTGCGCGCGGCCTCCTCGCCTGCCGCACCGTGCGACGCTGCTCTCACACTCGCACCACCGCCGCCACCATGGCCACACCCAGGCCCACCTGCGCGCCTGCTGCTGCTGTCCGCCCAGGCAGGAGCTGCTGCAGGAGCTGCAGACCCGGGGGGCGGGCAGAGGGCTGCGGCTGCCTGTGTCACGTGCGTGGCAGTCGCCTGCGCTTCCAGGGGCGATGGCCTTGCAGTGTTGCACACGTTTGGTACTTGCGCCTCTTGGCTGACCTGCCCCCCTCCGGCTTGTGCTGGTACAGGTGGTGCTGGCACTGCTGGTGCTCCTGCTGCTCCTGCTGCTCCTGGGCCCTTGCTCTTTCTATAATTGCTCAGGGCGGCGCCTGCACTCGGTGGGGGGCTGCGTCGAACACCCCTGTGGGCATCAGCTCGGCTGGTGGGTGCGGAATGGAGCTTCCTCTGCACTAGCCCCTGTTGGCTGTTGGCACTACCCACGCCCCAGTTCAAGACTCTGCGGGGGGCTGAAGGGGGCGGTTGAGGGGGGGGCGGGGCTGGCGCATGTGAGGCCGGCAGGTTTGCGCTACTAGTCTCATTTTCATCGCTGCTGCCTGCTTGCAGGGGTCAGGATGGCAGGTGAAGGGGGCAGGTGTGTCCTTAAGCAGCCAGGCTGGGTGTATGAGCCCCGGAAAGCTAGGTGCATGCACAAGAGTGTGCGCACGCGTGTGCGTGTGTGTGTGTGTGCAGCGTAAGCCCGCGCGCACATATAACAGCAAAAAATGCTTGCAAACACTAAGCGCACACCTGCACAAAATTTGCATACATGCCTGTGTCCGAGTTTTCACAAATGTGTTATTGATGGGCAACATGTCACGCATCAACATCCAAAGTACGTTGATATACATCCTTCACTTACCCAAGGGTGAGGTGGAAATGACCTGCTGGAGCAAGGAAGTTCGCTCATGTTCTGCTTCTGCAAGCTCTGCCTGCAAAGCTGCAAGCATGCTTAAATCCATAGCCACGTGCCAGTTAATCCTGTAAGACTACATATTACTAAGGGGGAAGGCACGACGGTGCAGCCTGGAAGGGGAGAAGCGCGATCCCTCGAAAAACCGCGTAGACCGTCTCAAAGATCAAACATTAAAATCCGGGAAATTATGAGATTAAATTTGAAAGCCATGTTGTGATTAACACAAAGTTCAAGAAACTTTGACTGGAGTCAACTATTGTTGCAGTGCCTGTCAATGCTCAGCTGGGTGCAAGAGCACGTTTTGGAAAATGATACGAAAGTTGAAACACCGAAATGTTGCATTGAGTTTGCAGCAGATTGCTGAAGGTGTTTGTTTGCTCGTGGGCACAAATCTGTGTACATCCAATTGGTGTGTCCTCCGTGCTTCTGATAAATTACTACCAGTAATTTAATTCAAAATCATTCCTTACATTGTAATCTGACTGTGTATGATTATCATCAGCATGAGATTATTTAAAGAATGATCCTTTGCAAGCGCTTGAAGGCCAAGAAAGTTATCCTTCACACCCGGGAATGATGGGCCATCCTTCTTGGTGTGGGAGGCTCTACCTATACCTCTCATACTTTAAATCATCTTAAAGAGCTCGGCCTTGTTACAAAACAGCCCATAACTTATGGCACAAGTCTGCTTTTAAATTACATGCTCACTCCTTGCCTCATGCACACAAACTGACGACAAGAAAAAGAAAAGAAAAACTACGTAGACAACAACTAGACGTGCTCTTGAAAAATCCAGTTGCTCTTAAGGTCTTGGTCTGGAGCGGGGGGCGGCTTGTCAACCTCCTAGTTCCTGGTGGATGAGCTCACGGCTCTTTGGGCCGATTTGTGTCTCTTTTTCCTTCACTGATGTAGGGAGTAGTCTCACTGCCTACGAAGTGCTGCTTTTTAATCAGCAACACACCGAGGTATCACCCAATTTTATTATGAAAAATGACAGACCACAAAGCAGTCAATTTACAACCAGGCTGGGAAGTATCCCTGTCCTGTAAGCTTGCTTTTAAGCAGACCTCGCTCCTCTTGATTTTCCCATCCTTTGGGCCCCCGCGGCCCCTCTTAGGCTCACTGCAACTTGCTGTTGAACCTTTTGGCTGGTACCCCTTTAAGGTACCAAGCTCATTAAGCAAGTTGCGTTCAACGCTGAGCCTGCCAGAGTCCTAACTTACCCTTCTGTCGTAGCCCTATCCACAAGCTGCTACGCTGCAACACAAATGATAAATCCATGTAAATTCATCGTAAAGAAATCCATTCTTTTCCATTGCCAAGTATCTGGGCTGGAACACAAAATCCTGGCAAGCCTCCACTGCAATGAAGCTTATTGGCAACTTGCTGGATACGTCAGAATTCCACTCCAGTGATGGTAAACGAAAGTGCCCATCAAGTCAGTCCTCCAAGTCAGTTGCATCTGTCATTTCCTCATCAGTGTCAGGCTCGCTTTCCACGCCACGCGTAGGAGCATTAAGTAAGGCAGGGGAGGCAAGAAGCTTCCGCGTTATCTCTGGCTCTGACATCTTTGCGAAGTCCTCTGTTAGAAGCAGGCAACAACCAGGAATCACACACGAGCTGTTGCACGTCACATGGCACATCCAGTAATACCCTATACACCCATGTCCTGAAGGCAAAGTACATCTGCGCACAGGGTAGAGCCTGGGGTAGGAGGAAGAACTGCTTCAATGCAGCAATGGCTACACAAAAACAGCAGGTATTCAGTCTGCAACAGAGTTAGCCACACTCTGGGCGGCACTCTCAGGTCATCGATGCAGCAGGTTGTCCTCCATTCAGCGAACCAATGCACAGACCTGTACAGCAGACTAATGCAATGATCCATGCTCCTCGAACCAGCATACAGAAGCACGCTCATACCCACACACGCACAAACACACACTTCACACACGCACGCATGCAGCGGGGCACGCACCTGCAGTGACACCCAACAAGCTGGGCAGGTCTGGCTTGTCAGAGGACAGCTGGTCCAAGGCTGCAGTCACGGTGGCCACCTCTTGCGCAAGCAGCGACCTCAAGACAGAAAACGGCTGGCGGCCTGACCCAAGTATGCGATCCACGGCCACCTGATCAGCGGCAAGGGCGCAGCAACAAAGCCAGGCTTTCCTTGATCGCCAGATCATCACCTACTTCACCAACAAAGCCAGGCTTTCCTTGATCGCCAGATCATCACCTACTTCACCAACTACCAGGCCCAGGCTCTTGCTGGTCTGGGGATTGGCCAGTTCATTAATCCCAACTGTTCCCTGGCCTGTTCATTATAAGACCCTTTTTGGTTAGCGTTCATTACAGCCTTAAATCATTCGCGTGCTAATCATAGACTGTAATTAAACACGCGTTAATAATGTTTAGGGGACGAGTGCAACGAGGTGCGGATGATATTCTGCCACAGAATCAAACAGGCAGGCTGCCGCCAGCTAGCGGACAGGGTGCGCGTGCCTCGCAGCGCTATCGTTGCCTGCCATGGTATTCTAGAGAGCTAACGAGACCTGCATGACCCTACAAATGTGTGCGCACGCGCAGTGCGTCGTGTGCACTCGCTCCACCACCACCCCACACAGCAGCCGCAGCCGCGACAGCGTGCGCACACACACACACACACACAAACACACAAACGTGCGCGCACGCGTGCACCATTGCCACGACTTTCCTTTGCCCTGGGCGCCCACCTGGCTCAGCATGTGGTCGCCCTCAACAGCGCATGCCTCCAGCGCCCGGAATGCACGCAACACCGAGCTATACATGCCGCGGTCCAGGCCTTCTGTTCCCGGCCCCAGCAGCGGCCCTTCCAACCCTGCCCCACCCACCGCCCCGCCCCCCAGCCCCACACTGAGGCTGCCACTGGGCGTGCCCAGTGGCTGCAGCTGGAACAGCTGCTGCCTGCCGCCGGTGTCTGGGCCTCTGTCTGAGTCGCACCCCAGGCCTTTGCTGGCGCCGGCAGGCTCGGTGGTGGACGGTGCCCCACTGGTGGCTAGGGTAGACAGGCCCAGGATCTGCGGCCAATCCGCATGCAGCAGCTGGCGTGGGCGCACAGTTTTTCGTGCTCATGCACAGTGGAGCAGGATGGGGGGAGCCAGTGTGCGTGTGTGAGGCTTTGGGGTGGCTGGCATGGGCAGGCCCAGGATCTGCAAGCCAAGGCATGCGGCAGCTGGCAGGAGCGCGCGTGGCAGGGAGGCACACACACGCAAGGCAAGCGGGGAGAAGGGGCAGGCGAGTCTGGATGCAGCAGACACCCCCAGGGTGCATAGGTGCGTGAGCTGGACTTTAGATGGGCACTTCAGTGCTAACGGCGCTTGTGTAGCTCGCGAGCGCGTGAGGGGACCCTCATGCGCACCCAGTCTCATGCCCACAAGGTGGCATGCTCGCGCCCACACACGCCTTATGGCCATGCATGAATCCCTGGGGACCGACAGCATCGTCCTTGCTAACCTAGGTATAGCAGCCGTGAACTCGGTTTGCAACCAGAGAGGCCACCAGCCAAGCTCCCGCTGACGCACCCCATGGTTGGTGGGCGCAGGCACGGGCGCCTGTGCCGCGGCAGAGCCCGGCAGGGGGGGCCCCGCAGGCGGCCGTGGCGTGGCTGCAGCACAGCCGTCCTTGCCGTCGCCCTCGCCCAGCCCTCTGCCCTGGTCCGTCAGCCACACCCGCACCGCCTCATGCATCTCATCCCACACAGCCATCAGGCACATGTAGTTGGTGCCACCTGCACACAAATGCACACACGGGTACGCACGCACTGGGGCATGCAGATCTCTTAGCGCACGGCCATCAGCCGCATGCAGCTACGACTCTGCCTTTCTCTAATACGTGCACCCAGCTGCATACATCGCATCCGGTATGCCCACTTGGCGCATGGAGTTGAGAGTTGGCGCATGCTTGCACATCAGCACCATGCGCATCATGTCTCGCACGGCCAAAAGGCACGCATGCATGTTGCTGCTCGTATGCAAGGGCCGGCGCAAGCAGCTGGGTCCAAGGCACCAGGCATCCATCCTCCAATGACCAAATGTGTGGTTTTCGTGCATCAAACAGCAAAGTAGGGACGACCCTGCCTGGCACACTCACACGTGCCGGCCTTCTTGGCAACTACAAAGCAGCCTGTAGCACACAATGCGCCAGCTGCTTAGGCACCCCAGCCGCGTCAGTGGCACACCTTGCTTGCCGCCGTGATCCAGCCCTGCTTAGGTACCCCAGCTACGTCAGTGGCACACCTTACTCGCCTTAGTGTTCCAGTCCTGCTTAGGCGCCCCAGCTATGTCAGTGGCACACCTTGCTTGCCGCCGTGATCCAGCCCTGCTTAGGTACCCCAGCTACCTCAGTGGCACACCTTACTTGCCGCAGTGTTCCATACCAAGATGGCCACAGACTCAGCTCATATCACAAGCTGTGCAGACCCTGAAATTCAGGGCCTGAATGCACACAAACAAACCTGACTTGGCATGCTCCCTCTGCCGCCTCACATGTTATGTTCATCGCACACACACACATGCACACACACGTACATCCATGCATGCACACACATGCGCGCCTGATGCACCACACACCTTCTGCCAGCTCATGCAGCCGTGACTCCCACACGCTCCCCCTGGCAAACACGCCCCCTGTGGCCGGCGACTTGTCGGTGAGCAGCGCCTCGTGCAGCTCCAGGATGGCGCACGCCACTGCGACCACCAGCCCCTCCGTCGGCTGCGCAGGAAGGCGCAGGCAGTGCCACCCACGCCATGCTGACTTCAGACTGCTCTGGTGGCATGCTAGCTTGCGCACTGTGCAGCTCTGGCACAGCAAATGCCATCCGTACACTTGACAGGCTGCGCTTGCACACATGCATGCACACACACACACACACATACGCGCATGCATGCTCGTGTACACACCCTTGGCGTATGAAGACACACACACACACACACATACAGGCCTGCCTGGTTGCAAATCCCTAAAACAAAATACCGTTGGCCTGCTTCTAGCAGAAATAGTAGCTGCTTTCAGCGTTAACACACAAGCTCCACAGCGATTGTCGACTGATGAGTCCAGTCTGTCAGCAGTGCTCATGCACCTGAAAGTCTTGGGCCAAAACATAGTCATTTGTCTGCCTGCCTCCATTGCATGGCTAAGGGCACTTGTAAGCCCAACAGGCAACTAGCCTCAATTACCTTTGTGTTATGCAGCCCAAAGGCAAGGCAATCTTTCCCTGAAAGCAAGAGACTGCACTGCGAATGCTTGCCTGGCTTGCTGACAAATATCTGCCCTATCGATTGCGAATGTGTGATGGCTTGGTGCCCATTGTCATCCCACCAATGGCTCGCCTTTCCATTCTACGCAAAATTGTAGCTCGCTTGCATGCTTAGTGGATGATGTTGTAAGGTGACTTGCAAAAACCTGAGGCTGGCAAGCATGCCCAGAATAATGGTAGAAGTCACTCACCCCGACCCTGGCATGAGCAGCAGCTGCAGCAGCTGCTCCAGTACCAGCCTCTAAATTCTTTAGCGCCCTCCGCCATGCCGACCTGCACGCATAACATCACATGAGACAAGCCATGCGCATGAGACCTTAAATTGGTGCCATATACTGTGTATGATACACAAGGGACTGACACACATGCCATGCACAATCTTACCTAAAAAGGGACACCGAGAAGTCGACAAAAAGAACAGGCACAAGCAGACTTGCAAGCTCGTGCGGCATGTCGCTGTGCCTGCATGCTTCCAGGTGCCATGCGTAACAGTAGACAACATTCTCACCAAAAAGCATCCAATGAGCCACCATGAAGGCATGCGAGCGGCTCAAGGCGCGCACACACAGCTGTACCTGCGAGACTTCCAGCTGTCCTCCACCAGTTCCCATGGCACGCTCTCCTCAATCGCTAGCATGTCCCTCCGGATGATACGCAGCACCTCCTTCATCTTTGTGACCCCCCGCCCCAACAGCGCTGAGCCTGCAGGCATATGCACATTGGCGAGCCTGTGTGAATAAGCTTGTGTATCATGGAGCAGATCTTGGCTGCATCAAGTGCGGGGTTGCGGACCAAGTGGGGCACAATGCTTGCTGCTGGCGTGGACTATAGGTGGGCGATAATGCTTGTGGCGTGGACTATAGGTGGACTATAGGTGGACTATAGGTGGGCTATAGGTGGACTATAGGTGGACTATAGGTGGGCGTGGACTATAGGTGGACTATAGGTGGGCGATAATGCTTGTGGCGTGGACTATAGGTGGACTATAGGTGGGCGATAATGCTTGTGGATGTAAAGGATGTGAAGAGCGTGGTCGGGCAAACAGAATGGGGAGGTGAGAAGTGCTGTGAGGTGATGCATGAGGGCGAGGGGCAGCACTGACATCACAGTCACTGCTCTGCAGTCGAGCACAGTACGGCACAGTGTGGTGCACCCGAGTTGCAGGAAAGGTGGGGATCGCACGTCTTTGTTCAGGGACCAAAGATGCGCGGCTTTGCTTCCACATGCGAGGAGGTCACCAGTCCTCACACCTCCCAGACCCTGTGGGCAGATAGACTACAGGTCAACTGGCACACGCACTAGCTAATGCACACTTGCAACCATCACACCCAAGGGGTGAGACCGTCCGGTGCTTTCATTCAAATGCACACTCCTCCCAACACATATGCTACCTGGACAATCACGGACCCTGCTGCTTCAACCGGCCTCCTTGCTCCTTACCTCTCCATGCCACTTTCTACTTTGTGCCTTCCTGGCTGCAAGCGCGCACATTAGAGGTGAAAAGGACACGGCTATGCAGCCAGCACAGCGGAGCAACATGAACCAAGCAAACTTGTTGGTCAACATCTTGTGCTCCCACCTTTTGCGGGGGGCATGGGTTGGCCTAACTGTGGCGGACGGATGTAAGGCTCCAGCTGCCTATGTGTGCGAGGGCCGTCATCTGCTGCACAGACAGCCCCAAAAAACATATCATGACTGTGTGTGTGTGTGAGAGAGAGAGAGAGAGCAAACTTGGGGTTGCGGGTGGGATCAGGTGGATGTGAATGTATGTATCAGCCTCCCATGTTCAGCAAATGTTACGCGACATAATTCCCAAATTGGAGCAGAGCAGCCCATGCGCACAGCTGGCCCTGCTCACCCTGCTGCAGCAGGCACATACACTACAGTGTGGTGCACGTGCACACGCATGCAAGGGCGGACATGCCTCCCTGCCGACATGCTCTGAGCCCGGGTCAGTTTGCACGGCCTCTCGCCCTTCCTGCAGAGCCAGCACAGCCGTGCTGCGCACGCACTGCCTCACCATCAGACATGGCCCCTGTTGAGCTGGGCCTCCTTGCAGCATCGACATGGAGGCCTCCTACGCTGTGGCCCAAGCTGGCTAGGGCACCTGCAGGACAGCAGGCGAGGGCATATGAGGGGCGAGGGCATGAGGGCATGAGGGCATGAGGGCATGAGGGCATGAGGGCATGAGGGCATGAGGGCATGAGGGCATGAGGGGCGAGGGCAT
>LFCJ01002603.1_pt1 | contig 13059 bp, 11 predicted proteins | sample 643141 | NCBI WGS metagenome assembly LFCJ01 (sample SAMN03766243, study PRJNA286221) | soda lake metagenome | biome: soda lake; feature: Kulunda steppe; material: water; isolation source: sample B1-Br-g2 brine of Lake Bitter-1 | place: Russia: Kulunda steppe | collected 2010-07 | reverse complement strand
CAGATGCTCTTCTTCGATTTGGTTGTCTGTTTGGGTCCGTGTCACACTACGTCCAAACAGACACTTCCTCTAACCCGATGTGATCGACTGATTCTGGGTGGGAGAGAACTTCGGTAAGGACGAGAGGCATCACTGAGCGGTGTATCTTGGTCTTGCTATCCAACTACTCCCAGCGAAAGCCGCCGATGAATCAACGATACGACTCCTGGTGGCGGTTAGCCAGCAGGAGTCGCTGACTGTCTATACCGACGGTTTTCAGGCGTATGAACCCTTGATGAGGGCGACGCATCCACTCGTGAATACGTCGTCCATGGCGACGGCGAATACGTTGATGAAGACGTTCACGTGAACACTTGCGAGAGCCACAGATAGCTGGTGCGATCCTGGCACTCTCCCCATCGAGGTGTTTCCAAGGACAACTCACGCCGTATCTCAGAGCGTTTCAGCTTCGTCGTCGCGTCTATCGAAAACCAGGAGAAGAAGCTCTAAGAATCATTCTTGAAACATTACTGTGACTCACCAACCATCTCCGCCATAAGAGTTTTATACTTTTCCATGTATCTGTATTATATTTTCTACCTACGCCTAAATATCATCTCGTTTATAAATTTGTCGTGGTCATCTCACGGACTGATCGACGGAGACCAACTACTCGCTGGCCGACAAAGTCGACTGGACTGGTGCTCCTTTCCCTATCCAGTTCGAGCGACGATCACGCCCTGTTCTCTAGTTTCCAACCGAGAGCCACCCATGTCTCTGGTACCAACTGAATCTGTGTGTACACTGACCGGACAGCCGTCGTGCAATCAGGTGTACAGTACCGTCAGTGCCTACTTTAGCGTAGATTTCGATTTGACCGGCAGATCAGTGGTGCGTTATTCGATGGAGACAGTCACATCGAAACTCCCCTCGTGGAGCGTTCGTTCCTCGAGCTCTTTGAGTGTGTCTGCCGGGTCATCGAGGGTGGCGACGTGGTTGCCGGCCAGTTCGCCGGCTGGACTCTTGAAACACGTTGGCCCACAGGGGAGGAGAATCTCTTTCTCGTTCCGATAACCGGGATACAGTAGCACGTCGCCCCGGGAGGGGTAGACGGTGTGATTTTCATGTGGGATCTCCGGGAGTTTGATTTCGTCGATGTTGATCCACGTTGCGATCCCACTCCAGCGGACGTGCATCAGTGTCGATTCCAGTGGTAGGAAATCGCGCATTGCCGCAATCGATTCGGGCGCCTCCTCAGTCAACAGTTCTCCTGTAAACGTGTACTCTCCGACCTCGATTTTTAGTTTTTCTGGCATGACCAATGTGTTTGACGTTGCCGGAGTAGACAAATATTTGTTTTGATTGTCGATCTCGTTGTTTCCACTGTGAGACGGCATCTCCAGTCGGTTTCCGAATCGGGTATCGTGTTATTGACGGGCAACTACCCCGTCCGGGGCGCTGATAGTTGTCGCCGCTGTACTACAAAATATCCTACACATGATGGTCTCTGATTTCGATATCGATCGCACTACTGTCGACCGTTTGTCCGTTCGCTAAAATGAAATCGGTTATATCTCAACCGTTTCTGGAGAGTATGTTACAGCGGGACAGGTTTCAGTTGACTGGCCCCACCGACGAGTGCCGCATCCTCCGAGATAGGTCTATGAATTACTCCAACTGACATCATGATATTGAGTATAGTTCTTTCGTACCTATAGAGACCGGAAGCGAACACTGGTTGTCGGCTCGTCATAGGCACAACAATCTTCGACAATTGCTTGGCCGTCTCCGTTCTGTGTGACCTTCACAGGTCTTCCTATGGTGAAGTCTGTCCGAAAAAATCTCGCACAGGTGGGCAAATGTCTCTCTTGGCATCCTACTCCACGAAGTCAGATAGATTCGATACAAATATACTGGCGTGTTTCGTTTTTGAAGCTGATGGCACGCGTTCCACACGTTGCTCCAGAGTCGCTTCCAGATGAGTATGACATTCTCGATGAACAGGACGAATCACTCTACGAGGATATCACAGCCGAGTGGTGGAACTCCCAGTCGACTGTTAGAACGTTTGGCAACAATCCTGAACTTGCAAAAACACATGTTCACACGAACGTTTCGATGTGGACCAAAACCCAGCTCACACCACAGGAAGTAGAATGCGTGATACTTGCTGTTGGTCGGGCGATGAACTCCGAATACGAGTGGCACGATCACGTAACTGCAGCCGTCGAACGTGCTGAGATGACACCCGAGCAGATCCTCGCTATCTCCAGAAAAGAAACCGACTCGCTCTCTGATAATAAGCAGGCACTCGTCGAGTACGCGTACGAATTCGTCGAGCAGTACGGTGCTGTTGATGACAAAACGCACGCTCATCTGGCAGAACACTATGATGACAGCGTCCTCGTTGGCATCGCTATGCTCGCTGCGTACTATATTTTCATCCAGCACGTTGCGAGTGCACTCGGACTGGAACTTGACGAAGAATTCGTTGGCTGGGAACTAGAAAACTACTGATTCGAGGACAATTCTCCGAATAGGCGTTCCGCCCATGCGAGAAGAACTTCGTCATCGGTGTGCTTCGCCACGCACTGCAAGCCGATGGGAAGCCCTTCTGTGGTTTTTTCAGCAGGAATCGTTACTGCAGGGACACCTGCGTGTGTCCAGGGGAGATTCATAACTGGATCGCCAGAGTTCTCAAGCCCTTCTGGGGCAGGTCCTGGCGCAGCAGGAGATAACAGTAGATCGATTTCCTTTTGATCCAACGCGTCTCTGATGTGGCACTGGAGTTTGCGTTGGCTCTTTCGACCTTCTCCAACTTTCTGGAGGTCTGTTTCCCAGCCCGATCGAATCATTTTCGCTGTTTCTGGATGATACTTTTCACCGTGCTCAGTGAACCACTCCGCATGTGCGAGTGCGGCCTCTGCATTGATCATCGAATCATGTTGTTCATTTATCTGCTTAATATCATCGAACAGGTCGAGGTGTCGTACTTCGTATCCTGCTCGTTCTAACAGACCAACTTGCGAATTGAACCGTCTGATTCCCAGATCAGTTGCCTGCTCGAGGTAGGCCCCAGTAACCACGCCAAGCGTCGGTTTTTGTCGGGATTCGCGGTGAGTCCACTCCTCACACAGTACCGCCGAAGCGTACCTCGCACCCGCTACGTTCTGGGTGAACAAACCCACCTGGTCGGCGGAACTGGAGAAGGGGATTACACCCTCGGTTGAGATTCTTCCCCTGCTGGGTTTAAATCCGACAACGCCACAGAACGCGGCGGGTCTTATGATAGACCCAACCGTCTGTGTGCCGAGGGCCAAGGGACAGAGTCCGGCTGCAACGGCTGCTGCTGACCCACTGCTAGAACCGCCGGGTGTATGATTGAGGTCATGTGGATTCCGGGTCGGTCCAACTGGAGAATATGCAAACTCGGTTGTCACCGTTTTTCCAAGAACTATTGCACCAGCGTTCCGAAGAGTAGTAACTACAGTTGCTTCGGGGCCGGACAAGATGGAAGCCGGTAGCTTCGAACCTGCCCGAGTTGGCAGGCCATCAACATGAAATATATCCTTAACACCGACATTAACTCCGTACAGCGGTGGCCGTGTGTTCCGTCTCTCCCATCGTTGCCGAGTCTGAGTCACTGCTCGGTCTATGCGAGATGCTCTGTCTGGTTCGTCAATAAACGAGTGGAGTTGTTCGTCTATCGTTTCGATCCGGTCAAGTAGTTCGTCGTAATAGACGCCATGTTCGGCGTCGGTACTCTGTAATCGGTCAACTGTGTCGGTGAGTTTCACAGTATGGCGTTTCATACATATTGCTGGTCAAGGATAGCCACCGGTCGAATCGGCGACCCCGTCCCGTCACGAAGTTTGAGCGGAAAAGCACACAGGGTAAACCGTTTCCCTACGACGGTTTCCAGGTTTGCCATATTCTCAATATTTATCATTTCCCGTTCAGCACACACGTCATGTGCGGGAAACTCTCCGGTGTTCGCGGCGGAACCATGATCGATACTCGGTGCATCGATACCGATGTTCTTGATACCCTGATCCGCGAGCCAAGTAGTTGCCTCTCCATCTAATCCCGTGTAGCGGAACTGGTAATCGTGTCGCTTCTCGTGATCATCGACATCGTAATGTTCGTACCGATGACCGGTATGAATCGTAATCGCATCACCCTCACGTATATCGAGATCGTGCTCACTGAGCGCTTTCTTCAGGTCATCAGTTGTAATGAATTCATCACTCGTGACGTGAGAGAGGTCGATACCAATAGCCCCTCCGTAGAACCAGTCGAGTGACATTTTGTCAATGCTTTCTTCCCGGGTTGGATCGATGTGGCACAGCGCGTCGATGTGCGTCGGTCCATGTTCACTCACCACTAGCGTACGGACAAGTGGATTTTCGGTGTCGTCACCTGCTCTTTTTGCGCCGAGCTTCCGTTTGATGGTTTCCGTTTCTTTCCCCAGTTGCTCACGAAGCGTATACGCTTGCTCTTCGTGAAAATGGGTTGTAAAAAACTGTGTTCGCTGATGTCCGGGAAACACCGGTTGGTCTTCTTCAATGTAACCTGATAGGTCTACTAATTCAACCATAAGTATCTGAATGCAGTGTGGATACATATTTGTTTTGTTTTTTCCCACATTACGAAATAAAAATGTAGTGTGATTTGAACACGGATGAAAAGGTAAAAATCAACCAGCCTAGAGCGTTTATTGATTTCCGCCACCAGTCAAACGTCCACGACAGTCGTCTTGTGTTCTACGACAAGTTCGAATCTACAGGATTTTCCTCCCATTTTGACCGACGCCAGTCTCGCTGGATCGAAGACTTGTGTTTCCACTTCGGAATCATATGTCCGTATTCCAATCTTTTAAGCATTGTAAACTGATTCACCGGTCCAGATATCGAACTCCCATTGTGCCATTGGCAATGAACGATTTCTCCATGCCCAGTCCAGTTGTATTCACCAATATTTTCTACGGGTTCGGCTGCACCTGACACATCTCTTGCACAGCGGAGCCAAATGATATGAACAGATATTTCCGCTCTGTAGTTTCGGTACACGGCGGTCGATTTTATGGATATCGGACGCTCCGCCGAAGGTTGTAGACAGTTGCTTTGAGCACCATTTCACGGAACTCTAAGTTTTTAGAGCTCTGAAACACCAATTCTCCTGACTCAACACGGCGTTCAGTGACAACTGTTTGGCTTGGGAACTCTCACGCAGTTTGATCCAACCGTACTTCTAGAGGTTAATCTTTCCGGGATATTATCAAGTCAGAACGCGACAATAAATGATTGTCTGTTTGGGTCCGTGTCACACTACGTCCAAACAGACACTTCCTCTAACCCGATGTGATCGACTGAGTCTACTTTCAGTCATTATCTTGTCTCCAGCCCGCACTTGAAATGCGCCCGGCAACTACGGCTCGAATTTGGTAGATAGCGACAGCTCTGTGGACCAGATACAACAACAGTGAACCTACGATCGCACCGGTCTGGATTGTCAACGATGGGTGGATCATCACGACACTTCCTCCGAGGATATAGACACCGCGTACAAACAGGCTCGTAGCACGACTCCTATCAGAAAGGCTGACAAAGTTCATTCCGTAGATTACGATCACTGCGCCGAGGAGTACGAGTGCCCCCGCAAAGAGCGATCCGACAGTGAGCCCATCGACGACCAATTCGGGTTTGAACAGGAAGGATATCGGAACGATGAACAGCGGCGCTCCAATTCGAATCGCTTCCAAACAGGTCAGCCAGAAGTTCGACCGGGCGATACCAGACGTAACAACCACCGCGATTGCAATCGGTGGTGTAATTCCAGAAAGGATTGCCGCATAGAAGACGAAGTAATGTGCTGCAAAGGTTGGAGTACCGAAATCACCAGTAAACGTCGGTGCAACCAGAATGGCTACGAGCGTGTACGCTGCGACAGTCGGCATTCCCATCCCCATTATGATACAGAGAACCATCGCCAGCAACGCCGCAATAATTAGAACGCCTCCTGAAAGCTCCATAATTGCCAGCGAAATCATGCCAGGCGTTCCAGTGGCCATCAGGAGATCGACGATCCCGTTGATCAGCGCGATAATGAGTGCAATTGGTGCAAGAACTACTGCGCCGTATCGAGCACCTTCGATCGTCTGTATTGCCGTTGTCTTCAGACTGGAACCGATACTCTGGTCAGGTCTGAATACCGTATCGACGGCTGGAATCAGATTTCCGCAGATGACCATTAGAAACGAGGTCACCAGTGCCGCCGTCAGCACGGTCCAGTTGAGAATCCCAAGAAGATAGATGAGAGTAAGGAAGGGGATTCCGAATTTAGCGACATCGATCGCGAAATCGCGCCTTGATTTTGCTCCATCGATGTACTCTTCAGTATCGATCGAAAGGCCGTCTGCGTATCTCATTACTGTAAAATGAACTCCGAACGCGACGGTGAGGAAAAATATCGCTGCGGGAACGAGCCCGGCTACGAGGACTTCGAAGTATGTTACGCCGAGCAACGCCGCCATAGCGAAGGCTCCGGACCCCATCACAGGCGGCATCACCTGCCCCCCGGAAGACGAAACGGATTCGATAGCTCCTGCTGCCTGTCCGGGTAAGCCACTATCTTTCATCATCGGGATGGTAAACGATCCAGTCATCGCCGCATTGGCTGTCTGTGCACCATTTATAGACCCAATGGCCATACTCGCGATGACCGCCGACTGTGCGACGCCGGAACTGAGCAAATTGGCTGCGCGGACTGCCCCTCGCATCACGAGATCGAAGGCACCGTATGATCGCAAAAGTCCCGCATAGAGTAAGAACAGCGCCACCCAGGCAGCGACAATACGGGAGATTTGGCCGTAAAAGCCGCCAATATTCAAGATCGTCATACTGAGCAGTCGGGATGGAGAGAGACCAACGTGAGACCACATCCCCGGCAGGTATGGTCCGAGGTAACTGAACGCCATGACCAGTAGGGCAACAGCTAGAAATCCAGCCCCAAATTGGCGGTGGGCAAGGTACAGGACGGTAAGCAGGAACACGAACGCGATGACATATTCATGTGTATATGTGGTGGTCGGTCGTGTGATGAATAGTTCCTGGAAGTACACCAGCAGGTAAGTCGTAGACACCAAGACGATACCAAGTGCGACAGTGAGTAGCCCAGCTTCCAGACGTGCATCCGATAAATTGTCGAGTTCTGTCAGTATATAAATTGTAATTCCACCACCGATGAAGAAAATTGTGTACTGTGGTCGTGGAACATCCAGTGTAACTGCATACCAGATTATCACTGCCCAGTATACGATTGCGACAATTGTGATAATGGATGTCAATGACCGGGCCCTATTCGCCGTGAGAGTATAATCGTTCATAATATCCGTGAGTACGGGTCTTTGTGGTGGTTGTCTGTGTATACGGTTGGTGAGCTATTCAGCGATAGTTAGGTCGTCATCCCAGACTCCGTGGTCCTGGAAGAACTCCGCCGCGCCTGAATGCACAGGAACATCGGGAAGCAAGTTCGCAACCATGTTTTCGACATCGGTGTGATCCATGTACTGTCCCATCGCTTCGCGAAGTTCGTCCGGATGTTCGTGGCTCACCCGCGCAAGTTCGTATACAAGTTCGTCGTCGACATCGGCGGAGAAACAGAACTGAACTCCATTGTTCCAGGCAGTGACGCTATCCGCTCCAACATCTTGGTCCCAGCCGTATGGCTCTATTTCTTCGGCTTCGATTCCGCCTATCTGCTCAACCCCATCCAGTACTGTGTCAGTCGTCTCGAGAACATGTACGTCAGACCCTGCATCGATTTCAGTACCCCATCCCGGTAGCCCTTCGTAGGTGGCGCCCTGTGCCATAAACGCATCAACGCGCCCTTCTTCGATTGCCCCTGGTACGTCTCCAGCTTCCAGATTAACGACGTTGTCTTCGAGTTCGTTCCAGATCCCTGCTCCCTGGAAAACGTTTTCTTGGACCTCCCGAGAGCCCCACGCTGGCGGAAACGGCCAGAAATTGACGTTGTCTTCGAGTAGGTCATCGGTCGTTTCGAGTCCACTGTCGTCGGTCGCCATCACGTAGTAGTGAAAGACGAGATTAACGAATCCCTGGGGGGCAACGTCCGCCTCTTCCTGGAATGGTCCTTCTGCGGCGAGGGCTTGTGTCGTAGTAAAATTCTCCGTGGAGTACGAATCAATCGTTCCAGCTCCGTATTCTTGAATACTCTCCGGATTCCCGGATACCTCAGAGACATTGAGGTCCACGATGTCTGACTCACTGCGGACGACGTTCTGGAGTGCCTGTGCCGTTCCGAGGCTAAACGAACCCGAGCCCGTCATACTTAGTGTCGTGGTATCCCCACCTTCGTCGCCCCCACCGACACATCCAGCCAGTGCCGATCCAGCGGCTACTGCACCTGCAGTGGACAGGAATCGACGCCGATTAATCTTAGATTTGTCACTATGCGCACTAGTCGTATTGACATTTGGCTTTGTCATCATAAGTACAGTACCGTGGATATGTATTAAATCTATTGAGGGTGGATAAATATCGGAAATATGTTTACAAATTCTAAATCTTATTTCTAAATTCGAATGTATATACTGACGATTCAGGACTCAGGTGGTTGAATGTTGATTTCCGATGATCGCAGCTGGTCCTGGTGACTCGCACGACCCTTTTGATTCCGCTAGCCGACGGTAATTGACTACAGCGAACCCCTATTAGTCAGTGGTGACAGCTGGCGAACTGCCCGTCCAGATTTCACAGAAGATGTCGAGACGCAGCGTCGTGCGGGCGTCTTCCCGTTCGTCAGAACGAAATCGGTCCCGATGCTGGAATAGCGTTCGATACGTTATTTTTCTAGTGGGAGCGGTTTCCACTCGACTGACTCCCGGTGGATGAATTCGCCATGGCCCGGGTCGGTGACGATTTTGCCGTCGGCGGCGACGAGTGTACCCCGGACAAACGTCTTGTCGACGCCGCCGGTGACGGTCCGGCCCTCGTAAATCGAAAAGTCGGCGCGCGACGCGTTGTCTTCCGCGGTAATCGTATACTCTTTTTTTGGATCGAATACAACCAGGTCAGCGTCGGTCCCGACATCGAGCGATCCTTTCTCAGGGAAGCCAAACGTGCGAGCCGGGTTCGTCGACATCATCCGGACAAGGAACGGATAGGAGAGTCCTCGTTCGTTGATTGCCACGTCATGGAACACTGGAAGGCTTTGTTGAAGACTATTAGCTCCAAACTTGCTGTCCCACCAGCGTTCGACGTCTTTACGCTCACGACTGAACGCGACGTGATCGGTAGAGACGACGCTCAATGCGCCATGACGAAGATGGTCGAACATCCCGTCAACGTCGTCATCGTCTCTGAGTGGGGGTGCAATAATCGGCAACGTTCCGTCTTCGTATACTGCATCCGTAAGCGCGGTGTAGTGAGTACAGGTCTCTGCTCGAACCTGCGTGCCGTCCTCCTGATAATCTTCGATTACATCTGCAGTCTCCCGGCAGGAGGTGTGGAAGCCGTAGTATTTGACACCCGCGTTCCGAGCCATCCGCAGGGCATCATCGGCGGCCATCGATTCGGTGTACGCTGGTCGGGATGCTGGATACCACTTCGACTCAGATTTGCCTTCGGCTTTCAACTGTTCTGTGAGCCCATCAATCACGGACTGATCTTCGGTGTGGACGACTGCGATCGCATCCCGGTCTGCGAGTTCGCCGAACACTCGGTTGATGAATCCGTTGGAGACACCCTGTTCGTAGGCGGTGAACATCTTGAACGAGGAAACCCCCTCCGCCATGACAGCATCAAGTTCGTCGAACAGCTCCGTATCCTCACGAGTGATACCTCCGTGGAGTCCAAAATCGATCAACGAGTCTTGTCCCTTCTCTTTCTGACGTGAGACCGCCTCGAGAAGCGTGCCGTCTTCTTCCCAGATACTCATCGAGTCGGGGTCGGTGTTGGCCCACGCTTGCCACGCGAAATTGATACATGTCGTGACACCACCCAATGCTGCTGCCGCGGTTGCCGTTTCATAGGTGTCTTGCGAGTAGTAGCCGTCGATGTGCGTGTGTGGATCGACGAGGCCGGGAAAAATGTACTTGCCCGTGACATCGATTACTTCGTCGGCGTTGGGTACGGTGTCCCCAATAACTACAATTTTCCCGTCTCTGATTCCAATATCGGCTTCGGACATACTCTGGGCGGTGACGAGTGTCCCGCCTACGAGTGCTGTATCGACTGACATTGGTATACATTTCATTTCCACTGGGATAACTTTGCTGGATGTGGCCATTCTCCGTCATGAATGCTACATTCATTCCGGTTCGGCGTATATCGAACTCGATTCGATACATTTCCGCTTGACAGGTTGGTGCGGTCGAAAAGCCATCTGCACCGTACGAATCGGTGAGCACCCGACAGCGAGCCATGTAGCGACAACGAGTGCGATTCGATCGCTGACCCAGACCACCTCTCGACTGATTGCAGTAGTGGCATGAATATCGTCGCCCCTAGGGGCGAACGCATCTTCTAGGACGCGCAGACGAGCATCCACACTACCGCGGCGATATGTGGGACACACAGCGATTTGGAATTCGTCTACCGACAGGCTGCAGTATGCCGGAACGAAATTGGTTCAAAAAGCGTAATGAGAAGGTGATCGTCATTGTTACACTCGGTGATCTGTTGGCCGGCTTAGGACGTGCCCGGTATGCCCACTCGTAGTAACAACTGATCACTCCGTCGTCGATCCGAACACACAACACCCAGCTATCTCAACGACCCAGAGGAAGTCAATGGTTCCAACGAAGCCCAGTCAGTCGGTGATTTCTCTCATCAAAACCTGAGTGGGAACGGGCCGGAGTTAGAGGCACTACGGTTTCAGGCGTTCCAGTCGGGGATCCCGCGAGTCGCATATTCACCGTGCCCGTGGTCGGCGACGATCTCACCGTCGTATGCCACTACTTCAGCTCTGACGAGCGTGGCCTCTACTGCGCCAGTCAGGTCGTGGCCCTCGTAGATCGAGTAGTCTGCTATGGAAGCACTATTTTCGGCACTAATCTATAGATTACTTTCGGGTCGAACACGACAATATCTACATCGTAGCCGGGAGCAATCTGGCCTTTCGTTTCGAGGCCGAACGTGTGTGTCGGTCGCGCTGACATCACTCAAACGAGGAATGGACAAGAGTATCCCAAGCGAACGACAGCCTCATATTGAACAGTAGTTGCCGAACCTAACTGAGGTTCATTTTGATTCGCTCCTGAGGTTGAGTATGGCCGAGACAACTGAGACAAAACAGGTCTGTCGTGCTGCTTTGACGTTGCTGTTCCCCGAGCTGGATTTCAAGGTCAAACAGTGTGGCAAGTACACGAGAGAGGATTTTCCTAATCCGGGACGAGACACCTTTGATCATGTTGATGAATTCAGCCAGTCTGAACCAATTATCAAAATTAATTCCAACAGTCGATGCATATTACTCAGACCGTTGGAGACTATTAGTGGATTATCGGATATTTTTTAGTATTTTATTCACACACTACCGTTCATTCAGCATGAACAGTGCTAATGATAGCTCTTTTAGAATATATTGTTATGTTTGATCAATCCGGGGTTTCACTAGGCTGGTATTCCGCTCCATATATACCGGGCGCCGCTTAGCACTGTGCATACGTCTGTTCAGACTGATGGAACACTTGTTTTAACCAAAAGATATTAATTACATCTCTTGAATGCTACTGGCATGGCTGACAAACACCCTCAAACGGTGGATGCGACCGGGACTAGTTTCAAGATCATTGAGGCACTGGTAGACCTAGGGGGGGCTGGTGTTTCGGAACTGGCTACTACACTTGATATTCCGAAAAGTACGACGCACAACCATCTCCAAACACTCGTTGAAAAAGAATACGTCGTGAGAGAAGATGACACATACAACATTGGGTTGCGATTTCTTCGACTCGGTGAATATTCTCGGACCCGTACGCCCCTGTTTACTGTTGCCCGTCCCGAGATCGAGTCGCTGGCCACAGAAACAGGTGAACTCATAAATCTGAATGTCGAAGAGTACGGTCGGGGCGTGTTTTTGTATCGAGCGAAAGGATCTGATGCAGTTCATATGGACACGTACGCTGGAAAAAGGGTGTATCTTCATACAACTGCGTTTGGCAAAGCGATTCTTGCACATCTGCCCACAGAACGTGTCGACGAAATCATCAGCCAACATGGCTTACCGGCTGTGACTGACCAGACAATAACTGAGCGTGACGACTTTCAGTCCGAGTTGGAGATGATTTCCGAGCGGGGATTTGCACTTGAACGCGAAGAGCGTCTCGAAGGACTGTGTTGTGTGGCGGCACCAATACTAGTCGATGAGGGTGTCATTGGGGCCGTGAGTGTCTCAGGCCCCGAGAGTCGATTACGTGGAACTTGGTTTACTGAGGAGCTACCAGAACTTATCATGCAGACAACGAACGTTATTGAAGTCAACTTGCGCTATGGATCAAACTGAGTCTGTCCAGTGTATTCCTCGTTGTTTGGCTACCATCTGATAGTAGGAGCTAATGTTCCTCGTTACGTGAGCGTTTTCAAGGAATAGTTCATCACTAAGACACATTCTGTGCGTCGCTAGTCAACCACTACCATAGTGGTGATGACGATTAGGTCAGATGCTATCTCAATTAAATGATCGGGAAATTCTGTATGACAAATTGGGTGTAGTCACAGTTGGAGTGATAGTGCATCATAAATAATTTATTCACATGAGCCTATCTACAGTTGTGACCAATAGCACCAAAAGATCAGCTAATTCAGATGGTAAAGTAGCCCGCGTGCTCAACAAGTACGATTTATCGACACTCGGAGACGAGCTAGCCACTCGGTGGACTGCAGAGCATAACCGAATGAGTCTTCGACAACTGGCGGCATATTTTAACAAACAGTTGCTCGGATCGCGACTTGATGAAAAACGAGTCGACATGCTCCCTGGCGAGATAGAAAACCTGTACGAACTGCTTACGGACGAAGACGTGACGAGCGGAACGCGAATCCAAGCCGAAAATCGTCT
>LFCJ01002602.1_pt1 | contig 13060 bp, 17 predicted proteins | sample 643141 | NCBI WGS metagenome assembly LFCJ01 (sample SAMN03766243, study PRJNA286221) | soda lake metagenome | biome: soda lake; feature: Kulunda steppe; material: water; isolation source: sample B1-Br-g2 brine of Lake Bitter-1 | place: Russia: Kulunda steppe | collected 2010-07 | reverse complement strand
GCAGGCAACAGCCCCTAAATACGTATGTGCTCCACGACGCTAATGCGTGGCAGGCAACAGCCCCTAAATACATATGTGCTCCACGACGCTAATGCGTGGCAGGCGACAGCCCCTAAATACATATGTGCTCCACGACGCTAATGCGTGGCAGGCAACAGCCCCTACATACATATGTGCTCCACGACGCTAATGCGTGTGTGCAGGCGGCTCCGGGCGCCAAAACGCACGAAGGGGCTGCACTGGCAAGTCAGGCAGAGGAGCTCCTCCATGACTTTACGGACCAGCTGGTAGGTTGGTGAAGAGGAGGCTTGGGGCCGGGCACGCACATCAGATTGGACCCAGTACAAGGCGGCGAGCGGCCCATGGAGGGCAGCTGTTTGTGTCCGCCCAAAGGGGGCCAGTCATGCCCGCCAACAGTTGACAGCTGGCCATGCATTCCCGCACATGGCTGTGGTCGTGCCCGCTTACAGATTACAGCTGGTTGTGCTGGCCAACAGGGGTCTTGATGTGCATGCTCACAGGGGGCCTCTGCCATGCAGCAGCGCCCGTGGGGCTTGTCTTGCCCTATAGGCCCTTCCCTCTGGAGCGCACACCGCGCTCCCCCCGCAATCACCATGGCATGCACCTGCAATCACCATGGCATGCACCTGCAATCACCATGGCATGCACCTGCACACAGTGTGACACGCTCACACCACCTGACTGCCAGGGAGGCATGCCCACCCACTGCAACCGTGCACACAAACAAACATGCACGCACGCACGTGCACCCACACCTGTGCCTGACATGCCGCGTCGCGCGCAGCTGAAGGGCGGCTGGATGGCAGGGGCTGGGTTGGCGCCTGCCGCCTTGGGACCCCTGGACCCACAGCATGCCCTGGGCACTTTGCCTGCCTGCTCCGTGGATCTTGTGGTGACGACCAGGCAGGCGGGCCAGGACGCCGGCGCCTCGCAGGCGCTGGCTGCGTCCAGAGAGCCCTTCCGGGGAGTCAAGGTGAGGGGGGAGGTTGGAAGTAAAGGTGAGGGGGGAGGGGGCAGCGCTTAGTGCGCACAGATGCGCAGGCGCCAGGAGGTGGGGAGGTGCCGCCCCAATTTGGTTGGGGCTGGGCTCGCTTTCAGGACTGCTTGCACCAACATGCTGCTCTGCTCTGCTTGGGGCCCTCCCTCTCCCAGATCTCCACCTTGCGCCCTTGTGCTCGGGACCTGCCCATCAAGCCCACAGACAGAAAAGGGGGGCCTTGCCAAGAGAAGCCCCTCCCTCATCCATGCCCAATTTTGAGCTGGGCGTGTGATTTTTCAGCAACGCTTCCAGACAGACAATCCCCCCCTCCCCCCCGGGGCCACCATCCCTTAACTCCTGCAAATGAACCCACCTACAGGGCGCAGAGCTGTACGAGCTGGAGACGCAGCTGCGCAGCGCCTTGGCCCCTGCCGTTGGCGCACAGCAGCAGGGCAGGGCTCTGCCGGCCCTTGCGGAAAGGGTGCAGGCAGCAGTGACCGCACCCCAGGGTGCAGACGGCTTTGTCACGGTGTCGCTTTCGTGCGCATTGGGGTCTACCAAGGTGGGTTGGGGTGCCTTTATTGGGGCAGTTGTTCCGTGCGCAGGCTGCTGCCATCAGGGCTGTAGGAGCTAAAAGGGCCTGTTAGGCATCCTTATGCGGGCGTGCTTGGGTTCAAGTGGGCGCCTGTGGCATTGGGGCTGCAAGGAGTGCAGCACTTGCTGCGGGCTCCGGTTCTAAAGGCCCTGACGTGTGTTGTGATCTGCAGCATGAGCAATGCTCGGGACACCTGCTGCATGGGCAATGCTCAGCGCGCCTGCCACAAGGGCTCTTGTTTGCAAGGTTGTGAGGCTAACCAAGCGGTGTCTGCGGCAGGCCCAACAGCTGACTTGACCACAGTGCCTGAGTCTGTCAGGCAAAGGTTGCTGCCTAGGGCCTGCATGTGCGTGCTCAAGCAATCGTGAGAGCCTGCTTGATTGCACTTGTGTGCATGACTGAAAGCACTCCATGTGTGGTTGCCGCGCCTACTTTGGAATTGATACGGGAAGCAGGCTTGCCAAACGAGGTGTAGGTCTTGATTTATTGATTAAGATTCGTGCAGCAAGCAGCTCCTTCTGCGTCTCCAGAGGGAGGAGGCAGCGGCACCAGCAAGAGCGCAGACCTGAGCAGCCTGTCAAAGCAGCATGCTGGCGCCACAGCGGATTTTGTGCACGCAGGGCTGCGCCCGCTTTCTGCCCACAGTGCACACCAGCCGCGGAACACACTAGCCCCAGTGCACACTAGCTGCGGTGCACACTAGCAGCGGTGATTCAGCACCCAGGGGTGAATACCCTACACTGTGCACCCGCTGCCCCGCAGGCGTGGCATGCCATGATAGATCTGGCTGCATCCGTGGTGCAGGGGTCGCTGCCAGGCATGCCGGAGGTGAGTGATGCAGCCACGTTTCTGCGGCTCGTTCCTCTGCACAGCTTGCTGGGACGGTGCTGGCAGTGGGATGAGATGCGGGACAGCCTCCATGTCCATGAAGCATTATGACGGACTACAGCAGCCAGGGTCATGAGCAGGCTGGTAACCCGGCATGCGTCTAGGGAGGCAGCTCTCTGGGGGCCTCCGACTTCCCTGTGCCTGGCATGCTGCAATGCGCATGAGATGCGCCATTGCCTGCGCCATGCACGCCGTGCTTTGCGTGCCTAAGCAATGTTTTGGTTATTCTTTTATGCAGTGGCACTGTGCATTGCATGGTCCCCTCTCCGACTCCAGCTTCCTCCCACCCTGCCCCTGCAAGTTCTCCCCCACTTTCACCCACCCTGCCCCTGCAAGTTCTCCCCCACTTTCACCCACCCCGTCCCCAGCTTCCACCCACACTGCCCCTGCAAGCTCCTCCTCCGCTGCCAGGGGGCCGCTTCCACATATTTGCTGATTGCTAGCCCTGCATCTTCCAGCTGCATGGGCACCGCTTTTGTTTCACTGGCTCGGCCATACACACGAGCCATTGATGTACTGTTTATCTTTGATCTAGATGAAGCTTGCAGGCCTGGTTGAGCTTATTAGGCAGCGGCAGCTTTGCCCTTGCTCCACCCTTACCCTGGATTAGTTGCGAGCACAGCTTCTGCTGGTAACACCTACCCAAGCTCAAGTTAAATTTCTGATTGTGGTTGCCCCGCAAAGCATGCCATGTAAACATACATCCCCCCATGGCAGGGTTGGACCTGAACGGTTTCAAACCCGAAAGTTTGTAAGTTTGGTTGCAGCTAGTCACTCCCAGCCTGGCCAGGCTCCCTCTCTTGCTTCAAGACAACCCGTGGGGAGAGACTCAACCAGCTTCAGGTTCCTCGCCCCGACCAACCTGTCCCGCCTTCACCCACGCGCGGCCTGCACTGCCCTCCAGGTGCACGTGGTGAACATGAGGGCCAGCCGGCCTGCTAGCCTGGCGATCTGCAGACGCTGCTGCTTGGGGCAGGTGAGGCACCAACTGGCGAATAGCAGCTTCCATGTCTGGCACCTTGCCAGTGCCCTGTGCTTGCACGGGCAAAGCAAGCACCGGGCAGGGCCGGCGCCTGCACTGGGTTGTTGCACACAGTGTACCAAAATTGTAGCACGGGGGTTGCGACTGGGTCCCGGGGACTTGCCTCTCCTTCCCAGTTTTCCTCAAAGTACCCTCCAAAACATTGCAAACCTTGCCTTCATGTACTCGGGCCTTCTGTGTACCTGCCCTTCCCACCAGCATGCACATCCGTGTGTATCTTAAGGAGCTCGCGCACCCTGCACGTGGCACCCCAGAGCTTTCCATTGCAACTCTGCACCTTCTCCTTGATTGATGTAAGGATTTCCACTGCCCACGCAGCTGTTCTATTCTCTTCTGCGGCGGCCACAGGTGCTGTCCCCTGCAGGTCCCCTCTTCACCTTTCACAGAACAGCCTGCCTGCTTGCGTACGACACTCTCCTCTCTATGCCTCTTGCTGCCTGGCCCACCTCCAGCATGCACCACCTCTGCACCTCCTCCATCCCACTCGCCCAAAAGGGTTCCCTCAGCGTATTTGCCTCACCCAACCCAATGACGATGCTCGGGGTCTGCCTGCCGGCCCCTGTATGCCTCAGCTATGCAACCCATCACCCAGGCATCCAAGGAATGCGATGAAGTTGCTGTGCCACTTGCGCTGTCCAGGCTATCATGCACTGCTGCACCCTGCGCCATGCGCTGACGGAGTTGGGCGGGGATGGCAGGGCAGGCGAGGAGCTGGCAGAGCTGCTGGCCACAGGCTGCGGAGTGCATGATGCAGGGGAGGGGCTGGCACGCATGCTGTCCCCTGCAATGCTACAAAGGGTATTGCAGATGGAAGCAGACACGGCTGTCCAGGTGCTGTGGAACGAGCAGCAGCAGCGCCAGCAGCAGCGAGCAGTGTGACCAGGTGCAGCGCCAGCAGCAGCGAGCAGTGTGACCAGGTGCTGTGGAACGAGCAGCAGCAGCGCCAGCAGCAGCGAGCAGTGTGACCAGGTGCAAGTTACATAGTTACATAGAGAAGAAAGGCCTCCAGTCAAATCGACTGACTGCTAGCCTGTTCATAAAAAAGAGTTCATGACAGTTCAGTGTGACCAGGTGCAAGAGCCAATTGCCCCTCTGCTTGTTGGGCTACCTAGAAGACTTGGACTGCGTGCAGCTTGAATTTGGGACCAAAACGCTGTGTGCTCCTCTCTGGAGCAGCGAAATGCAATAAGAAGGTCACGCATGTCAAAGGCAATTGACCGTGGCTGACCTGGAGGGCCCCCTAGGTAGTTTGTTAGGGACTCCCTACTAGGTGGTTTGTGCCCACTTTCACTACGCTGATGTTTACCCCGCGGCTGCAGCCAAGATGCAAGCCGACAAGCTTAGGGCGAATCACCAGCCTGGTCTTAAAGCTGATTGGTTTGTAGCTGGTCATACCCAGCCAAATGGTCCATGGTGTCTTGGATGAATTGGCTGCTGTAAGGAAATTAGTCTGGTCGGGCAAGGCACGCAAAAGATGAGTGGCCTCCCCAGGAAAAGCCTGGCAAAGAGGAAGAAAGTGAAACAAATACCTCTCTCTGAGGGAGCACACAATCAAGGTGTACGTACAAGGTTACAATGGGTTATGACCTGAAGCCAGATGGGTTGACTGCTGGGCTTGCTGGTCACCTCCAGCCTTGCCAGAAAGATCCACAGTCTCAGAAGTCAAAAGAAGTGAATTGTATGTCTGCTTCAAGGTTAGATTAGGTTACAAAGCTGTACCTGCCAAACGAGGGCAGCTTAGCTGAGAGAAAGAAAGTCACATCCTTAGCACTGATGTTGTCAAAAATAAAAAAGCTCCAATGTCTCCAATATAAATTCTGTCAGCCATCATGATGGCAAAATCAGTGAATTGTTCCACATTATTGGAATTGTTCTGCAATTTCATTCTTGAATAGTACATTTCCATGCAAGGTTACAAGGTTCCAAGAACAGGGCCTCAGTCGAGTAGTTTGACTGTTGGCCTGCTTTAAAAGAACCGTAAAGGAGGTCCATGCATTTCCACAGTCCACATTCCATGCAAGAGCATCAATTGGTCTTTTAAATAGAGGACGTCTTTTTTTGTCCTGGACATCGGCAACATGTGTCACAGTGCCTGCCCATTATGGATTTTCCAACATCCAGTCTCAACTCTCAGGATGTGGGCACGCAAGCGAAGCTGAACAATTTTACGAAGCACATGCCTACTCAACTCCAGCTGTAGGTATCTAGGCAGCAAACAGGGCAGGCCCCAGTGCTTGGCTTGAGAGAGTCAGCATTGAGGACCTGCCTATGGGTGGCACTATTGGAGGACAGCATGCAGTTGAACTGAATAGCAGCTTTTTGCCTATAAGGTTTTCAAGGTTTACAAGATTGAGGCCTTCAGTCAAGAACTTTGTAGCAGCTCTTTGCCTATGAAACTACAGACTCTGACCTCGGAGGTTCATTCTCACACTCACGCAGCACAGCCCAATTAAGCGCAGACCCCTTCACACATCGTGAGACCTTTAAATCATTTTTTCACATCGAGGAGGTCCTACATTCATCACTTATGTCAAGAATTATGCGTGCCATAGGCTGCTGCAAGCATGGGTCAGGCTGCAGCATCTAATGAAAAAGTAACGCTGAGTCAAATTACATAAGTCACGCCAAGGTATCTGAACGCGCTCTAAATACCTGTGGGAACCCATGTCTGCGGGGTTTGTTAACACCAGCTTTGCATCAACCCAAGGTCAGGAATAGAAGCAAGCTCTGTGCACTTAGTGCGAAGTGCAACTCTAACACGGTCTGGCCCCATCTTGCAGTCAACATCAGAGCCACCACGCTTACAGCCAAATCGCTGTATTTTTATTCTATCAATTCCATATGGAGCCTAATCAAGCAAAGCATCTGCGATGAAAGCATGCCATTCGTACATGCTATTCGTACGTGCATATATGTATGCAATATGCAATTACTATGCAGTTCTTATGACAAATTAAATTCATGAGCGTGAAGTGTCCTATTTTTGGCAGCAGTATGGGTGAATACCCCACCCTGCTGATCTTTGCACGAGAGGATGCACCAGCTGTACAGAATGCCTGTGTGAATCACCTGAGAAAACTGAACTTGCATATTATCCCTCCCACTCTTGCACCCTCGCCGCAAGAGCTGGCGGCTGCGGACGCTTTGTTGCTGGCAGGCTACGGACCTTCCGCTCCCAGCCGCAACCAGGTTCAGGTATTGAATTTTTGCAGCCGCTATAGCTGGTCATGTCCAAGCTGAGATGGCGTTGTCTCGTGATCAAAAACTTCATATCCTGCGCAGGAGGCATGGCCATTCATGTCCAAGCTGAAATGGTGCCACACAACATACACGGGAAAGAAGCAGCTCAGCTTCCCAGAAGCAATGCACAGCAGTGTGATTATAACAAATTCAAAGGTAGAAGTACCCATGATCAATGGTATAATGTTCGTGATCTGAAGTAGAAAATGAACAGCCAATACACATTGCAATCTCTTTACATCATTGTATGCTGGGTGATGATTTCTTTATCAAATACAGTACAGTGGAAACATACAGCACGACAAAGGTTGCTGCAAAGTTGCTACCTCTACACCGTAGCACACATGTCACATGTGACATACGGAATGCAATAGAGGCCAGACCCGTGGATTCCCTGCCCAGATTACTTCAAAGATGGCACACAATTGTACTCGTTAGCACGTGTTTTCATGTGTAAGTTTGTATTACCCACCATGCAGGGTGTTTACAGTGATAGCCTTGCTGAGTTTGCTCTTGCAGCATGCAGCTACTTTGCCAAAGATCTTCCACGTTTACAGCGGGCCAAGGCTGACAAGAAATGGGACCCATTTGAGGTCGAAGAGCTTAGAGGCAAAACCTTTGGTGTTGTTGGGTGAGTATGCAAGCTGTACTTGTATATGCACGTGTACATGTATATGCATGTGTATCCATGCATTTGCACGGCGTTGGGTGCCGACGCTCAGAGGAGCTTAAGAACCTGCTCATCCTTTCTTTCACGTGCACAATCTGCAGATACGGCAGTATTGGTCAGGCCTGTGCTAAGCTGGCACGCGCTTTGAAGATGCATGTGGTAGGCTTCCGGAGACGGGCAGAGCTATCACAGCAAGACAAAGAAGAGGGTCTGCTGGTGAGCACTGAGCACTGCTCTTGAAAAATTGATGACAAATCGCACATTTCTCTGGCGCACCTTGTCGGTAAATAGGCAACATTTATGAACCTTGGTCTCCAGCTGCTTGATGGGCAAGAGGCACCAGGTAGGTCTAGAAGGAGGAATGGGTCAGCAAAGTCCAGATAAGGATCAGGGTTACAAGGGTAAGGGTGAGCTGCATGGACAGGGATAGAGCTTCCAGAATTTTCATCACAGGGGAGCAATTGAGCTCTTACACAGCAATTTGAGCTAATGACTTGTTTCCCTCTGTTTGCCTCAGGATGCAATTTATACGCCTGGCCAGCTGAACAATCTCATGTCAGTGTCCGACTATGTTGTCTTGTCTACCCCGTACACGCCCCAGACAGACAAGGTAGGGCCTGGTTTTTACGCCTGCTCACAGCAGAGACCATGTATGCATCTACTTGACACGGTAATGGATGCAATTTGTAATTAATTAGGCATGTATGAAACATGGCCATGTCATGTATGTTCATGAAGCACCCAAAAGAAAACCAAGTTTCACCTGCAAAAAGCAACCATTTGCTTAGCTCAATGAGGATTGCGTGAGTATCAAATATTAGGTTGCTACAGAAGCGTTAATCTTGTCCTCTCAATTTGCTGCGTGTGCAGCTTGTTGATTCTGCTGCATTAGCAGCCATGAAGCCAAATGCAGTATTCGTCAATGTTGGTCGTGGGAGGTGTGTCGATGAGCAAGCATTGATTCAAGGTCAGATGAGGAACGCATGGTCATGTGGTCGTGGATGATGCATGTCCTGTGATGCACTGGATGCGTGTTCAGATTTGTGTTTGCGCTGGTCCGCCACAAAGCTACAGCGCTCACATGGCATGCATGTGTAAGACCATGTGTAAGACCATCAAACTACAGCTTAAACTCCAGCTTTTATATGACCATTACCCATTTCTACATGCTGAAGCACACGAGATTGCTTGGGGTGTGAGATCATCCTTGTTTCTACCCCTGCCTATGAAATAAAAGAGTTCCTGCATGCTTGAATGGGCTTTTAAACAGTCAGTGACACTGACTGACTAAAGAGCAAAAGCTGTATTTCTAGGCTACTTTTCAGGTCCTCTTTCCAAAACTTTTTCTGGCTGGGCCCGGCAGCTGCATTCTATCCTTAAATTCCATGCCATCATACCAGTGATGCCTTTTACTCACTGGTTGTCCCCACAAACAGCCCCCCGAAAAGTGTCTCACCCACCTCATCTTGCTCTTTGCTCTCCTGTGTCCCTTGAGCACCCCGGACCTGATTTATGTCCCAAGCGTTGAGCTTTGCTGAGAATTTGGCATCCAGGGGCGCTGTGCGTGGTGTGTAGCTTAGAGGCTGTTTTTGCACCCATTTTGGCAGGAAAAGGTGAAATTTCCTGGGTTGCCCCAAATGACCAGAACTCCAGGCTTTGAGCTGGTTTAGGTCGACAAATAATGCTGCAATGTCAATTTTTGCATTGGGGGCTGGGAGAACTTGCTGGTGAAATACAGCAAAAGAAATTTGGAGAACGGGAGGTCTCTTGTCACTCTTCACCAGCTGCAGCTTTCCCAGAGCGTTAACCCCTTAACATTCAAGGCAAATTAGGATGGTACTACTGAGCTTGAATGTGGGCAATCGGTGGCCTGGCTAATTCTTGGTGAATTGTTTCCTGTGTGACGCGGGGATGCTTTTTCCCCATTTTCCCCTAACTTTGCTGTCCCATCGGAATTTTGACCCTCAACTCACAACACCCTAACTTTGCTGTCCCATTGGAATTTTTGCCCTCAACTCGCAACAGAGTTTCGTGCAAAGGAATGATGATCCTATGAATTGCATTGGTGCACCGTTTGAAGAATTTCTTATACTCTTGGCCACACATAGGCCCCCACGCCCTCTTTTAAGCACAGCCTTGAAGAGCAAAACATCAGCCACCCAACACATTTTTCTGGTCTCAGAATGGTGGAGGAATAAGTAAGTTACAAGTTTGCAAAGTTGTTGACACTTTTGCCTATACAAAGGGGGGCCCTGCCGGGGGGCAACCCATAGAGTTGACTCTGAAAGAAAATTTGGGAAAAAGACCCTAGCTCAGCAGCAAAAAAGCCAAGAACTTGCAGAAGATATGCACTTGGAGCAAGCAAGGATTAAGGATCAAGGAGCCCAAGTGGTTGGCACCAAAGATGAATTGTCATGAACTCATGTGGTTTTTCTTAAGGGCAAGAGTGGTGCTTTGAGGGATCCGCTATGCTAGTAATTATTTTTCTATCAACCCGCGCTTTGTGGCCCTCAATCATAAAATTCCTGATGCAAAGTAGCAAAATTTACAAACAATAAGCAATCGACCAAGGCCCTACGCTGCCAATATGTTTGTAAAAAAGTTTGATTTTCGAAGACAGGTATGAATGATTTGCTTAGCAACCTGAAATTAAATCAATATAAGTGCCCACACCTATGTTACTGAACTTACTACACCTCAATAGCCTGTGGGACCGAGGTAAAAATCCTTGAAAAGGTAAGGCTAGAGATAATCCAGTACAGTAGAGAGGATCCAGGGCATCAAAAAAATGGACGACCTTCCTCCTGCTTGCTTTTGGTGTGGGGTTTGCAGCTCTGCCCTCGGACTCAACATATTGAGCATGTTCTGAAAGCGTCTAGCAGAGTAAGGGCGGATCAAAAGCTTAATGCAGTGTGAAAGCCAGCAAAATTGTTTTAAGCAGCGCCCTCAAGATAAAAAATCTCAAGCAGTGGCTTCATTTATCCCTGCACAAGTTACTATGCCTATCCAAATTGCCTTAATCATAAATTATGAGTCATAATGCCTGAATGGCTTATGGGAAGGGTTTTCTTTGCACCTCCTTTAGACTGTCTGGCCAAGAGGCAACAACTCACCTGCAAACTTGTCAGACACATAGTGAATTATAACCCAAAAGCAAGACACCTCAATGCAAGTATCTACACTCAGTTTAATCCTTTGACCCTCTTAATTGAACTCTGAAAGTCAAAGCTCAATCTAGGGTCCCTCCTTTTTTGCAGTGATACCCAATTATTTTCTGCCTTCAACATGTTCTTGTAATCTTTTTGCACCATCAATTAAGCTGATGTGCTGTTTTGTGTCCGTATCTGGCAGCCTTAAAATCCCACCGTATTCGTGGAGCTGCTCTGGATGTCTTCACAACCGAGCCGTTGCCCAAAGAGAGTGAAATCTGGGACATGGACAATGTTTTGATATCTCCGCACTGTGCTGACAGGGTTAAGGTAAGATGCTGGGATGCATTGCTTGAGTAAACACTGTTCTAGTTCTGAACAATGTCTTCCCAAACGCCTAAAAGAGAGGCGGCCTTAGGAGCACCCTGACCTGGAATACCCACTGCATGGCATCAACAACAGTGATATAGCCCTTCTATTCCAAGATGATTTTGAACTGAATTCTACGCACAGGACTTTCAAGAATGGGCTCTCGAGGCATTTGCTGCAAACATGCAGCGCTGGCTATCATGCCTACCCTTGCTGAACGAAGTTGACAAGCAGGCAGGTTACTAAGCGAAGGAGCTGGAAATGAGGAAAGTACATGATGTAATTTCTAGCCGGGCAGCTTGACCAGCAATCAAGGCATTGTTTAGATTAACTAAGATTTTGAAAGGGGAACAATAATGGAGTTTCCAATGTAACAATTTGCACTTTCATGTGGCATTTGCTGTGTACATAATAAAAATTGGGGGGGAAATGTTTCCCCTTAATGTTTGCTGCAGGCTTATTAATTGAAAACAGGCTCATCAGAACCATGAAACCATGTGTTGTACTAGTTCACGCATTGCTGATTTTAATCCCACCGCCATGATGCCGTGTCATTAAAGATATCTGCCGTTAATTTGTTTGAAATGATGACTTTCATGACAATTCGATTTTTACATGTTGGACAAAGGAGTGCAATATCAAACTTGTTTTTCCTTGTCAAGCCCCGCTGAGCTCAAAATTATAAGGAAATTTCCCAAATAATGTTTACATGGTATACCTGGCATGTGCGTCATGAATCCATCAACCCATACCATCCCAAAGTTGAGCTTTACAAGAAAATCATAAGGTTCAGTCAAAAGGTGCAACTGCTGGTCTACTTGTAAAAAATCGAATCATGAAGGAAAAAGATGTCTTTTAAAAGCTAGGTTGTAAAGTTTACACAAGAGGGCGGGACGTCTGCGTGGAATCCCCCAGAGGCTCATTTAACCAAACTTGTCCTTTTTACATATCTAACACCATGACCACAGTGGGGGGCTGTCTGGTGCTACCATGTACTTATCCATCGCTCCATGCATGCCACTGTTTTCATCCTTGCTGGCACCTCTATTTCTTTGTTGTACTTCCATTCTTCTCATCCAAACATCATTGCCTTCACAGTGATCTGGATCCAACTCAATGGCGTCTGTGTATTTAAAAGATAAATTTCCACTTCTCCTGGCAGAAGAACGTGTGACAGCACCTGTTTTGGTGAGCCTGTTACAACTCACTGAGGCTGTGCATCAGGGTGCATACTGCAGTATTTCAATTCAAGTGAATGGGCAAGTATCAGAAGTATTCCATTTCATGTGAATGGAGCAGTATTCCAAATGATAACTACCCGTAATGCTTTGCCTCAGAGTCTAATGGCCTCCTCTCCCGTTCTGCCTTGCATGACCAAATACACTGGTAGGAACCAGAAACCTGGGACAGTACCTCACCATAACAGGGAATTTCCGAATCTGGTTACCTTCGAGTCTCCAGGCACACCTGCAGGCGTGATGATGCCAATCCTACCCACATCCCTGCTAAGGTTCCCTAAAGCTAGAAAGGGATATGGCAGGCAGGATCCCTAAAAAGCAATCATTTCTTCAATAATCAGCAGCAACTGGAGTATGAAAATATTTGATATTTGGAAAACAGCTGCACGCCTAAGTCTAAAAATCACAACCCAACCTGGATTTGGGACTTGGCTCGTGACATTCCCGAGGCAAATTCGGAGCACAAAAAAATCAGCAATATTCCAGTTCTTGATGCTTGTCACCCAAGATTTGAAACTGGTTTCAAGCAGCTTCCTCTTGATTTCCGACACATACACATTCTCAACCACATACAAGGATCACTCTCCCCTTCACATTCCGGCCCATACTTAGCAAAGACAGTGATGGACTAGAAGAAGTGGCCTTTTGCAGACAGCAGCCGTAGATTTATCAAGGAAATCAAGTGAAAGGTGCAGGGACATACCACCTTTAGCCCTAGCTTTGTTGAACCAAATGGAATTGGCTCAGAGGACCTCACTACCCCTCCCACTCAACCTCTGCCCCCCAGCAAGCGCCCACGTACAAGATACCTGAGACAAGACACTAACCTCCCTACGGCAATCCCAGTTCTTCTACCTGAGTCTTCCAGT
>LFCJ01002601.1_pt1 | contig 13061 bp, 14 predicted proteins | sample 643141 | NCBI WGS metagenome assembly LFCJ01 (sample SAMN03766243, study PRJNA286221) | soda lake metagenome | biome: soda lake; feature: Kulunda steppe; material: water; isolation source: sample B1-Br-g2 brine of Lake Bitter-1 | place: Russia: Kulunda steppe | collected 2010-07 | reverse complement strand
CCCCCTTTGGCTGATCTGCCCAGGTGACCTGCTGCAGGTGGTGTGCTGCAACATGGTGCCTGACTCGTCCCCCCCCCGGCTGGTTTGTCTGGGCAACTCACTGCTGGTGGTGTGCTGCAACATGGTGCCTGACTCGTCCCCCCCCCTGGCTGGTTTGTCTGGGGAACTCACTGCAGGTGGTGTGCTGCAACATGGTGCCTGACTCGTCCCCCCTCCTGGCTGGTTTGTCTGGGCAACTCACTGCAGGTGGTGTGCCACATGATGCCAGACCTGCCGAACGTGGGCTGGGAGCGGGACTTGGAGTGCTTCCGCGAATTTTTCGAGAACCCAGACTTCCGCTCAGATGGCCTCAAGCTGTACCCCACGCTCGTCATCAGAGGTGCGGCTGCCTTGGCCTGGTCTGCATCAGGGCAAATGGCTGTGTAGGGCATGCAGTGGGATGAGCAGAGGGTGCGCAGCGCAGGGCCCCGTGCGTCCAGCCCACTCCAGCGATGCACACTTTGTAGGCAGTCAGTGTGCCTCGCCTACAATTTGCCAGACCGGCAGCACCTGACCTTAGTTCCAGACAGGGAGACAAGCCGCCACCACTGCATGGTGAGCTCTGCCTGTGTACTGGTGCACCTGCAGGCACCGGCCTGTATGAGCTGTGGAAGCGCGGCCTGTACCGCAACTACCACCCCGACAAGCTGGTGGACCTGGTGGCGCGCATCCTCGCGCTGCTGCCCCCCTGGGTACGCGTGTACCGCATCCAGGTGCGCAACCGCCTGCTTTGGGCTCCCTGCGATAGAGAAGTTGCTTGACCATATGAAAAAGCCCCGGCGCTGCTGCCCCCGGAGTGCCTGCTTGCGGCACCCACAGGTGTGGGACTGTGGTAAAGGGTAAATGTGCGCATCACACGTGTGCAATGGGAGCCCAGGAGTACAGCACTGGTGCTGCTGCCCCGCGCGCGTGCGCATTAACCCTGCACACTGCAAGTGTGTGCGAGGGCGGTGTGCACCTGCCCCTGCAAGCATTGGACGCAGCACAGGCACGCAACCTGATTCGCCTGTGCTGCGCCAACGCGTGTGCTGTGCTGGATGTGTTGGATGTGTTTGCCTGCGCAGGGAATGTTCGCCCATGCTGGACTTGCTGGATGTGTGTGCCTGTGCCACACCTCATGCCTGTGCCACACCTCGTGCCTTTGCCACACCTCATGCCTATGCCACACCTCATGCCTGTGCCACACCTCATGCCTGTGCCACACCTCGTGCCTGTGCCACACCTCATGCCTGTGCCACGCCTCGTGCCTGTGCCACACCTCATGCCTATGCCACACCTCATGCCTGTGCCATACTTTGTGTGCTCTGTCCCCTGGCTGGTGCTGCGCGGTCCTGAAGCCGCATTGCATACAACGTATCAGCAACGACAGGTGTGCATGCCACCTGTCTTGGCTGCATGCCTGCGAGGAAAGATTTTTGGTGGGCGCTGAGGCAATCAGCATGCACACATGCATGTTTACACATGCATGTACCAACGCAAACAAACACAAACATGCGCAAACAGCCCATGCATGCGTGCTTGCTTGCGCCCACAGCGCGACATCCCCATGCCGCTTGTGACCAGCGGCGTGGAGAAGGGCAATCTGCGGGAGCTGGCGCTGGCGCGCATGGGCGCCCTGGGCCTTCACTGCAGGTGAGGCGCCAGCTTGCAAACGCCCCACCCGCAACTGCGGACCGGGCGCCGGTGCACATAGGTACAGCTGCTCACCAGCGGTGCCAGTGCGCATAAGCACCAGCTGCCCTGCAGGTCAGACAGCGGTGCACAACAAAGATGCTTCCTGCAGGGTCGGCCTGCAGGCAAGGCGCCCTGCGCGCACATGGTCTGGCCTGCGGATGATAGTAAGAGCACCCATGCATGCACGGGCACGCTGCAGGTGCAGCACATGCATGTACAGACTTGTTGCTGGTGATGGCATGCAGCGGGCGGGGCAGGAGCATGCACAGCCTTGTTGCAGGTGATGCACAAGCGCTTACAGCACCGTGCATCCTGGCCGACGCGCCGTTGTGCGTCAAGCCTCTTTGGGTCCGCCTATAGGACCATGCTACATGCAGACTCTTAGACCAAACCTGTGTTGTTGTCTAAGAGCACTGCCCTTGCCGCCGCCAGGGACCAGAGAGCGTTGTGAGCAGAGTGCGCACCACGTGCATGCATGCGCAGGGACGTGCTGCCGCTGAGCAGCGCCAGCCCTGCTCCTCTGGCTCCTCTAAAGCCTTCCACCTTTTGCTGCTAGCATCCGTATGATGAGCCATGCATGAGATGCGCACCAAGTGTGCTTGTGTGTGTATGTGTGTGTGCTTGGGTGTTTGTGCACAGGGATGTGCGCACGCGCGAGGCGGGCATCCAGGACATCCACCACAAAGTGCGGCCGGACGAAGTGGAGCTGATCCGCAGGGACTATGCCGCCAACAAGGGCTGGGAGGTGCGCGCCTGTGTGGTGTGGTGCGTACGTCCCGCATCATGAACGAGGGCTGGGAGGTGCGCGGCTGCGTGGTGTGGTGCACATACCCCGCAGTATCTGTTCGTGCTGCTGTGCATGAACCTTTGCGGCATACGGGAAGCAGGGCCAAGCTGAGTGCATCTGGAGGGGCCATACCACCAGCAAGGGCGGGCAGGTGCAGCTCTGGTCTGGTGGCCCTGCAAAAGGCAGCCCTCACTCACCACTATGATTGTGTCTTAAACACATGCTCACGTGTGCGCACACGCGCACTCACACACGCACACTCGTACACACACACTTGCGCACACACACATTCACACACAAATACACAAACTCGTGCACACACTCACACAGGTACGCATGCGCGCGCATACACACTCAAACACTTCATGGCTGCAGACATTCATCTCCTACGAAGACCCCAGGCAAGACATCCTGATTGGCCTGCTGCGCCTGCGCAAAGCGGCAGGTGCGGCGCATGGGGGAGCTAGCACTGGCCAAGCACCTTTGAAGGGCGGCAGCTTGCCTGCTCGGCAGCTTGCCTGCTGAAGCAAGTTCTGCGTGCTTGCTGCAGCGGTGCTACAGGCTTGCCAAGCATGCGCAGCTGTAGCGGCGCTACAGGCTTGCCAAGCATGCGCAGCTGCAGCGGTGCTACAGGCTTGCCAAGCAAGCGCAGCTGGCACTGCAAGTGCTAGTAGCCCCAGCACACCAAAGTCGGTCAAGCATTTAAAGGCACTTTTATAGGACAGCCAGTGGCTACAACCAGGCAAAAGCTGGAGGGGTCAGTTCCAGCGAGGGATGTTTTTAACAGACACACTTGACTGAAAGGGAAGTCTTCATCTGACAGTTACCTCACCCCCTCTTATCACACGGGAGATGGGGTTCTATCTGATTTTGAAGTCCTGCTAGATGTAGTCCTTTCCCCCCTCCCCAAAACTTGCACTATGGATGCTAACAAGCCTTTCAGATGTGAGACACAAATATTTCCAGGGCAGCTTAGTTGGTGCAATGCACTCTTCCCTTACAAACATTTGCTTTAATAAAAAAGGCGCTAAGGCTACTCACAAACACCAAAGGCTGGGAGGAGCCGTTCTTGTGCCTGGCCTGGGTTACATGCCTCGTGCGCACTTATGCATGCATGCACAAGCACATGCATCACACAGATACATGCTTGGATTCACAGCTGCATGCGCACACAGACACGCTGCATGCAAACACACGCACACGCCTGCATGCGCGCATGCACGCACACACATGCACAGCGCACACACACACACAAACACATGCACACACATATTGATGCCTGGGCTGTGCGCTGTAGGTGCAGATTCTACGAGGCAGCCGGAACTGCGCGGCCGCTGCTCCATTGTGCGCGAGCTGCACGTGTACGGCACGGCAGTGGCAGTGCACGCGCGCGACACCAGCAAGTTCCAGCACCAAGGGTGAGGCGTGGATGGCTGCGTGGGAGCTAGTATAGCAGGATGCAGCAGCACGCTAGGGGTAGCCTTGACTGGGCCATCTGGTGCTGCCTAAACTCTATCTGCAGGCAGCCCTTGTCCAAGCCAGGCAAGTTGCTGCACGCGCTGTCTAGGTTTTATCTTGCAAGGGATGCGTTGAGAAGCCTCATTGCGTGTGGAGGAGGCTTCATCGGATGGCAAGCACCTGTGTCATCAACTTCATGACGACAAGTACTGCACAAGATGCCAGACATGCTTGCATAGATGATTGTCTCCTTGCAGCCTGAAATTTGCACCGATACTGGGGGGCAATGTGCTCAAGCACAGTAGATTCTGGGCAATGCCCGGGGAGGGTGGTGATGGATGCTTCACCCTAAACAAAGGAACGCGAGCAAGCTTGCAAAAGACTTGTCCGCAGCGAGTAAAGAGGAGGCTGCTGTCCAAGCTTTCATGTGCTGCATTGCTGCAAATTGAAGATCACCCTTGACCACCGGTATTTTTTCACCATTGCTTGCAAAAGGATGAAAGAGCAGGCTCCTGATCAGCGTTAGTTTTCTATGTATCTTGGCAAGGAAACCTACAGCTTTCTTATGGCCCTGTGCTATACCGATACCCTGCCTTAACCCACTTGCAATCAATCCATAGCAAGCTGGCTCCAGCTTTCGGGCCCTTTTTTAATCTTCTCTCTTTACTTTCAGATATGGCATGCTACTGATGGAGGAGGCCGAGCGCATTGCGCGCTTTGAGCACCGCTCCAAAAAGCTTGCTGTCATTAGTGGAGTGGGCACTCGGCACTACTACAGGTGCGTCAGAAAATGCACACTTTCTTGCACACAGTCAAAAAGGTGTTACAAAGCAATGTAGTGTAGGGTTACCAAAGCACCCGAGGGCGGCTTGGCTGAAAGCTAGGAAGCCTGAGCGCGCAAGACGCCTTGCAGCATGGAATCAGGAAAACTCCTGATGTATCCTGATAGCAACTTATGCTGAGATGGGTATTTTATAGGTGTACCAAGCAGTTGAATCTGGGCACTAGGGGTTCAAGGAGGTGGTAGGCCTTGTGTGGCAACTTTGCATTCCCACACATTATTGTGTGCGGTTCTGTGACGTCCAAAGGTCATCCAACTCAGTGAGCGCTAAGTCCATATCGATCAATCATTGTGCGTTCAAGAGCATTCAACATCAGTGGGTGTTAAGTCTTTATCAATCAATCAATTTGTGTTTATAGACATGCAACATCAGTGAGGGTTAAGTCCTTAGCCTGAGGAGATCAGGAAGCATATATGCTAAGCTGCCTAGTGATTCTTCCCGCTCGGCTCTGCTCCCCTGCACCCTTCAATCTGCCAGCAGAATATGTGTATTTATGGCACGGCCAATGCAGGCGCTTCTTGCCTGTAGTGGCATTTTCCATTATTTCAGGGTTCTGCCAGGACAGCACACAGTTCACTGTACGATTAGGACGGGACAGCACTGTCCTTCGATTTTTACCGTCTTTCTCAAAAAAAGTTGGACCGTCTAGACGCTGAAACACAGTTCAGTGTACGATTTGGTCTAGAGAATGCTGGCTTGGGAAAATGTTTTAAAGCTGCTTTGAAATATAGCTCAAGACACAATAAAGGGTATGCTAAAGACATTGTTTTAAAGGAAGCACCCATTCCTCCCCCCCGCAAGCAACCCTCTCCACCCCTTCTGGGTCACTGCCCATCCCAACTGCTGCAGCTGCTCCATGGATCACCCCCCTACTGCTGCTGCTGATGCTGTTCTCAGCCACTGGGCTGCACAGCACCCTGCTGCTGCTGCTGCTGCTGCTGCTGCTGCTGCTGCTGCGCCTCTTCTTGCTTACCTTACTATTCCTTCTGGGCAGGCCTATGCCGAGGCTTGATGTGGGGGAAGCCCTCAGGCTTGGGGGAGGGCCTGTCAGGCTAGTTGGGGGGGCAGGCTAGGCCCTACCAAGGCATGCCATGCTCGTTTTCCATTATTAAGCTTCAGGACGTTCTCTGTATATATATAATTGAAGCAATTTGATGGGCGGGCGCCCCCGGAATTGAAGCTGCAAGCCAGCGCAAGCATGCTGGCAGGGCCGAGCTGGCAGACACTGCCACTGAACTGGTCGATTTGCCACCGTCTCTCTCTCCTGGCCGTGTTTTTACAATTTTAATCGTACCATACCGTCTGTTGTACCGTTAAGACGGTCAGAATTCTTAAAGACGGCGTGGAGGCACATCCCTGATTATTTTGCGGCAATGCCCCAAAGGTCCCTGTGTCTTGGAGGTCACTGTGCTATGGAGACCTCTGTAACAGGTTGAATTTCCTAAGGAGTCAGAACCCGACATGGATCATGTACTTCAATGCTTTGCCTCCTCGTCAATCTCTATTTGGCATGCCCAGGGCATGTGCTGCCTAACTCATACGAGATCATCCTGCCTTCCGTGTTACTCACCGAGCTGCCTTTGGCCTTACCTGTGGTCGGTGCTGCCTCCGCAGGAAGCTGGGGTACCACTTGGAGGGGCACTACATGGTTAAGATCTTGGAGGACCCACCTTCACGCAGGCTGCGCTTGCACGCTAAGCCTAGCATGAGCATGCAGGCTTCCCCATCTAGCACACCCGCAGCCGCATGCTTACAGCCACTTGCGCAGCACTGAGCTGATCTGGGAGCGGGGGAGGCCTTTAAAGCTGAGCCATACGGGGTTTAGGCAGAAGGGTACGGCAGGGCGATGCGATTCCATATTGGTGCAGGTGAAGCCAGCTGCCAGCCCCCCCTCATGCAGGAAAGCTGTTCAGGTGTTATAAGTGTTCGAATTCAACTTACAATCACCCCTAGGTCCTAACATGACGTCTCTTCAAGTTGTGATGCCAGTGCACGATTACTTATCATCCGTCGTCAGAAGCTAGCTTGGCAGAAGGTTTAAGGTAAAGTAGATGTGATGTAAGTTACATTCATGTAATGCACAAGGTTACAAATTCACAAGTTAAAGATTTGACCTTCAGCCAGGTAGTTTGACTGTTCAGGTTGCTGGTGAACACCAACCATACAGAAAACATCCATAAGCTCTGTGATAAAAAGATAGGAATCATTAATTAGTCTCTGGAAAAAATGAATACATCCTCAGAAAAAGCTTGGGAGAAACAAAAAGCTCCAGGCTGATTGACAGTAATTTCGTGTAACAGTGCCACTTTGCGCTGTAGTGACTGGTAATGAAACAAGTCAGCAGATTGAAGCCTCAAAGAGCACATTCGCACGCAAGGACACAGGAAATGAGCGTATTTTTTGTCTTGAATTGCCTGCAAGCCACACTTATCACAGATACCATCATGATATTCCCAGCTTTATGTCTCAACACGCAGCGTATGGGAATGTGCCACTTTGCGCTGTATTTGCCTGCCCAAATCCAGATGCAGATACCTATGGTATGGAAAAAGGCGGCCCATCAACAGTCACCGCCGGCAGCCTAAGAGGCAAAGCAACCCAATCATGATATTTTGCAGCCTTGTCCATCTGATCTTCATTGCCTAGCTCAGCTAACCAGGCTGGTTTGCCTAATGTACAAGGTTAGACATGGCACCATAGGCTGCCTAAAGAAGAAAGAGAGACTGCTACTTTGCTTTATGATTTATTATAGGGCCATCAAGAGCAAAACAATGTTCATGGTGTTTGGAATGAAAAAGCAAAGTTTGTTATGCCGTTGAGAAAGTAAGTCAGACAGTCTGATAAGGCGAGGCAAGCATACAATAAGGGGCCTCCGGAGAGAAAGCACAGTAGCCTGCCATGCTGCAAAAAAGAAAGAAAAAAAACATTCCTGTGGGTGTACACAAATAAGTCTTGACAGGCGCCATGAGGAGTGGAATTCATCATGGAAATTGTGCCTCCCCTTGGAGGGCTTGTGCGCGAGTGGCTCAGCCATGGGCTTTCAATAGAAACACAGTACAGACAGAATTCATTCAGATAAAATGGCTGTTCTCTATGTGCTCAATGAAAAACATCCTGCATCACTGGCAGTTAAGGATAAGGGGCCAACTAGGGCCAACTTGGACTACAAAAAGAACCCCTCCAACCCCAACTATCTGCCCTGCTGCTGCCGCTCCTCCGCAAGCTGCAACATCAGAGTGGCTTCTGCACACTGGGTGAGGTGCCATGCCGCTTGGCCCTTGGCATCCAAGGCACCCAAGTCCTGGTTTGGGTTAGCTTTTAGCAGCAGTTCCACAACCTCATTCCCCCCATTGTCCCACTCTTTAAGCGCCACATGCAGAGGCGTGTCCCCGTGCTCATCCCGCGTGTCAGGTGGGACATACAGTGCGCTGTTTGGGTCGGCCACCCCATACCGGGACAGCAGCACCTCCATGACATCACCCCCATCCTCATTGCAACACGACCAGTATAGCGCCCATTCAGCCGCGTCCTCCAAGGCAAATGGGCCTGGCTCGCTTGCGCAGGCAACAGGCCGGGAAGATGCAACTATTGCGGCGCGGCTGCGTGGCTTTGGCTGCAAGGAGAATGGCAGCATAGCAAGCACGGTCTTCGCGTCCCTGGCCATCTCAAGTGGTGTCCCTGCGTTTGCATTCTTGATAAAAGCCAGGCTTGGGTCGCAGTCCGCCTGCGCATGAGGGCGCACGCGGGCAGCAAGCATAACTGATCAATTTAAATGGTTAGTACAGAGGTATGAAGCAATGTCCATCGTCGGCCCTGGCTAGGTCAGCACTGTGCCGCTTGTTTAGGCACCCCTGCCTGCCGGTAGTGTTCTTAAAGGCCGGTGTGGCGCGATCCACAAGATGCACCAAGATGCATCAAGATGCACTGCTGGGGGCTGGAGCTCACTGGGTGAGGAAGAGCCTCAATCCCCTTGGCAGCTGAAGCAAATCAGTTGCTGCTGTACATGGCAATTTTCTCTCTTAAGCATACACAACATTGCCGCACACAGTGCATTAGCATTGATCCCCCTTGTTGTGGCCATTTGTCGAAGACAGCCCTGAGATATCCCCAAGCACGTGAATCTCATGTGCAAGAGCTAAAGCACGTAGTTAAGCGCTATATGGTTTGGTTCGGCATTTGCCTTGTACAGAACATCACCAGTAATGTCACATAATAGGTATATGAGGTATTTGAAGTCTGGGCATACCCTGTGCCGCAATTGTCATTTCAGGTTGATTCATGCCAAATCGGCTGTAGGAGCCTTCACTTGCTGCTTAAGCATGCACATAGCATTTCAATTGATTAAAGAGGATGAGGACAAGGCTCAGCAAATGAAACAACGTGACTATGGCCAGGAGTGTCCATAAGAGCTGAAAAAGCTAAAGATAGCTCGGCCATCTGAGGGCACAAAAAGTTGAGCATTCATACAGTAGATGATGGGGCATTGCAGTGTGCAAACTCAGGCAACCCATCTAATCTTACAATGGCGAAAACCTGCAAGCTTGAACCCTTAACACCTGGCACAATATATCCTATCAGAACATGGCACAGTAATTGATATTCAGTGTAATTGGTCAGAATCGGGATGCACAATCACAGAGTTGCGAATTATGCCATAGCTGCAGTGCGCATGCACAGATGTTGGTGTAACATGTACACTGCACACAAAGGCCAAAATGCCTGCCAGGCAGTACAGCTGATGGCGGATGAACAGCAAGGCCCAACAGCAAATTCAGCCCAGCATCTTGGCAAAATGAATTATAAAAATAAAACTCATACTTTAAAGGGCTGAGCCGAGATGGGTTAACCTTAATGGATGGCAACATGTCATTGGGGGCTTTTTAAGCTCACCCACACACATGTACATGCTGAAGCCCTTTAGTGGACAGGAATGGGTATATGACTGAGTTTGATTACGCTTCTTGGCTGCAACGTCCTAATATTTTCTCCAAATGCCCCAATGTTATGGAATTATTGTGCTGTAAAGCACTCAGGCATGCCATGAAACTTTGGGGTAAATCTTTCCAAGCCTTGAGGATCTGGCATTCCCACATGGTATGTATCAGGGATATGAACAGCGCTGGTTCAGGAGTCCCAGACAATCAGATACACCTTCAATTTGCCCTTTTATGCACAGAACATTAAATTGACCTGGCAAAAACAGAAGCTGGGCCAGGGGGGTCAGGGGAAGCTCAACTACCCCCCCAACTGACCTTCAACTTGCCTTTATGTCCTTAGAGCAGCAGGACAAGACTCAGCCCTGGGTGGTGCTCTCAGAGGAGCAGGGGGAGGAGGAGGAGGGTTCCAGCAGTGGGGGGGACTCTGGTAATGAGAATCAGAGTAGAGAAAGTGCTCCACGCAAACTGGAGGCTAAACTGTAAGCACACATAGTTAATTCCTATGAATTTCCTTCGTAGTTGATGCAATAACGCAGCAAAAAAGAGCAGGAGAGAGTCCCTGAGCTGGGGCTGTGACTGCCAGGCCCCCTGCACCGTCACGTTGCAACGGTTGAATATGAGCTCGTATTTGAAACGCAAGTTTGTTCACAACGGAAAATGAGCAAACTCGCTGTTTTCATCCCTGGTATACGTATCCCTTGTATGCTGTGTACTAGGGTTACCTGTTGGTATACCGTGTGTTCGCAATCAATTTGTCAGATACTTATAATTTCATTGTTTATCTATTTTATTTCAGTTCGTTTAAAGGCCATGGAATTTAATTTGAAGTTCGTTTGGGGTTTGTTTTGGCCTTCCCTAGAACAAATCTAGAGCTCCTTCATACTCTTTTATGTATTGCTGACAGACTGAGGTCGTCAGTTGAGGCTGGAGTTATGGGCCTCAGGAACTTGGCAAGGGGGGTGGCACTGGCCTGGGGGCATCTTACAGAGGCCCCAGCCACCCACTGAGAATTAATTTCCCAGTTCGTTTGGGTTCGTCAGCCTCTTCAATAATCACTTAATTATTTTTCAATTCGTTTAAGCCTCAATGACTACTAAGCTTATCGTGAACACACGGTACACTGTATGCCACCATCAAGATATATATGCACGACGTGCTGACCCTTGAATAGTACCCACCGGGCAGCTATCTAGCCAGGCATTGCCTGATCGAATTAAGCAAGCATGTCTGGCCCTCTGCAGATCCCAGAAGAGGGGCCCCTTATTATAGACCTCACTACCAATCTCATCATAGACCTCACATGGATAGTGCATCAATTTGCGAGCACAGGCTGATATTGTACATGCACCTTGCCCTCCCAGGCACCCCTCTCTCCTGCTCTTTGCTTCCTTCACTGAGTATCAATTTCATCATCACTGTCGCCACAAAAGAACAACATTGTTTTGGCCTGACCATTGTTTTGGCCTGACCTAATTTAAAAACCACAGTCGCCATCACCTGCCATTCTAGGTGCCACCATCACTCACCAACAGCGGCACAATGTGGCTCAACCCACTGCTCACCGCCTCATGCAGGGGGGTGTTGCCTGTTGCTGATCGAGCACCCAAATCCAACTGAAGAGGTTAGGCGGCGGCAAGACACAGAAGGGAGCTAACAAGATAAGAAAACAAGGCTAGCATTCATGTCACAAGCACAAGGCCTTGCTGTTGAGGCGAAAAGGGAATGGGCAAGCAAGTTTTACCTTGTTGCTTGATAAGGCAGTGAAATCTTGTCCTGTAAACCGCCAATGTGTGTTCTTTAGGATTTCTCCCAACAACTCACACATTAACTGCAGGCACAACCAAGGGCAATTTCTGTCATGCAAGTTTTTCTAGAGCTGCATCATGGCACTCTGCGGCAGTCCTGCTGCACAATCCTGTCAAGAAGCTTGATGCATGCTGTAGCAAATGCACAAGCAAGCTTGCAACAGACAGAGCAAGTGGACCTGGAGTGCCTGCTTTTGCTCAAAGTCAGCCTCTGTCACGATTGTTGGCATAGAGTCATCTATGATCCATGAAAGTAAGGAATCTACCCTGAATCCCTTTGTTCTATTATGCGCAAGCAAGATCCTTCTGAGCTTCAAGTAAACTGCCACTCACATCATACTGACGGGCTGGACCCTCAAGTGCATCATTGTTCATGCATACGCAGTGGAGAATATTGACCTTGGTATCTGGATCCACTGCAGAAAGACAGGAAGTGGTTTGTGTGCGCTCAAGTGTGTGTACGTGTCTTTGTGAGCAAGTATGTGTGCATGCGATGTGCATGTGTGTGTGTGTGTTTGTGTGTGTGAGAGAGAGAGAGAGAGTTCCATACCACAATGCACGAGTGCATGCAGGTGCACATGACGTGCATGTTTCATCTTCTGACACAAGAGACGTCTACATATCAAGCATAGTTATGAACTTGGTCTTCTTAAAATCATTTACTAGGGCATCTCATTCAAATGTTTTTAGCTGAACTCAAACTCGTGAGGGTTTCCCAATGAGAGAAACTGGTTCAGAGGTGAGGTGGTGGCGACCACGACATTCATTGCTTTAGGAATGCTGAGCCTGGCAGTGAGGTGCTCAAACCCTGTCGGCACGTTGCAACCCTTTGCACAGAGGCAACTGAATGCTTTTGCCCATGTCGTGCTCCCTGCGACAGGAATTGGCATAAAGCACACACTCCAAGCTGCCAAAGAGATCTGCACCTTTGCTTACAGCACACATTTGTGCTTGTACCATGTGCCTCTTCTTGCAGGGTTTGCGTGCTGGACCTGAGCCTCGTGCCGATACCCCGCAGCAGGTGGGGTTCGAATCCAGCCTGTCGGCACGTGCCAGGTTCTTCACAACACAAGAGGTCGTGCCTGTGCCCCGCAGCAGCAGTATTGACTGAAGGAATGCCATCCCAGCAGCAAGCCCCTGGACCATCCACTGGCCCACATCCACACCTCCCATTTCTCCACTTCAAGGCAGTCTCATACCCGCATCGCATGGCAACCCCAGCTTCAGCAGGCGAAGCGCAACAGAGAACTGCTTGAACTTGGCAGCCAGCAGCACCCCGCGTTCAGGGCAATTCCTGGCCAGCCAAGTTGTTTGTGTGTCCTCATCCCCCCTGAGCGCAGCCATGGCTTTGCAGCTGCGCAGCAGGGCGCGGATATCCTTGGGATGAGGGACACGGGCCAGCACTAAACGCATCACCATGAGAGGCAGATCCAAGAGAGTGGGACCTGCGTGTTTGTGTGAGTGTGTGTGTGTGTTTGTGTGTGTGTCAATGTGTGGGTGCTAATGCGCGCGCGTGTGT